>Ga0268266_10002723_pt1 | contig 18528 bp, 13 predicted proteins | sample KBSS13metaG_FD_190356 | JGI IMG/M metagenome (GOLD analysis project Ga0268266, IMG submission 190356) | Switchgrass rhizosphere microbial communities from Kellogg Biological Station, Michigan, USA - KBS S1-3 metaG (SPAdes) (version 2) | ecosystem: Host-associated > Plants > Roots > Rhizosphere...
GTTTCACCAGCTCGACGACCTGCTTCTCGAGCTCGAAGCCATCGATTCCCGGCTCCGGGCGCAGCCAGATCGCATCGACGCGGTCACCGCCGCCGTACACCTTCCGATAGGTGGACAATGGAATGTAGACCCGCTCCGAATTGCGCCCCTGGTTGCCCTTGTCATAAAAGATCCCGGCCGTTTTCATGACCACGTCCTTGACGCGAATGTCCTGGCCTACTGGGTTGGTTCCCTTGGCAAACAGCCGATCGGCGACCGTGGTCCCGACCACGACGATCTTGCGTGTCTGGTTGACATCCAGCGGGTCGATCTTGCGTCCAAAATTAAACGGGATGTCTTCTTTGATACGGAAATACTCATCGGGAATCCCGCGGATGTCGGCGTTGCTGTTTTTGCCGCCGTAGGTGATCGTGCCGCTGCCGAGCGTGCTCTCGGCGGAGATCACGCGAACGCCTTTGATTTGCCGGGCGATGGCCTCGATATCGCGCTGGTCGATCTGAATGCGCCGTCCGACTCCCATGCCGCGGTAGGCAACACTCGTGTCACCGGGGATGACCACGATCCAGTCGAGTACATCGGAGCCGAAGTCGTCCATCACGCCGTTCTGCATGCCGCGGCCGAAACCCAGCAGCATGATGAGCATGAACACGCCCCAGAAAACGCCGAACGCGGTCAACAGCGTGCGCAGCTTGTTTTGCCGCAGGGTGAACAGAATCTCCTGCAGGCCGTCAAGCATGGGGACCGGCTCCAGCCACCGCACGGTGGGCTGCGGTCTGCCGTCCGGGGACGATCAGCCCGTCTTTCAACACGATCTGCCGCTCGGTCTGGTCGGCGACGTCCTGCTCGTGGGTCACAATGACGAACGTGTTGCCGCGCCGGTGGATATCCTTGATGAGAGACATGATCTCCCGCGTGGAGTGACTGTCGAGGGCGCCCGTCGGCTCATCGGCGAGGATCACCTTGGGTTCACTCACCAGGGCACGCGCAATGGCGACGCGCTGCTTCTGGCCGCCTGAGAGTTGATTGGGCATAAAGGACTTGCGGTCCGCCAAACCCACCATGTCCAGGTACTGCTCGGCGCGATGATTGCGCGCCTTGCGCCCCATACCCTGATAGTAGAGAGGCAAGGCCACATTCTCGGCGGCGGTCTTGAAGGGCAACAGATTGAACGCCTGAAACACAAATCCCAACATGCGGTTGCGCAGCCGCGCCGCGGCGCCTTCCGTGAGATTGCGGATCGGCTGGTCCGCCAGCACATAACTTCCCTGGTCGTAGGAGTCCAGCACACCGAGGATGTTCAGCAACGTGGATTTGCCGGAGCCCGAAGAGCCCATGATCGAGACCAGCTCACCCGCGCGGATGTGCAGATTGACACCCTTCAACACGTGCAGGTGCTGGTCACCGGAGTGGTAATACTTATGGATGTTGTGCAGCTCGAGCATGACGGCAGCCGCTGTGACCCCTCAATGGGACATTCCGGTATCCACCGGGGTTCCGTTTACCTCGAGCGCATCTTGGGTACCGCTACCAGGGAGGTGCCTGCATGTTGCCACAATCAGGCCCCGGGATTCACCGCGGCCGAGGGCATGTGGCAGCGCGGATCACTCGCTTGGGCGCATAGTCCCGCTTTTCAGCCGGACCGCAGGTGGGAATTCCGCTGTTGGAGATCACGAAGCGCACCAGGATCGCCGGCTGGGGCCGGCGAGCGGCCCATGCCGCCATTCACGGATTGCGTGAGCCGGGTCGAGAGCCGCTGATGGGCTAACAGAGCGCGGCGCCCGCGTCAATTGTCTCGAGGCATCATGGTCCCCCCGACTTGTGGACCGCGGTACCTGTCGGGCGCCGTGGCATCATGATGTTGGTCATGCCCGTGAAACCCATCTCCCTGCTCAGCTCATCCGCCGCGACGGAACGCGAGGCGGCCGCGCAGGTGGTTGCAGAGTCACCCGGTGATGCCGACGATTTCACCGTATTGTTCTGTTGTACCCACTATGACCTCCGCAAGCTGGGAAGTGCACTGCATGCCAAGGGTCGCACGCGGGTCATAGCGGCGGCGACGAGCCGCGCAATCGGTACGGATGGGTTTTTGAGTGCCGGGCTGACTGGATTTTCCCTGCCGGCCAGCCGGTTCAAAGTGGCCGCCGCGCCCATTGAGGATATCCGGCAATTTGGATTGCCCGATGCCCGTGAGTTGGTGCGAACGTTGCGTGCGCGGCTCGAGAGAGGCCGGCAGTCGCGACTCCCGCACCTGTTCGCAATGCTGCTCGTGGACGCGGAGCCGCGCTGCGAGGAGCGACTGATCGCGAGCCTGGGTACGGAGCTTGGCGGCGTGCCGATCGTGGGCGGCTCTGCGGGCGATGCCTATTTCAATCCGGCCGGCAACTCGGGCGGGGCGCGCATCCTCCACGGCAGGCGCGCCTTGCGAAATGCGGCCGTGTTGACTCTCGTGGCGTGCGAAGAACCGGTGCTCGCTCTGAGCCATCACCATTTCAGTCCCGGGCGCCGCCGTTTCGTCATCACGGAAGCCGACCCAGAGCAGCGCCTGGTACACGAGATCGATGGCGAGAATGCGCTGGAGGTCTACACCCGCGCGTGCCGGCTGAAGAAGGATGTGCATCGCGCGGGCTCATTCGCTCCCTATCCGTTCATGATCCGCATCGGCGATCACTACTTTGCGCGTGGGATGCAGCGCATCTACCCGAACGGCACCATTGAATTCGCCTGTGCCATGGAACGAGGACTGGTCGTGACCGTCGCCAAGCCGGCGGACATGGTGGTACGGCTGCGCGAGATGTTTGCTAACATGAAAACAACGATCGGCAGGCCGGAGCTGGTGATCGGCTTCGACTGCGCGGCCCGTACCGCATTGATGGAGCAACGGGGCCTGACACGGCGGATAAACACGATCCTGGCCAGCAATCGGGTCGTCGGCTTTGCGACTCTGGGCGAGCAGTTCAATACCATTCATGCCAACAACTCCTTTACCTGCCTGGGGGTAGCGGCCCCGCGTTAGCGATGCCTGCAAAACGCACCAGCCGGACTTCGACCCAGGCGCAACGGTTGCGAAAGGAGAACGCGGCGCTGCGCAAGACGGTGCGTGCGCTGATGGACCGTGTGGAGCGTGCCGTCGACAACCAGGGGACGCCGTTTTCCTGGTTTCAGGCCGCCGCCAAGCTCGAAGAAACCGTGCGGGCCCGCACCCGTGAGTTGGAGTTGCTGAACGACCGCCTCAAGCGCGAGTTGCAATCGCGCCGGGAGATCGAATTCGCCCTTAAGCAGGCGAAACAACAGGCGGACCTGGCCAACCAGAGCAAGACCCGGTTCCTGGCGGCCGCCAGCCACGATCTGCGCCAGCCGTTGAATTCCGCCCTGTTGTTTCTGGAATCCATCCACGATGAGGCGCTGGCTGAGACCGACCGCAGCCTGGTGCGCCGGTCGCGCCTGGCGCTGGCCGCTTTGAACAACCTGTTGGGCACGCTGCTCGATGTAGCACGCCTGGATGCCGGTGACATCGAGGCCAATGTGGTGGACTTCCCGATAGCGGCACTGCTCGAGCGCTTGGGGCCTGAATTCCAGGCAGTGGGCCGTGCCGCGGGCATCGGCCTGCGGTTCCGCCCGAGCGATGTGTGGATCCGGACCGACGCGCACCTGCTCGAAACCGTGCTGCGCAATCTGATTTCCAATGCCATTCGCTATACGCCGCGGGGCCATGTTCTGGTCGGCTGCCGCCGCCGCGCCCAGGGACTGATGATCTGTGTCTACGACACCGGTGTCGGAATCGAAAGCGCGCATCTCGAGGCGATCTTCGATGCGTACTACCAGGTCCCCAGCGAAACGCGCCGCAACAATGCGGGAATCGGCCTCGGGCTATCGATCGTGAGTCGAATCTCCAATCTCCTGTCCCTGGAGCGCGTGGTCCGGTCGGTTCCGGGCCGAGGATCGTTGTTTGCCGTGGTGGTGCCGTACGGTTCCGAGAGCCAGGAGAGGGCGCAGGGGCGCTGGCAGACAGCCGGGGAGCGCCGCTCGCGCTCTGCGTTGGTCGTTGTCATCGATGACAACGAAGATGCGCTGGCAGGCATGGCGGCGGTGTTGCAGAAATGGGGTTGCCGGGCTGTCACGGCCACGGCTGCGACCGATGCCGTCGTTCAGCTCATCTCCGCGGACCTGGAGCCGGACCTGATTGTCTCGGACTACCATCTCGCCGGCGGGCTCAAGGGCGATGAAGCCATCACGGAGGTCCAGCAGGAGTTTGATCGGCGCACCGCGGCGGCCATCATGACCAGCGACCCCGACCCGGCGCTGCGCAAGAGCTTGCAGGAGCGGGGATTTGTGGTCCTCGACAAGCCCCTGAACCTGGCGAAATTGCGGGCGATGATCGATCGGGTCGTGGCCTGAACGTTATTCCAACAGCTTGCGGGCCTCCATGGCGGCCTGGACCCGGTTCTGCACGCCCAGCTTCTTCAGGATCAGCGAGACGTGGGCTTTGACCGTGATCTCACTGATCTGCAGCTCCCGCGCAATGTGTTTGTTCGACATCCCTTCCGCCAGCAGCTTCAGGACCTTCTTCTGACGCTGCGTAAGGTCCTCGCTGGCCGTATTTCTTGCCGGTTGGGCCTGCGGGGAGTGAGCCTGGCGTAGCGCGAGGACGGCTGCCGTAGGAAGGTAGGTTCCGCCGCCCATGATGAGGCGGATGGCGTCGATCAGAACCTGGCGCGGCGCGGATTTCGGCACATAACCGGTCGCCCCCGCCAGGACCACGTCGCGCATCGTGGCCGGATCGTCATTTCCCGACACCACCAGGATGGGAGTGAGCGGCGCAACCTCACGCAGGTGCCGCAGGCACGACAGGCCCGTGGCGCCGGGCAGATTCAGGTCCAGCACGATCAGCTCGAATGAAGAGTCGCACGCAACACTGTCCAACGCCTCCTTCTGGCAATCCGCCTCGGACATCTGCGCATCCGGCAGGGCTTGCGGCACGATCGCCCGCAAGGCATCCCGATAGAGCGGATGGTCGTCGGCAATGAGCACGCGCTTGGTGTCGGGACTTCCCATTCCCCGATGGTACGTCAGCCGAAACTGATACCAAAGTAGGGGTACCCCTGCGAACGGCTCATAGGAACGGTCCGGCCGCTCGTCAATACTCGGGCGAAAGGGGGTGCATCATGCAAGCTGTCAGATCCGAGGTGCTTTCCGTAACCGGGGGATTGGGCAACGACCTGACCGCTATCCGGCCGGCCAACGCGGCATTTCTCGCGCGCCCACATCGACTGCTGATTGACGGCGGTTGGGTGGAGGCGGCGAGTGGCCGGACCTTCGAGGTTCGGGATCCCTCGAGCGATGAGGTCATAGCGCGCGTCGCCCAGGGTGAGCGAGCTGACATCGAGCGTGCCGTCGCGGCCGCTCGTCGAGCGTTTGAAGCCCCCACCTGGTCGCGCATGAAGCCGTTGGAGCGCGAACGGTTGCTCCACAAACTGGCCGACCTGATCGAGGCCAACGCCGATGAGCTCGCCGAGCTCGAAGCCATCGACAACGGCAAGTCGGTGGTCATGGCGCGGCACGTGGATATCAAACACGCCCTGGAGGTGTGGCGTTATATGGCGGGCTGGCCGACCAAGCTCGAAGGTCAGACCCTGCCGATTTCCGGAACCCTGGTCCCCGGCCACGAATATGCCGCTTTCTCGCAGCGGGAGGCGGTCGGCGTGGTGGGAGCGATCATTGCCTGGAATTTTCCGTTTCTGCTGGCGACCTGGAAGCTCGCGCCGGCACTGGCTGCCGGCTGTACCGTGGTGTTGAAACCCGCGGAAGAGACGCCGCTCACGGCTTTGCGGCTGGGCGAGTTGGCGTTGGAGGCCGGCTTTCCCGCGGGCGTGATCAACATCGTGACGGGGATGGGACCGACTGCCGGAGCCGCGCTTGCCGAGCACCCGGACGTCGACAAGCTCACCTTCACAGGCTCGACCGAAGTGGGCCGCCTGATTGTGCGCGCCGCCGCCGGCAACATGAAAAAAGTGACGGTGGAGCTGGGCGGAAAGTCCCCCGTCATTGTCCTGGATGACGCGGACCTGAATACGGCCATTCCGGGTGCCGCGAGCGCGATCTTCTTCAACCAGGGCCAGACCTGCTGCGCCGGTTCGCGGCTCTATGTTGCGCAGCGTCACTTCGAGGACATGGTGGCCGGACTCTGCGAGCAGGCCAAGGCGCTCAAAGTGGGGCCGGGACTCGACCCAACAGCGCAGTTGGGACCGCTCGTGTCCGCAGTCCAGAAGGAAAGGGTGATGAAATACATCGGCGAGGGACTGGCCCGTGGGGCGCGCGCCGCGGCCGGCGGGAAGGCGCTGAGCGCGCCGGGTTATTACGTCGAGCCGACGGTGTTTGCCGATGTCACGCCGGACATGTCGATTGTGCGTGAAGAGATATTCGGCCCCGTGCTGGTGGTCGAGCCGTTTGCGGATCTCAGTCAGGTGGTGCGCACTGCCAATGATTCCATCTACGGGCTCGGGGCCAGCCTCTGGACCCGGGACGTGAGCCGGGTGTTCCGGATTGCGCCGCGGCTGCGGGCCGGCACTGTCTGGGTCAATTGTCACAACGTGCTGGATGCAACGATGCCGTTCGGAGGTTACAAACAATCCGGCTGGGGCCGCGAGCTGGGGCGCGAGGCGGTCTACTCTTACCTGGAAAGCAAGTCGCTCTGCATCAACTACGCGGCCTGAAGCTCGAATAACAAGCAACCGTGGGGGATTCGTAATGAAAGTGGGTTTTGCCGTGGCGTCCATCCTGATTGCCTCCAGCGGCGCGAGTTTTGCCCAGGAGGCCGGGGACTCCGGCGAAGGATTGCAGGAGGTTGTCGTGACCGCGCAGAAGCGCGCCGAGAACCTGCAGAGCGTGCCGGTCTCCGTGACCGCACTGACCTCGACCCAACTCGGGTCGTTGAAGTTGGACGATGCGTCCAAGCTGGCAGCCCAGATACCCAATCTGCAGGTCAACGGCATCGTGGGTGAGGGATCGCCGCTGTTCTCGCTGCGCGGCGTGTCGATGTTCGACTACAGCCTGAGCCAGTCGAGTCCCGTGGCCAGCTACATCGATGAAGTCTACAAGGGCAACTTTGTCCTGTTCGGTGTCGAGCTGTATGACCTGGAGCGCGTCGAGGTGCTGCGCGGACCCCAGGGCACCCTGTATGGCAAGAACACCACCGGCGGTGCAATCAACTTCATCACCCACAAGCCGGGATTCGATACCGAGGGCTACCTCAAGATCGGTGGCGGTAACTACAACCGGCGGGAAGTGCAGGGCGCGTTTCAGACGGCGCTCATCCCCGATCGGGTGGCGGTGCGCGTTGCGATGACCTACACGAAGGCCGACGGCTTCGTGCACAACATACTGCCGGGCCATCCCGATCTCGAGGGCGTGGACCAGTATGGAGTCCGGATGAGTGTGTTGTTCAAAGCGACCGACTCGTTGGACTTCACGGTACGCTACTCCAAGAGCATGCAGGACCCACAGAACTACGCGATCATTCCAGGCCGAGTGAGCGATCTCGGTATCGGTCTCGTAGGGGCCTACTATCCTACGAGCGACGGCACGGCCACCGGCACGCCGCTCGGAAACGACACCGTGGCTCAGAATTACACGCCGCGCCGGCGCCAGGACAACCAGGGCATCTCGCTCACGACCCACTGGGCACTGTCCGATTCATATGCGGTCACGGCGATCAGCTCGTGGGACCAGGGTTCGCTGTTCAACCCCGAGGGTACGGATGGCGCAGGCATCGATATCTTCAAGATCCCGTACATCGGCAAAACCCATCAGGTTGCGCAGGACATCCGGCTGAGCACCACCGGCGAGGATGCCCTGAGCTACATCATCGGTGCCTATTACCAGCATGAGGCGATTTTCAACTCCACGGAAAACCAGTTCTACAACTTCCTGGACTACAACGGGGACGGGCAGATCAATTATCAGGACTGCGTGGACTCGAGCTTCAACACTCCGGGCGGCGGCTACTCGGCGGGACTGTTCGTCAACGCCTCCTGCCGGTACTACAACTCCTTCGACCAGATCAAAAACAGCTGGGCCGTCTATTCCGACGGCAGCTACAAGCTGTCGGAGCTGGTCAAGCTGCGCGGCGGTGTCCGCTACAACCACGACACCGGCGAGCAGAAGAATGCTCTTGATCAATTACGTGGCCCGGACGAGGTCCCGATCGCGAACATCCTGGCTACGGATGTCCCGGTGTTGGCATTACCCGGATCGGCCGGCTATGAACAGACCGTCAACCAGAAATTCGCACAAGGGTTCCACAACTCATCGGTGACAGGACGCGCGGGTGTGGATTTCACCCCCACGCGCGACAGCCTCATCTACCTGAGTTACAGCCGCGGCTATCGCTCCGCGGCCTTCAATGCCCAATTCCTGTTCACCAATTCAGACTTCACCACCGTGAAGCCGGAAACTCTCGATTCGATCGAGGCGGGATTCAAGACGAGCTGGCTCGCCAACCGGTTGCAGGTGGATGGGGCCGTATTCCACTATCAGTACAAAAACCAGCAGATTGTGAATGTCTATCCAACCGGTCAGCAGCCGTTGGTGAATCTCGGCAAGTCCAAGATCGACGGTGGCGAGATCGAAATCACCGCCAGGCCGGTGCGGACCTTCACTGCCCGTCTCGGGATGGGCTTCCTCAACTCCAAGGTGCAGGAAGGGCAACTGGCGAGCGGCGATATCTCCGGACAAAAACTGCCGAATGCTCCCAGCGTATCAGGGAACCTCGGCGCGGACTGGGATGCCTGGACCGGATCCTTCATGGGACTTCGGCTGCATGTCGACTCCAGCTACAGCGCGAAGCAGTACCTGGCGCTGCCGCAGGAAGAGGCGATCTCACAAAAGGCGTATTCTCTGGTCAACGCGCGCGTGGCCCTGCACGGCGTGGCGGATAACTGGGAGCTCGGCCTGTGGGGCAACAACCTGGGCGACACATTTTATCTGACCAACGCAGTCGACCTTCAGGGGCTGGGATATGACTACCGGCATAGGGGTGTCCCGCGGACCTACGGTGTGGATGCAACCTATCGATTCTGACCGGGCGGAAGTTGTATGAGCGGCATGCCGAGCTACGTTTCCGGCATCAGCGATGAGCCCCTGCAGTACCGGAGTGTCGGCGGGGTTCTGAGCGATGCTGCGCAAGAATGGCCGGAGTCCGAGGCGCTCGTGGTATCGCACCAGTCGATTCGCTGGACGTACCGCGAGCTCGACCGGCGGGTGACTGAGCTCGCGCGGGGCCTCTTGGCAATGGGACTGCGGCCCGGAGACCGTGTGGGAATCTGGTCGCCGAACAACGCCGAATGGATACTCACTCAGTTCGCGACCGCGCGCGCGGGCATGATTCTCGTCAACATCAACCCCGCCTACCGGGCCTCGGAGCTGAGTCACGCATTGCGCAAGGTCGGGTGCCGTGGCCTGATCATGGCTCTCGCACACAAGAGCTCCAACTACGTTGCGATCTTCCAGTCCTGCGAGCCCTTCCCGGATCTCGAATACGTCATACATCTGGGCCCGGGCGAGATCCCCGGAATGCGCGCCTTCCGCGATCTGTTGGCCCCTGCGGACCAGACGAGACTGCCCGCCACCGATCCGGATGAGCCCGTCAACATTCAATTCACCAGCGGCACCACCGGTCTGCCCAAAGGTGCGGCCCTCAGTCATTTCAACATCGTCAACAACGGCTTCTTCGTGGCCCGCGGTATGGCGACGCAGCCGGGGGATCGGATCTGCGTGCCCGTGCCGCTGTATCATTGTTTTGGAATGGTCATGGGTGTTCTGGGCGCGGTGACACATGGGGCGACGGTTGTGCTGCCAGCGGAATCGTTCGATGCACACGCCACGCTGGCTGCAGTCGCCGCGGAGCGCTGTACGGCGCTCTACGGCGTGCCAACCATGTTCATCGCCGAGTTGGAACATCCGCGTTTTCGCGAATTCGACCTGTCCTCGCTGCGCACGGGCATCATGGCCGGCGCGCCGTGTCCGATTGCAATCATGCGGCGGGTGATTGCCGAAATGCACATGGAGCAGATCACCATCTGCTACGGCATGACCGAGACGAGCCCGGTGAGCTTCCAGTCCGGTACCGACGATCCCCTGGAGAAGCGAGTTGGCACGGTTGGACGAATCCATCCTCATGTTCAGGTGAAGCTCATCGACGCTGATGGGAATGTCGTACCTCGTGGCACGCGGGGTGAGTTGTTGACACGCGGTTACAACGTGATGCGCGGCTATTGGGACGATCCCGAACGGACGTCGGAGTGCCTCGATGCGGCCGGTTGGATGCACACGGGCGATCTGGCGACCATCGATGACGAGGGCTATTGCAGCATTGTCGGCCGGGTCAAGGACATGATCATCCGCGGCGGTGAAAACATCTACCCGCGGGAAATCGAGGAATATCTGCTGCGGCACCCGAAAGTCCTCGATGTGGCGGTCGTCGGTGTCCCGGATCGGCAATACGGGGAAGTGGTCTGTGCCGTGATTCGTCTTCGTGAGCACGCCACCTGCACCGAGAGCGAGATTGTCGAGTACTGCCGGGAGCAGATTGCCCATTTCAAGGTGCCGCGGTTTGTGCGGTTCGTTGCGGCTTTCCCCATGACCGTGACCGGCAAGGTGCAGAAGTATCTGCTGCGCGAGCAACAAATCAGGGAGTTGGGCTCGTGAACCGGCTGTTTGATGTCGTGGTTCTGGGAGCGGGCCCTGCAGGCGCCGCCGCTGCTGTGGCGTTGGCCGCCAAAGGATTCACAACGGCGGTGGTCAGCAAAGGCGTGACGACGGGTGTTCAGGGCCTGTCAGCGCGCACCGTCGCCAGTTTGACTGAGTCCGGCCTGACGCCTGCCGCGCGGCTTGCGGGCGGCCCCGCCTCGCGAGTTGTTTACTGGTGCGGTGAGCGCTCTGAGCGGGGCCAGGAAGGCCTCGTCGATCGCGAGGTGTTTGACGCCAGCTTGCTGCGGTCCTGTTTGACGCAAGCTACCTGGTTGAACGCGGCCGCACGAAGCATCACATTGGCGGATGACCTCTGGCAGGTCGACACGAATCTCGGCCCGATTCGCGGCCGAACGTTGCTCGATGCCCGCGGACGTTGTGCGCGGCGCAGTGATGAGCGCGGCCCGCTGCTCGTTTCGCTGAGCCACACTCTGAATTCAGACCGGCCCATGACTGCACGTAGCGCCATAGCGGCTCTCGATGACGGTTGGTGCTGGTTGGCCGTGACACACAGTGGGCTGATGAGCGCACAGTTTGTGACGTCGGCCAACAACCAGTTGGATGGTGAGCAGCTGGGCTCGAGGTTTCAGGCCGCTGCGGGTCAATTGCCTGACCTCGAGCTGCCTGTCGAGCAGCTCATTGCCGACGGGCGTCTCGGCGCACGCGCCGCGGTAGCACGCTACTCACAACCCTCACGCGGTCCTGGCCACCTGCGGATCGGCGATGCTGCCGTGGCCATGGATCCCCTGTCAGGCAACGGAATTCACGAAGCGGTGCGGTCGGCACGTGTGGCCGTCGCGGCCGTCAGCAGCTATCTGCAGGGCGAGCCCTGGCCGGTCGTCGCGCGCTTCGTGGACGAGCGGTCGCGAGAGTTGTGGCGGCGGAGCATGGTCACGGCTGCGGACTTCTACCGTTTGCAAGCCAACTGGAGTGGCTCGAAATTCTGGACTTCCACCGCGGCTGCTTACGGAAGGGCCGCTTCGGACACGCCCGAGATAGAGGGGCGATTCGAGATGCGCCCCGTATTGAACCATGAGCGGATCGAGTTACGTCGTGTCTGGGTGTCGAGTGAATTTCCCCGCGGAGTCATACGTCATGAGGTTTGAGATGTTTGTACGCCTGTCGATCGTTTGCCTCCTGATGTATGCGTCGGCTGCGCAATCAGCGGAAGGTCCGGAAATCCTTCAGACACGCTGCGGCGGCTGCCATCAACAGAGCGCCCCGGGACATTTCGCGCGTATCACTGACATTCGTAAAACACCGGAAGGCTGGCTCATGACCCTCTTCCGAATGCAGCACGTCCACCAGGTTCAGATAACAGAGTCCGACCGCGACCTACTGATCCGGTATCTTGCCGACACACAAGGCCTTGCGCCTTCCGAGACAATCCCAGCCCGGTACGCGTTGGAACAACGGCCCAATGCGACCGACATGACGCTTCCGGGCGACCTGCAGGTGATGTGCGCGCGATGTCACTCGGCTGCGCGGGTAGCGTTGCAGAGGCGCGATTCCAGTGACTGGTTGAAACATGTCCATTGGCATCTGGCGCAGTGGCCGACCATTGAATACCAACAGAACGCTCGCGACCGGCTCTGGTGGCAGAAGGCAACAACCGAGGTTCCCGATCAACTCGGCAAGCTCTATCCTTTGAGCACGACTGCCTGGGATCAGTGGCGGGTGCGACCGCATGCCGATTTGTCCGGTACGTGGCTCGTCGTGGGTCACGAGCCTGGCGGCGCAGACTCCTGGGGTACGGCGACGATCTCGAAGTCAGGGGACGCGCAGTACACGGTGACCTATTCGCTGGATACAACCAAGGGTCACGTGACCGGCGACTCCAAGGCGATTGTCTACACGGGTTTCGAGTGGCGGGGTACCGCCAGTCTGGCAGGGCGCGACATTCGCGAGGTCTACGCCGTTTCTGATGACGGCCAGAAGATGTCGGGGCGCTGGTTTGAAGCCGACCATGCGGAGATCGGAGCGGACTGGGCCGCGGTACGCGCAAGCGAGGCACAAATTGTCGCAGTCACTCCGGCGGCCGCCAAAGTTGGCGCGACCACGCGCGTGACGGTACTGGGGTCCGGGCTCACGGGCTCAGTCAGCTTCGGTCCCGGCACCCGCACCAAAGTGGTTTCCAGGGATGCGCATTCCCTCACTCTCGATGTCAATGTCGACTCCAAGGCGGCGACCGGGTACAGGGAGCTGACAGTAGGGAAGCAACACCGCGCTGAATCCCTGGCGGTATACGATCGCGTCGATCGCGTGGAGGTGACTCCCGCGTTCGGCATTGCCCGTGTGGGCGGCGGAAAGATTGACGGCGTTGCCGCTCAATTCGAAGCCGTTGCGTATCGCGACATCACGGATACCTCGGGTAAATCGCAGCCCATCAGAGTTGGAGTGCTGCCCGTTACCTGGAGTGTGCAACCCTTCAATGAGGATGCGAAGGCAGCCGATGATGTGAAGTTTGCCGGTCGCGTCAATTCGGACGGTCGCTTCCTGCCGGCGGGCGCAGGCCCCAATCCGCAGCGCAAATTCAGTGGCAACAACGCAGGCAATCTCTCGGTCCTTGCAACCCTGGACGATGACGGAAAGTCGGTTACTGGCAAGGCGCACCTGATTGTCACTGTACAGCGTTGGAACACACCTCCCATTTATTGAGGCGCACGATGCAAGCTCACCGAATGATCTTCAACTCCGCCAACGCACACGTGGTGCGTTTTGGCGGCCGTGCGATGTTGTTACATGTGCCGACAACGGCCCTTTTCGAGCTCGACGAGCTGGGTCAGACGGTGATCTCCAGGGCGGCGGCGGAATCGGAGTTTGATGCAGAGTACCTGCACGGCGGCGCCGCATCCCGATTCGCTCGCCGCGACGTAGCGGAATTCGTGGCCCGGCTCTCGGATCTCGAGGTGCTGCAGGTTCGGGGGCAGGAACGGGCAATCAACCCTGCGCGGGTGAAGGTGGACTCGTACCCGTTGAGCACCCTGGTGTTGAATGTAAACACCGGCTGTAACCTGAGCTGCACCTATTGTTACAAAGAGGATCTTCAGACGCCTGCGCGCGGCGAACGGATGAATTTCTCTGTCGCCTCTCGGAGCGTGGATCTGCTTCTGCAGCAGGCGGAGGCACGCGACAGTATCAGCATTGTCTTCTTCGGCGGCGAACCGTTGACCAACATGCCGCTGATCCGGCAGGTCGTCGAATATGCCGAGCGGCGCGTCGCCGAGACCGGGAAGAGGGTCGAGTTTTCATTGACGACCAATGCCACCCTCCTGACGCCGGAGCTGGTGGATTTCTTTGACGCACATCGGTTCGGTATCTCCATCAGCATGGACGGTCCCAAGGTGATTCATGACCGTAACCGTCGGAGTGTGGGCGGGAAGGGGACCTACGATGTGGTTGTGAAGAAGGCGCGGCTGCTGCTGGAGCGGTACCGTTCCAAGCCGATCGGTGCACGGGTTACCCTCACGGCCGGGACCACCGAGGTGGAGGCGATTCACGCCCATTTGCGCGACGAGCTCGGGTTTCATGAAGTGGGTTACGCCCCGGTCACGTCCTCGAATAGCGCCGCCTTTGCGCTGTCAGCTGACGAATTGACCGCGGTCCATGCTGCATTCGAGCGCCTCGGCAGGCAGTACCTGGACCACGCGATTCAAGGGCGCAACAACGGTTTCTCCAACATGCACCAGCTCATGACGGACCTCCACGAAGGGCGGAGGAAGTCACTGCCGTGCGGAGCGGGAGTTGGATTATTGGCAGTCGATCGCAGCGGCGGCCTCAACCTGTGTCATCGATTTACCGGTTCCGAGCTGCCGCTGTTTGGAAACGTGGACAGTGGCATCGATGCGCAGCGCCTCGGTGAGTTTCTGGGCCGCGCCGCGGACCGTACTGGAACTCATTGCGCGACCTGCAGGATTCGTAACCTTTGCGCCGGAGGCTGCTATCACGAGGCTTATGCACGTTTCGGCGATCCGTTACACCGCACCTATCACTATTGCGATCTGCTGCGGCGTTGGGTTGATTTCGGCATCGGTATCTACAGCGAGATCATGAGCAGTAATCCATCGTTCTTCAGCAAGCACATCGAGACCCGGAGGACGCACGCATGAGCGGCATGAAACCCACGAACAAGAAGGCTGAGCTGCTGCTCGATGCGGCCGAAGCGGGACACGTCCCCGAGGTGGTGGCCATGGAGTCGGTGGCGGGCTGTGCCACCACTTTCGATCCGGGTTGGGAGGTAGACCCGTTTGGCGGCGTGGCCTCCCTGTGCCAGCCCATGGAAGCAGACCTGTATGGGTGCTCCGATCCCTGCTGGTGGCCGGCCCAGGTACCCGACACCATGAATACCTATCCTGACTGGGATGCGGGAAAACCGTCCGCGCAGGGTGATTGGCGCGAGCTCGGCTCCGTGTTTCCCAAGAAGTAGGGCCCGAGTCATGTTGAAAGATATCCCACCGCGTTCTGCGCTTGCCGGCCTTGCTCTCGCAACCCTTGCGTTGCTGTCCGCCGCGTGCGCACTGGCGGCTGCGCCCAAGCGCGACTTCATTATCACCGCGGCGAAGCCGGATCGATTGTTCGTCATAGACGCGGCCGCCCGCACCATCAAGTCGGAATTCCGCATTCCCGAGGCCAACGGCTTTCTGGGCGCGATCGTTCCATCCCCCGACGGTCGCATTGCCTACATTCTCGTGAACAAAATGGAGAGCATTTCCGGCATCGACCTGGACAGCGGAAAGGAGGTGTTCCGGGCCAATCTGTCCTCGCCGGGCGAGCGAGTGAAGTGTCTCTTTGCGTTCGACGTGACGCCGGACGGCAAGGAGCTGATCGTCTACGAGGTACCGGTGAAGCTCGGGTTGAGCGAGTACGTGGTCGAAGACACACGCTTCGCTGTTTTCAACACACGCGCGGGTGTTGATGCAAAACCGGTACGTCAGTTTCCCGCCCCGAGACGGGTGCATACGCTCCTGTCCCGCAAGGACGGCAAGTCCTTCTATGCGATCGGTTTCGATCTCTACGAGTTCGACCGTGCGAGCGGCAAGCAGCTCAATCAGAAAGGCGTGCGCAACTGGGACTACGCAAATCACTCCACACCCGATCTGCTCGCTTTCTGGCCCGTATCGGAACCGACTGGTGTGTTCGCGACGCCCATCTACAGCAGCGTCCCACCTGCGTCCGGGACGGGTGATCCGGTCCCGAAGACAGCGCTGATGACACTGGATCTGACCAGTGGCGATTTGCAGTATCATGATTTCGAGGATACCTCGGCCCTGATCTTCTCCGCGGTTCTGAGCCCTGCGAAGACGGAGGCCTTCGGGGTGTACTCGCAGTTGTCGAAGATCGATACTCGGACCAACACGCTGGCCAAGCGTGTCGATCTGGATCACACCTACTATGCCGTGCTGGTCTCTAACGACGGCAAGGAGGTGTATGCGGCAGGGGCCATGTGCGATGTGACTTTCTTTGACTCCACTACGTTGGAGAAGAAGGGGAACGTGAAGCTGACGGGTTGCACTGACCAGGCCATTACTTCGCCTCGTGTCATCCGGCGCTGACAACTCGCCACCGGACGCTGGCCCTGGTGTCCGACCGAGCGCTGGCCCGGGTGTCCGGCCGAGTGCTGGCCCGGGTGTCCGGCCGAGTGCTGGCCCGGGTGTGCGGCCGAGCGCTGGCCCCGGCGTCCGGCTGAGCGCTGCCCACCGCGCTCCGGCGGACTCGGCGATGCCCTGGCCCTGGCCGGCGCGGCATCGCTGGCTGTGGGGTCACATTCGCCCGAAGTTGCCGGCACTGACCGGGGTCCTGGCCCTCACCCTCATCAACTCAGCGCTGTCGACGGCCCTGCCGTACCTGTCCAAGCTGATCATCGACAAGGGCCTCATCGGCCGCAACATCCAGCTCCTGTTGATTCTGTGTGTCGGCGTAGTCGGCCTCGCGACACTTTCGCTCATGGTTGGTGGGATCGCGCGCTGGGTTTATGTCCGTGCCTCAGCCGGAATCCTCTTCGGCCTCCGAGAGCAGGTGTACGGTGTGCTTCTGACTCTGGCGCCCGAATTCTATCGCCGTCGACCCGTCGGCGACCTCGTGACGCGGCTCGACGGCGATGTAGCCGAAATCCAGCGTTTCAGCACCGACACACTGCTCGCTTGTATCAATAGTGTGTTGCTGTTGGCGGGTACGGCGGGCGTCATGGTGGTCATGAGCTGGCAACTAACCCTGGTTGCCGCAGCCGTACTGCCCATTCAACTTGCGGTGCGAAGATGGGCGCGCCCGCTCATCCGGGACCGAACCCGCGCACTGCGTGAGCAGACCGGCGAAGTCTCGCAGTTTCTGTTTGAGACATTGAGCTCGGTGAAGACCATCCAGGGTGCCGCAGCGGAGAACCACATTCAGGGCCGCCTGCGCGGGTTGAATCGCGATTATCTGAGCCGGCTGTTGTCATTACAGATCGTCAGCTATGGACTGGGCGGCCTCTCGGGTCTGCTGTCGCATGCAACCACCGCCGCAGTTTTTATTTACGGCGGTCTCCGCGTCATCGATGGCTCATTGACCGTGGGGACCCTCGTCGCCTTTGTTGCGTACATGGCGCGGGGCACTGGGTCGGCTGTTTCGTTGCTGAGTCTCTATACGGCGTATCAGCGGGCGCTCGTGAGCCTGGAGCGTGTGGAAGAGTTGCTCGTGGAGCAACCGCAGCACGGTGCCGAGCCAGGCAGCGGCTCAAGGCCGCCGCGGCAGAGCATCGAGCTAGGGAATGGGCCGCCGGGGCAGCAGTTGGTCACGGCTGCCGGGAGGGTGCTCGCGCTACGCAATGTGAGTCTGGGTCGCCGCGCCTGTGGCACGCCCTTGCTCACTGACTGTTCATTCGAATTCCCGGCCGGTCGCAAGATCGTGATCCATGGCGCCTCGGGCGTAGGGAAGTCGACGTTGATTGATGCGATGCGCCGCTTCGTGCCGCTCGATTCGGGCGCCATATTGCTGGGTGGAACTGATATCGCTGATTACGAGATCAGCTCGTTGCGGCGGGCTATCGAGGTGTTGGTGGCTGAGCCGGTCATTTTCCGCGGTACGCTGGCGGAAAATATTCGCTTCGGAAGTTTCGATGCGACCGGGTTGAGCGTCGCAGACGCCGCGAGGCGCGCCGGCCTCGATTCTGACCTCGACACCTTGTTGGGTGCGGGCGGACTCGGCTTGTCAGCGGGACAGCGCCAACGAGTTGCGATCGCGCGAACACTGCTTCGGCGGCCCCAGATCCTCGTTCTGGATGAAGCCCTCGCCAATCTCGATGCTGAGTCGGCAGTAGCTTTGCATGGCGTGATCGACGACCAATTCGCGGATTGCACGCGCATTGTCGTGAGTCATCTACCTGACAGGGTGCCGCGACCGGATCTGGTAGTGGAAATGAGAGAGGGGCGCCTGATTCGGGCGCCGCGGGCTGTTCGTGCGTAAGCGGTGGCGTGTTGCGGTTTTGGATAGCGGGCTAGGAGCGTATCCTGAAGGTGTCGTTTCGTGTCGCTTCGTCGATGACGGCCACACGGTGTTGTGTTCGGAGGCCGTACCGGATCCAATCGGTCATGGTACCTCGGTAACAGAAATCATCTGCGGTCGCCGCGACGGCGCGCCCGAGCTGTTAGTTGGCCAAGTTCTGGACCACCGCGGCACCACTACCGCCGCCGCTCTTGCAGCCGCGATTGATTGGTCCGTGCGCGCGGGCGCCGACTTGATTCACATGAGTTTGGGGTTGCGCGAAGACCGGCAGATTCTGGAGCGAGCGGCGGCTGCCGCTGTCGATGC
>Ga0268266_10002724_pt1 | contig 18524 bp, 13 predicted proteins | sample KBSS13metaG_FD_190356 | JGI IMG/M metagenome (GOLD analysis project Ga0268266, IMG submission 190356) | Switchgrass rhizosphere microbial communities from Kellogg Biological Station, Michigan, USA - KBS S1-3 metaG (SPAdes) (version 2) | ecosystem: Host-associated > Plants > Roots > Rhizosphere...
GGCCCCGAATTTTGGCCTCCAATTCCTTCGGTAACACTCCGTGCTTTGCCAGACGTACCTGAAGAACCGCCAGATCCGTCTCCTTTTCGATGACCGCGAGTTGATGGAGAAAATGCATGAGCAAATGATGATGCGCCACATGATGGGAGGACCCACGATGGGCGGCGAGCAGAAGCAGCCATAATATCGGCCGTAAGATAGAACTGGAGAAAAATAGAGCAGCTTGGGCTATTAGCTCAGGCTTCCCCACTGTCGTTATTGAAGCGACATCGGTCTTTCCCGCTCCGCATCCGGCGTGGCAGTCAAATTGCTCATTCGACAGATACAAGGAGGTAGCTATGCCAAGGATCAACCACATCGTATTCCCAGTCGATTTCTCGGCCCGTTCGGACGACGCTGTTCCGTATGTCGCGGAAATGGCGCGCCGGCATGACGCTCGGTTAACATTTCTCGCCGTGGCACACCCACACTATATGAGCGGACTTGAGGCAGCGCCGATGATCGATCCCCAATTGATCCTCGATGGCGTCCGGTCCCAACTAGATAGCAGGATCAGCGCTTTCTCGAGCGAGTTGACGGGTGTAACGGTGGACCGCTTCACAGTACTTGGCGATCCCGCGCAAGCGATAGCCGATTTTATCGTTGCTAACAAAGTCGATATGGTAATGATGCCAACCCATGGCTACGGTCCCTTCCGCCAGTTGCTGCTGGGATCGGTGACTGCCAAGGTGTTACATGATGTCCACATTCCTGTGTGGACGACGGCCCACACTAGTGAGGCTCCAGATCGCGCTCATGTGGATATGAGTAAGGTCCTCTGCGCGGTGGATGCAACCTCGGCCAGCATCGAGCTTATGCGCTGGGCAGGAGGGCTATGTAAGAGCCTGAGAGCCAATTTGCGACTGGTGCACGCGGTCCCTGCCATTGAGTCGTGGCCGGAATTGCAGATGGACCCGGGCTTTCAACAAACGCTCCACGAAAATGCGCGGCGCACAATTGAGAATCTGGAAAGAGCCGCGGACATTAGTGTTCCAGTCTGTGTGGGAGCAGGTACGGTTCCCGATGTGGTTCGCGAGGTAGCCTTGGAACATAGTGCGGATCTCATAATCATTGGCCGAGGTGCGCTGCAAGAAACCATGGGAAGGCTAAGGACGCACTCCTACGGAATTATCCGCCACGCGCCGTGTCCAGTAATCAGTGTGTAAGAACGTGCCTGGCAGCCGGATGCAAACAGAGAGAGGTCACGATGAGAGTTCAAGACGTTATAAGGAAATCTCCGCGCTCATGCAGTCCGTCAAGTAACCTCGCTGCGGTCACGGAACAACTCTGGGGCTATGGCTGCGACGCCGTGCCCCGTGGTCGATGCGAATGGGAAAGTGAGTATTCTTGCCGACCGCGATAGCTGCGTGGCAATAGGCACTCGGAACCGACGTCCTCCTCAGCTTCGAGCCAAGGATGCGATGTCGAACCAAGTCGCGACTTCGACCAAGGAAAACCAGAAAGGGAGTATCTATGCGATCCTTACTTCTTTCGGCTGCGATCGCTTTTGCGGCATCGACAGGCGCGGCCACGACCATCGCAATTACGGGCGGCAGCGCGGACGTTGCGGGTGCGGATGGTGCCGCGCAGTTCTCCATTACGGGAGATGGGGTCTCATTCACAGGACAGGGGCTGGTGACACCAAGCCCTTGCCATGACCCTTGCTCAGCCGGATCGTCATTTCCCGTTGATGCTGGGATCTCCGGTGAGGATAGAGGCATAAGCGGTACGGTCATCTTCGGAGGCAATATCTTCAACTATGTGGCCTTACCGAGCTTTGGCGCAAATGCCGGATTGGGTTTCGACTACGTTTTGACCATCCCGCAAGTGGACACCCCCGGTCCGGCCACAATTACCGTGACGACGCCCTTCACGGCGAGCGGTGGCATTGTCGCACGCGACTTCAATGGTGGAGAGGCACTGGTAATGGAGGGGCAAGGAACTGCGACGATTGTACTGTCGCTTGCTTTTCCGACAGCTTATAGATTGCAAAGTGCACACTACGAATTCACCGCCGTTCCGGAGCCGGGAACTGCCGCGCTGATTTTGATGGGGTTCTTCGGCGTCTGTTTTTGGCATTCTCGCTCGTGGCGTTTTCCTGGACCGAAACGAGACTGGCGGTGTTTCCCGCCCATGTTGATGTTTTTCGCCCCCGGTAGGCGATTAGGAAGATGATTCCGATGGCAATCCCAACTTCCCCTTGGGTAGATGGTTCCGGCACGATCACGCCATTCTGGAAGGTGGCATCCATTGAGACGAGAAACTGGATATGGTTGGGCATTGTCCCCCCTTCCAATTGGAAAGTGAGCAAGTTCTCCCAATCTCCTGGTGGCAAGGTGACACCAGGCGGGCGAAAAGCGCCGTCGCCAATAAATCCGCTCATTTGGGCGGCGTTCGCCAAATCCGGGTTAGCTCCCAGGTAGGGAACAGTCAGGATTGGCGCCGCCGCGCTTTGGCAGTCGCCGGCCGCTGGAACGAAGAAGCTACACGATAACGTATTCACCCACGTCAGCGGACCCGAAAGAGGTTGATCTGCCCAGACGTAGACGGTGTATTGGTTGCCAAAACTCACGGCCCCCGGGTCCGGAGCGATTGTTTGCCGGGTGTATATATTCACGGTGTCGCTCCCAGGTATTAGAGAGAAGCTCATGGAACCTTGGATAGATTCCGTAACCACTCCGCCAGCCGAAGTAACCGTGGAATTCAAGTCGATGACACCTCCAGCCGGGGGACTACTACCGACGCAACTGTCAATGGTAGCTGTGCTTGGGATCGGTGGCGGACAAGGCAAGTGGTAATTGATGGACCCAGCCTCCGCGGGGAGGGCGAGGCCTGAGAGAAACAATATGCCAGCAAGGATCCCGCTGTGGGTGTTTCGTATTTTGGTGGTCGTTTGGGTTAACCGCATCTGAACCTCCAGAGTGCAATTTTCCGCCGCAATCGGCGGGCCGATCTATGTGGTCCATCACTCGCTATGATTCCGCGCCCGATTGCCGACGCGCAGCGAGTGGCTTATTCAGTGCCAAACCACATCAACATCCTGCATAAAGCCATCGACAAAGCGTGGCTTTGCCCCGTCACTGCAATGGCATTGGCGGGAATCAATGCTTGTGATCCACGTGCTCGTAGTTCATCGGCATTCTGATATCCGAGCGTACATTGTTTGGGTCTTGGGTGTCCACGTCCGGTTGGTGAATGCGCTCTTCCCGCATAGCCCTCATGGTATCGATGATTTCACGGTCGCTGAGACCTGAATGTCCGCCGCCTGCGCGAAAGATAATGTCGTCAATTGAAAGAATCCCGACCAGTTGATCAGCTTCATCGACGACAGGCAATCGGCTCACTTCCTGTGTGGCCATTGTTCTCAAAACGTCTCGCACATCGTTGTCGGGACTGCAACTGACACACCCACGAGATGAAACCTCTCGTGCAAGCACGTCCGATGCCCTGCTGTCCCTCGTTCCAAGGGCAATGCAGATATCTCGATCCGTAATGATGCCGGTGACTCTTTTTGAGCTATCCACAATCGGCAAGGCTCCGCACCGGTGGTTCCGCATCATTTTCGATAACTCCGCCAGATTGTTGTCCGGGCTGCAGGAACTCACATCTCTGGTCATCAGGTCTTTAACTAGCATGGCAACCTCATCGCCACGAGGATGTGCAACTCTGCACCCGTTCAAAGAATGTTGGAGTGATTGAAGTTGTTAAGACGCTTACTTATGACCAGATCAACTGTGGGTGATATCCCCCACATGGCCCTCGGGATTATGTCGCGAGTTGCATTTCTTGCGCAATCAATCCCTAAAGTCGCAAACTCGCGCAAGCTGGGCGTTGGCAATGCTTTCGATAATGGGCATTATCGGCCTCTTTCGGGACAGCATCTTTGAGATGCGCGTTTCCATCCCAGGTGGGGATATTGGCATTGGAAGTGCTTCACCTCAAGTTCATGTTGCCCTTTCGAAGCATCTTGTTTCCAGTCGATTTCTCCGAGCCCTGTCTAGCCATCGTGCCCTACGTCAAAGAAATGATTCGGCACTTTTCAGCGGAGCTAACTCTGGTGCACGCTTATGGTCCCGAGGCTCTTGCATATAGCGAACTTGCGATCACGAATCCCGAATTGCCCGAAGAGGCTCGGGTATTCGCGGAGCAGCGATTACGGAAGTTCGCGCTCGATAAGTTCCCAGGCAAACATGTGGAGACGTTCGCGGAATTGGGTGAAGCTGGGACGGTCGTTCATAAAGTGGTTCAACACCAGGGAACAGATCTAGTCATGCTGGCGACGCATGGCCATGGCCCGATTCGACGGTTTCTCCTGGGGTCTGTCACGACTAAAATTCTTCATGACATCACTGCAGCTGTTTGGACCGGTACCGGCTCTGCCTTCGCTGATCATACGCCACAGATTCCATACAAATCTGTTCTATGTGCTCTGGATTATAGTGACGAGGCCGAGGGAGTCTTGAGGGCCGCCGCCGCGTTTGCATGCAGCTATCAAGCTCAACTATCGCTTGTACAAGCCGTTGAGCTCCCATCCCCAACTCTGGATATTGATTTCACGCCGTACAGGAAAGTGTTGATGGACGCTGCCGATTTTCGACTGCGGGAGCTGAAGGGCAAACTTGGGATCAATGCCCCCCACATTGTGCTGGACGCGCCGGTCGCACAGGCTATCCATGAAGAAGCGGTGCGAAGACACGCGGATCTGATCATGACGGGCCGCGGGCATGCCCTGACAACCTTTAGCAGAATGTGGGCAAACCTTTACCCCATCGTTCGCGAGTCTCCATGTCCCGTATTGAGCATCTAAGGACCTCGACCGGGCGCTGTTCGCCTTCTCGATGACGATTTGAGTGACGCGGGCAGGCTAAAAGGGTCCATCATAGGATCTGGAGTTGACTCCATCGAATACTCATCCCAATCCACCCCGCAGCGCCGGGCGCCACTTGACGTCTTCTTCCATCCCCGAAACGTCGCTGTGATTGGAGCGACGGATGAGGAAGGGGTGGGACGTTCACTTGTATACAACCTTAAACGGACCTTGTTCGGCGGCAACATTTATCCGGTCAATCCCAGCCGTTCCAGCGTGCTGGGTTTGACCTGCTATTCGAGTATCGGTCTGGTAGGGGACAAAGTTGACTTAGTGGTGATCGCGACACCTGCACGGACGGTCCCCGGAATCGTCCGCGAGTGCGTTGCGGCGGGAATCCAGGGCGCGGTCATTATCTCCGCTGGGTTCAAGGAGATTGGCGTCCGAGGCGCCGCACTTGAGCAAGACATTCTCCGAGAAGCGCACAGAGGGAAAATGCGTATCGTTGGTCCCAATTGTCTCGGGATCATGAGCCCGCACTATGGTCTGAATGCGACTTTCGCCAATTCGATGGCCCGTCCTGGTCACCTCGGTTTTATCAGCCAAAGTGGTGCGTTATGCACTGCCATTCTCGATTGGAGCCAGCGCGAACTGGTGGGGTTCAGCGCATTCGTGTCTGTTGGCTCTATGCTCGACGTGGGTTGGGCCGAATTGATCCAGTATCTCGGAGATGACCGCGATACTCGGAGCATCATAATTTACATGGAATCCGTAGGGGACGCTCGTGCATTCTTGTCCGCGGCGCGAGAGGTGGCACTTTCAAAACCTATCATTGTGATCAAGCCGGGACGAACCGCGGCCGCCGCCAAGGCTGCTGCCTCGCATACTGGGGCTTTGACCGGCCAGGACGAAGTCCTCGACGCCGCCTTCCGCCGTTGCGGCGTCGTTCGAGTGAATACGATTGCCGAACTGTTCAATCTTTCCGAGGCGCTGGATAAGCAGCCCCGCCCAAAAGGGCCAAACCTGACTATCGTGACGAACGCAGGCGGACCCGCCGTACTGGCTACAGACGCCCTCCTTGCCGAGGGTGGCCAGTTGACGGAACTTGCCCCGAGTACGGTCGAGCGATTGAGCGGGTTTCTCCCGCGGCATTGGAGCCATCAAAATCCCATCGATATTATTGGAGATGCCGGAGCTGAGCGATATGCACAAACGGTGGATCTTGCGGTCAAGGATCCGGCAACCGATGGCTTGCTGGTGATCTTGGCTCCCACCGGGTTAAGCGATGCTACAGCAGTCGCGGAACATCTGACGCAATACGCGAATTTTCCTGGCAAACCCGTGATCGCCAGTTGGATGGGCGGACAAAGCATTGCGCCAGGAGAAGCGATTCTCAATCAAGCCGGCATCCCTACATATGGTTATCCCGATGCGGCGGCCCGGGTGTTCCAGCTTATGTGGAGCTATAGCGCCAATCTCAAAGTGTTGTATGAAACCCCCGAAGCCCTCGAACCGGATGATCCGAGTTCGGCTTTCCAGCTCTCTCCACGCATGAAAGCCGCCGAGCTTATCAACGGGATCCGCGCCGCAGGACGTACCCTCCTCACCGAAGCCGAGTCGAAGAGCCTGCTCGCAACTTACGGCATTCCTACAGTTGCCACTAAAATCGCCGATTCTGCGGATCAAGCCGTCGAGTCCGCAGAACACCTTGGATATCCAGTGGTTCTGAAACTTCATTCTGAAACTATCACGCATAAGACCGATGTTGGCGGCGTCCACCTCGATCTTCCGGATGAAGCGGCGGTTAGAGATGCCTACCAAAAAATTAAAGAGTCCCTTACACGAGTGGCACCGGGAGAACATTTCCTTGGTGTCACGGTCCAGCCGATGGTGCGCACAGACGGCTACGAACTGATTCTGGGTTCGAGTGTTGATTCTCAATTTGGTCCAGTGCTGCTCTTCGGGAGCGGAGGCCAGCTTGTTGAGATTTACCGGGACCGAGCCCTTGGGCTGCCGCCATTGAACAGCACGCTCGCCCGCTTACTTATGGAGCGGACAAAGATTTTCTCGGCGCTGCGCGGCGTGCGTGGGCGCAAGCCTGTGGATTTGGCTGAACTCGAGAGACTGCTGGTGCGATTCAGTTATCTGGTCATTGAGCAAACCTGGATCAAAGAAATCGACATCAACCCACTGCTGGCTTCCGGGGAAGGCTTGCTAGCGCTCGATGCTCGCGTGGTTCTGTATTCCAATGAGATCCTGGAGCCTCCGGCACCCGCCATACGCCCGTATCCCGTACAGTACGTTAAACCATGGCGTCTGGAGGATGGCACTCAGGTTCTCATTCGCCCCATTCGTCCCGAGGATGAGCCCTCCATTGGCCGCTTTCACGCAAGACTTTCAGAGCAAAGCATCTACCAGCGATATTTTCACTTACTTACCCTTGACCAAAGGATTTCTCACGAGAGACTGGTAAAAGTATGTTTCGGCGATTACGATCGCCAGATAGCGCTAGTGGCTGAACGCGGGGGCGCTGGGGCGGGCGAATCCGAAATTCTCGCGGTGGGCCGGCTAAGCAAAGCACATCTGCTGAATGAGGCCGAACTTGCGGTATTAATCGTAGATGAATATCAAGGCCTCGGCTTGGGGACTGAACTATCGCGGCGGCTTCTTGAAATCGCGCGAGTCGAAAAAGTTGAACAAGTCACGGTCGACGTGCTAGCGGAGAATCGTCGAATGCTTGAAGTCTGTCGTGAAGTCGGATTTCACTTTGATCAAGCGATGGGACCCGTACTTCGAGGATCGGTGCGCATAACAGAGCCCTAAGCTGCGTTTGGTACCGTTGGAAAGACGAAATCCACTCGAATCTTTGGCACATGCAAAAGCGTGTTGTGGATAAAGCATTTGCGAACTGAATCGACTAGCCCCTTTTTGTGGCGCGCTTCGACAATACCCGGGCACTCCGGGTGCGATAGAGATATAGTCGGGCGGCGTCATGCCTTCGTCGAAACCTCCGTTCTTCGATCAGGCGCTGGGTGCCTTGTCTACACAGTGCAGTAACCTAAGTCCAAGTGACGATTCCTCCAATATCAGAGCCTGTTCCATTGTTGGGGCTTAGCTCGGCCGAGGCACGACAGCGTTTGGAGCAGCACGGCCCCAATGAGCCGGCTCCGGCTCCGCGGGCATCGGGTTTGGTGGCGCTTCTGGGGCGTCTGTGCAACCCGCTCGTGATCATTCTGCTATTGGCAGCGATCGCTTCCGCATCGCTTGGCGAGACGGCTAACGCGATCATCATCACACTCATGGTGGTGTCTGGAGTCCTGATCGACTTTTTTCAGACCTACCGTTCGCAGCGCGCTGCCGAAAAATTGCGAGAACAAGTTACTGTAACCGCCACCGTGATGAGGGACGGCGCTTGGTGTGAAATTGCTCGCCGGGAAGTAGTCCCTGGCGACGTAGTTCGCGTTTCTGCCGGCGATCTGGTGCCAGCAGACGCTCGTCTGCTCGAAGCCACCGAGCTCCACTTGCTGGAAGCGGCTCTTACTGGCGAATCGCTGCCTGCGGAAAAGACGGCGCCCGCGCAGATTTTCCTCGGCACCTCGGTCGTGAGCGGCACTGGCGTGGCGGAGGTGAATGCCACAGGGCCAGCCACCCAGTTTGGCGCCATCGCAGTGGCGCTTGCAGCGCGTCCCATCGCGACTGCATTCGAACGCGGCCTTCACGATTTCGGAATGCTGATTCTACGGATGGTCATCTTTCTGGTGTTGTTTGTGCTGCTGGCCGGAGTTGTGGAACACCATCCTCCCTTTGAATCCCTACTGTTCGCAACCGCCCTCGCTGTGGGGCTCACCCCGGAATTCCTGCCCATGATCACCTCGGTCACATTGGCCAAAGGCGCGATTCGCATGGCGCGGCATAAAGTGATTGTCAAACGCTTGGCCGCCATTCAAAATTTCGGCAGTATCGATATCCTGTGCAGCGATAAAACCGGAACCCTCACCAGCGGCGAAATGACGGTAGAAGAAACGGTGGACGCGTCGGGCCAGGTATCGCCCCAAACCTTCTTGTTGGCGTCCGTCAATAGTTCTCTCCAGACAGGGATTCGCAGCCCATTGGATTCCGCCATTTTACGCAAGCCGGTGCCGGAAGTTTCCTTGTACACCAAACTCGCTGAAGTTCCCTTCGATTTCGAGCGCCGACGCCTATCAGTTGTCGTCGAGCACGAAGGCAAGCGCCTGATGATTACGAAAGGCGCACCAGAAAATGTGCTCGCTGCCACCGGTTCATCCGGCAGCACACCCGTGACGCACGAGGTGTCTGAGCGCATGCAGAGCGAAGGATTCCGTGTCCTGGCCGTGGCTTTCAAGGAAATCGGCGCACAACCGCGCTATACGGCGGCCGATGAAACCGGCCTCACGCTGGCCGGCTACATTGCTTTCTCAGATCCGGAGCTGCCCGGGACACCGGCTGCCCTAGCCGCATTACGCCGCGATGGCATCGAAGTGAAGATTCTGTCCGGCGACAACGAAAAGGTCACCCAGCATGTGTGTACCGCTGTGGGACTCGCCAACACCGGCTGCATCACCGGTGCGCAGATCGAGAAACTCAGCGATTCGGCGCTGGATCACATCGCCGAGCGGACCACAATTTTCGCGCGTGTTTCGCCGGCTCAGAAAACCCGTATTTTACTGGCGCTGCGCCGCCGTGGGCACATTGTGGGTTATCTGGGAGACGGCATCAATGACGCGCCCTCGCTGCGTGCTGCCGACATTGGCATTTCGGTATCGTCCGCCGTTGATGTGGCACGTGAAGCCGCCGACATTATCCTACTGGAACACGGCCTTCACACTTTGCACGCAGGAGTGCTCGAAGGAAGGAAAGCCTTTGGCAACGTCATGAAGTACCTGCTGATGGGCACCAGTTCCAACTTTGGCAATATGCTGAGCATGGCGGCGGCCTCTATATTCTTGCCGTTTCTGCCGATGCTGCCGACGCAGATTCTGCTCAACAACTTGCTTTACGATCTGGCGCAGGTCACCATTCCCACCGATCACGTCGATAGCAGCTTCCTCCGTAAACCGCAGCGCTGGGATATTCGCCTGGTGCGCCATTTTATGCTCGCCATTGGACCAATAAGCTCGCTTTACGACTTCCTTACTTTCTGGGTCCTATTGCGCGTGTTTCACGCCAACGAAGCATTCTTCCACACCGGCTGGTTCGTCGAGTCACTGGCTACACAGACGCTGGTTCTGTTTGTGATTCGCACCATGCGGAATCCTTTTATGAGCCGTCCGAGCCGGGCCTTGACCGCTACCACCATTGCGGTCGTGCTGGTGGCGGTTGCACTTCCGTATACATTTCTCGCGCATCAACTGGGACTAGTGCCGCTCCCAGCGCCCTTTCTGGCCTTCGTCGCGCTGGCTACCATCACCTATCTTGGACTGGTGCAAGTGGTGAAACGCCGTGTGTTCACGAACCAATAGCCCGAGCACCGAAAGGTTACCGCGGCTGAAATTTTGTATTCGCGGTTTCGGATCTGTGTACGTCTCGCGGAGGGCAGTTCGTCGCTCAAAAAGTAGCCACTTAGAATCAATGGCTCACGCGTCGGAGAGGTGGTTTGAAACCATGGTTTTTGGGGAGCCAACGTAGCTGTACCCTTCAGCGCTTCCTTGCCGCTACCGTTGTGTGCAAACCGGCGCTGATATCCGCTCATGGCGGAGCACATTTTTCAACGTAATGGTGACTTCCGCCACGCAGCCGCTATTTTTCCAATTGCTCTTTTAACTGGGCGGTCGTCACAGGTTTTGTCAGGTAGTCGTCGAAACCCGCCGCTAGCGCTCGTTCACGGTCGTCCCGCATCGCGAAGGCAGTCAGCGCGATCACGCGCAGACCCTTCAGAGCAGGGTCGCCGCGGATCTCGCGTAGAACTTCGTAGCCATCCATCTCCGGCATTTGAATATCCAACAGCACCAGGTCGGGGCGTGTCACGCGGATTTTTTCAAGGGCTTCACGCCCGTTGCTTGCCTCATCGATAAAGGACACATAGTCATTGAGGCTTTCGCGTACCAGTTCGCGGCCGGTTGCATTGTCATCGACTACCAGAACCTTCTTGCCGATATTCGTGCGGGCGATGAGCTGGAGCTTTTGGAGAAGTGCCGGACGCCAGCCAGCTCCCTTCTCGAAGATAGCTGCATTGAGCGCCGACAAAGTCTGCCGCTCGCGGTTGCTGAGATCTTTCACGGTGAGGATCAGGACCGGAAGTTTAGCCAGCTTTTCCGCGGCCCGGATTTCGCGTAGGAGATCGAAGCCGCTCCGGCCGGGGAGCATTAAGTCGAGCACAATGGCATCGACGCGCGACGTTGCGAGTAACTGCAAAGCCTCGTCGGCATTAGTCGCCAAGACCGGGGTATGGCCCTCTGTCGTCAGTGTATCCACGACCAACTGGCGCGTTTCCTGATCATCCTCCACAATAAGCACGCACAAGGCATTTTCCGATTTCAAGGCGCGCCTTACCGCGCCGAGTATGGATTCGCTGGAGATCGGCTTGACCAGGCACTCGGCGGCGCCCAGTGCTTTCCCCATCGTCTGCTCGTCCGTTGGCGAGACGATAATCACCGGAATGCTCGAAGTCTCAGATGAAGTCTTAAGATCGTGTAGCGTTTCCCATCCGCTTTTCCCTTCAATTTCTATGTCGAGAAGGATCGAAGCCGGGCGAAGTTTACTGGCCTTGCGGAGTGCGTCCGCACCCGATGCTGCCGCCACTACGTCGAAGCCACCGAGTTTGAGCCAGCCGAAAACTGCGTCGCGGAGCCCTGCATGCGGGCTCGCCGCTAATACCAATGGCGCGGTCCGTGTTCGTTCGGCAAAGGCCTCTATCCCCATTTTGTCTTCTGCGGCTGCCGCTGGGAAAGTGATGTGGAAGCGGCTGCCTTTACCTAATTCGCTCTCCAACCATATCTTTCCTCCATGTTGTTCAACCAAGCGTTTTGTAATCGCCAGTCCCAGGCCAGTACCTTCGCGCACACCTTTGGTAGTCGCACTCGCCTGGCGAAAACTTTCGAAAATCGCTTCCTGATCTTCGGGAGCGATTCCAATACCCGTGTCGCCGACCACAATGCCGACCGATCCATCCACGGACGATGATTCCACGAAGATGCGTCCACCGGATGGCGTGAATTTGATGGCGTTGCTGAGCAGGTTATAAAGAATTTCTTTGAACCGTACGCGGTCGGCATTCAAAATCAGAGCAGTATCCAGATCACTGTCCACGCTGATGCCCTTGCTGGCGGCAAGCGGCCGAATACTGGTGAGCACCTCAGCAGCAGGAACCGCCATTGGGAAGTTATCGAGGTGCAACTCCAGGCGGCCGGCCTCGATCTTGGATAGATCTAGAATGTCGTTGATTAGCTCCAACAGGTGATGAGCGTCACGCTGGATGTGGGTTACGAAGCGCCTCTGCTTCTCGTTCAGCGAGCCGGCGTTTTCCTCAGAAAGCAGCTCGGAAAAGCCGAGTATGGTGTTCAGTGGAGTCCGCAATTCGTGACTCATGCTCGCGAGAAATTCGCTCTTGAGCCGGTTAGCCCGCTGCACTTCGCGGTTCTGTAAGGACAGCGCATCATTGGCCTTTGCCAAAGCTTCCGAGCCGCGCTCCAAGTTTTGATTCAACATCTTAATCTTCTCTTCCGCTTCGCGGCGTTCGCTCACGTCGCGGACCACGCACATGACATGTCCACCCACAGGGCTCAGCTTAATATCTACTGCAAATTCAGTACCATCCTTGCGGAGCCCAAATAGATCGATTCCAGCGCCCATCGGCCGCCTTACCGGGTGTGCCGCGTAGCTGCCGCGATGCGCTAGATGTTTGCCACGGAAACGCTCCGGCACCAGCGCCTCAATGGTCAAACTGAGCAGCTCCTCTTTAGAATGTTGGAACATGTGCTCAGCTTCCGTGTTGGCGTTGAGAATGCGACCCAGATCATCCACCTCGAAAGTAGCGTCGGGTGCGGCCTCGAAAAGCAGTGAAATACGGTGAGCGGAAGCGGCACTCTCCCGGGCCTCTCGCTCCAGACCGGCTAGATGGACGTGGTCGCGCTCGGCTCTCTTCAATCCAGTAAGATCAGCCAGGACAGAGAGTTGGCCGTTTCCATCGCTGATGGCAGCCGTCCAGATTCTGACGGGGATATGAGTGCCATTGCGGTGCACCCTTATGGCTTCGACACCTTCGTAGCCGGCTACGGCAGAGCGGGAACGTTCAAGCCCAGACGACCGGGCGTCGGGCGGGACGATCGGAAGGGCGTTCCCAATGATCTCGTCCCTCCGCCAGCCGAACATGCGCTCTGCGCTTTCACTCCACAAAATGACGCGGCCTTCCGTGTCGAGCGCCACAATTGCAACGGGCGAGGCTTTAATAATTGCTTCGAGCACCAATTGGACTCCACTTCTACTCTATAGGACGAAGGAAGCATGGGCACTTTCAATGCCAGATGTTATTGTTAACATGGTTTACAAATCCGACGAATGCGTTCCATCATCAAACTGGTCGCTGTTGACGACACTCCCGCCGGGCTTGAACTTCTGGCCGAAGCGCTGCAACAGGAAGGCTTATCTATCTTTGTTTCCACTGATCCGGAGGAGGGTCTGGAACTGGTCTATCGCGAGCATCCGCAGATAGTGCTGCTTGACTTGGTGATGCCGAAAATGAGCGGGCTGCAGATGCTGGAAAGGATCGTCGAATTCGATCCCACGATTGACGTTATTCTCATGACGGCACACTACACCTCCGAGACTGCTGTTGAGGCGATTCAGAAGGGTGCCTGCGATTACCTGAATAAACCGGTTTCCATTCCGGCGCTCCGCAAGCGCGTAGAGAAGCTCCTGGTCGATGCGCGGCAACGGCAGCGCGCGTTGGATCTCGATCGGGAGCTGCTGGAAACGTGCCGCTTCGAAGGGATGATCGGCCGCAGCCCATTGATGTGGGACCTGTTTGCCCGCATTCGCCGGGTGGCTCAACACTATCGTTCAGCTCTTATTACGGGGCCTACGGGAACCGGAAAAGATCTCGTTGCAAGAGCACTGCACAACTTAAGCCCCGCAAGCTCGGGACGTTTTGTGACCTGCAATTGTTCTGCGGTAGTGGAAACACTTTTTGAAAGCGAGCTTTTTGGCTATGTGAAGGGAGCCTTCACGGGGGCCAACACCGACAAGATGGGCCTGATGGAGTTTGCCCACGGCGGCACACTCTTCTTAGACGAGATTGGCGACATGCCTCTCACTACGCAGGCCAAGCTGCTGCGAGTGTTGCAAAATCAGGAGATCACGCGGGTGGGCTCGGTTACACCGCGTCAGATCGACGTGCGGGTGATAGCCGCCACCAATCGCGACGTGCGCGAGATGATCGCGCAAAAACAATTTCGCGAGGACCTATATTACCGCTTGGCGATGGTGGAGCTGAATACTCCTGCCCTAGCCGATCGGAAAGAAGATCTGCCATTGCTCGAGAAGTTTTTTCTGGAGCGCTTTTCCAAACAGTTTAATAAGGAAATGACAGGGATCACCAGGCGCGCGCAGATTCAACTCACTCGGCATTCTTGGCCCGGCAATATTCGCGAACTGGAAAATGTCTTAGGACACGCCTGCATGATGGCAATGGGCGATATGATCGACGTCGAAGATCTGCCGCAATCCCTTCGGAAGGCAAATATCCAGAACAGCGAGGGTATTGCAGCGACGGCTTCCGTTGACTCATTCGACAGCCCGGCGTCCTTTGAGGCCCACGAAAAGGAACTGCTCAAGAGCGCGCTCGAACAGGCTGGAGGAAACCAGTCCGAAGCAGCCCGGATTTTGCGGATCAGCCGCGATCGTATGCGCTACAAGATGACCAAACATAATCTGCGATAGGCTTCGGTGGGACGGCGAATTCGCTCTGCCGTAGCGCTACGGCTTCTGTAGCTTTTGGAGATATCGAGCCAGGTTATCAATTCGCACTCGACCGAGATCTCGGTCCGCCTCCACCTGTGAAAAGACTGGTCCCCAGACGGGCATCTCATGCGTGCCGTGTCCGCGACGCAAGGGTTCCTCGCCTGAGATAATCCGCGAGACGCGGGCCAGTGGAAACGTTCCTCCGCTGCGGGCCGAAATGCGGGTTAGGTCGGGAGGCGAAACCCTGAGTGATCCCGCCATTGGGCCAGTGCCTTTGGCGTCCACACCGTGGCACGAAGCGCAATAAGCCTGGTAAAGATTCGGCCCCTGAATGGAACTAATCAGCCAGGTTTCTCCGGCCTGGTCTTTTTCCGTATGCCGGGTTTGCGCTGTTCCCAAAGAGTAAGAGAGTAAACTTCCCAAGAGAAATGAACCGATAATGACGTGTTTCACGGGTGGCCTCACAAGTCCTAAGCACATGCGTGGCCTTTGAAACCTCAAAGCACGCTTCTCCGAAAGTGCGACTATATTTGCTCACCGCGTATTTCAACCCAGCTGACCTTCACCACCTGGGGAAACAAGCGCAGTCTTGACTGGCCCGACACTGCTCTTCACGCGGGACTCGGCGCCGTCGCAACCCCGCATCGGACGTTGGAAATCGGCGAGAGAACTCTCATGTCATTTGGCGCAACAAACTTCGTGGGATGGGTGTAATTCCCCATACCAGGCGGTCATGACGATCTCTAAGTCTTTGATCGCTCAGAGCTCGGAAATGGACGGGGGAATGCATTAAGGGTTGCGGGGGGATAAAAACATGAACTTCACATTTGTTGTCGGATTTTGGATGGTGCTCGGGATCGCGACCCTGATTCTCGCGATTTATCGCCAGGTTTTCTCAGTGCACAATGAGAGCGACGTAGTGCACTTGGGCGCCGGGGAAGAAAAAGTAATCTCACAGCAAGTCTTGTTAGCGAAGAAAATTCGTTTTATCGATCGGTGGGGCAAGGGCATGACTGTCGTTACGATCTTGATTGGGTTGGGACTGGCGACGTCTTACCTTTACCAGGCATGGGAAAGCCCGAATCCTGGGCCCAATAATTTCTATCGCAACAACACACCGATGAAGTAGCGGCTGGGTTGCCGCGTGTCGTGAGCAGTCTTCATTCGCCAAGAAGGGAGAAAGGCCATGCCTAGTATCAAACACATCGTTTTTCCAGTGGATTTCTCGGAACGTTCAGAGGCTTCGGTCCCATTCGTTGCGGAAACGGCACGCCGGTACGACGCTAAGATAACGTTGGTCGCTGTGGCGGACCCGCGCTACGTAGGTGGATTCGAGGGGGCGCTGCCGATCGATCCGCAAATGCTGCTCGATGACTTGAAATCTCAACTCGATGGGGCCTATGTAGAGGAGTTCGCCGGTTTGAAGGTGGAGCGAATGGCGATCCTCGGCGAACCGGCCCATGCCATCGCCGATTTTGTCGCTGCCAACAAAGTAGATCTGGTCATGATGCCAACCCACGGCTATGGCCCCTTCCGTCAGTTGCTATTGGGTTCGGTGACAGCCAAAGTCTTGCATGATGTTCACGTTCCAGTGTGGACGATGGCTCACACCGAGGAGGCTCCGAACCACTCGGATCTTGCCATGCACAGGATTGTCTGCGCGGTAGATGCGACGCCGGCCAGCGTTGAGTTGATGCGCTGGGCGGCAGGGCTGTGCAAGAAGTTGGGGGCTACCTTGCGGCTTGTCCACGCGATTCCCGGCATTGATGCATGGCCGGAGCGGTCGCTGGACCATGACTTCCAAGACAAGCTTCGTGAAAATGCACGGCGGAGCATCAAGGAGCTTGAGAAAGCCGCGGACATCGATGTCCCTGTTTGCGTGGGGGTCGGATCTGTACCCGACGTGGTTCGCGAAGAGGCGCTACAACACGGCGCCGATCTGATTCTCATCGGCCGAGGCGCGCTGCAAGAAACTATGGGAAGGCTGCGGACCCACTCCTACGGGATTATTCGTCAAGCGCCGTGTCCTGTGCTCAGCGTTTGCCCGGAGAGTCAAGCTTAAACATCTGGTACCGTCGTGCGCAAACCGTCGCCGATATCATTGCGTCAGTTCCAGAGGAACTTGCCGGACCGGTTTCTGCGGAACAATAACCTCAACCTCGAAATCAATAGGCGCGGGTTCATCGATTTTGAGCCGAATCGCCTTGGTCGATTCTCCACGTAAAAGGACATACTGCGGTAACGAACCAGGATCGACTGTGACCAGGTAATCCGCCGCCTGAACTCCTTCAAAGCGAAAATAACCGGTCCGGTCCGTTGTGGTCCTGCGATCGCCCGGTTCGAGTTTGACCGCTACATCGTTAACGTCTACGCTCTCCGGACCGCTGAGCCGTCCTGTGATCGTATCCAACGGGTTTACGACAAAATCGGTACGCGAACGGCCCTGCGGAAGTACGGTAACTGTTTTCCCTAAAATGTCGGGCGGATCGAAGTCCACCGGGAGCCGCCTCACGTCGACGGCAACGGGATGCGATCCTTCGCTCACATCCTTGAATTCGTGATAGCCGCGCGCGTCCGTGATCGCCGTTCGCCAGTTATCCAGAATGACGGTTACGTCGGGCACAGCAATTCGGCCCGATACGCGCTCTTGCTCGAAGAGGAATCATTTCTTAGAACGATCGTCTTAGAACGACCAGAGTTTGACGCGATCTCCGGGCGGAGTCTGAACTAATTAGCGTTGCTCTCGAACCGCAGTTCAAACCGTGTTGCCTCGCGGTAGGTAATGTCGAGATATCCGTCCACCCGCGTGACCGCCATATCCGCTGCGTCGCTAGCTACGTGAACGGTCATGCCCGGCAGGGCCCAAACGTCGCGCCTGACCTGTCCGGCGTCCGAACCTGGTGCAGAAACGCGAAAGGTAAAGTCTCCAATTCCGGTGACATACAGCGTCTGCTTGTCTACGCGAGAGTCGGAGCGCGGTCCTTGCGCCAAGGCCATCCAGGCCGTTTCTCCGTTGGGCGTTTTCCAGTACGCGGTAGCGGGAACATATTGTCCCGAAGTCTCGCGCGTCCCACCAGTGGCTTCGCCGCCTAACATGAAGTCTTTCCCGATCCAGGCGGTGGCCACACGATTTCGCGGAAGTTCCCGGCGGATTTGGTGTTCCGTCCCGAACTTTCGAAAGCTAACTAACGCCTCCTTGGGCATCTCAGTCCCGAGCAGTGCAAATAGCGACGCGTATTGCATGTCATCGGAATGGATCATGCGTCCGCCAATCCGGGGAAAGGGTGCCGCCTCCGCTCCCAGCGTCGTTCGCAGCCATAATCCGACCAGGCTCACGTAAGTTTGCATGTCCATTCCATAGGAGCGATCAAAGGGGCCGGAAAGGTTCTTTAAGCCGGCGTGATAGTAAGAAGCAATATCCGTCCACAACCTGGCTTCCATGTCTGAGCCGGACTTGACGAACCAGGGCTCCGGTCCGTAGTTTCTCCACAAGCTGAGCGCGTACAAGTCCACGCCGTAGTAGGTCGGCGAGTTGTATTCTTCGAAGGCTCCATGCTCGTTAAACAAACGGTAGACTTCTTCGGAAAATTGCCGGCCTCCACGAATCCATTCGGGGCGTTGGAGGCGCTTGCCGGCCCAGGACCACAGGAATCCGTGCATCAGAGCAATATTGCTGTAGTCGGGCCGCAGTCTGGCTTCGGCGATCTCGCTTGAAACGGCGCGTTCGATGGCGCTTTCCATCTGTTTCTGCAGCGGCTCGGGT
>Ga0268266_10002726_pt1 | contig 18522 bp, 18 predicted proteins | sample KBSS13metaG_FD_190356 | JGI IMG/M metagenome (GOLD analysis project Ga0268266, IMG submission 190356) | Switchgrass rhizosphere microbial communities from Kellogg Biological Station, Michigan, USA - KBS S1-3 metaG (SPAdes) (version 2) | ecosystem: Host-associated > Plants > Roots > Rhizosphere...
GTCCATCACTAGTTTGAGGGTATGGTTACGGCGCACCATCAGGTTCTTCTTGATCTCGAATCCCAATGATCCGCCCAGATCACGAGCGGTGACCCACATACTGGCGACACTCGCCAAATGTGGTATAACGATCAACCGCCGGAAATTCAACTCTTGAAGCAAAGTTCCTGCTTCTTCTTCGCCAATGTCGGCGAGCGCGACGATCGCGGCCTCCGCGCGCTGCTCAAAATCCGGAGCGAGGCCGAGCGGACCCAATACTGGCACACCTCCTACCGTTTGATTCCACAGCGCGGGGTGATTATCCAGAAAGCCGACGGGAATTAATCCTAATTGCGGTTGGCTCAATAGCGTCCTCGCCAGCGACCGTCCGGTCTCGCCGGCGCCCAGAACGATAACCGGTATCCCCCAACGTTTGCGCTTGACCAGCAACGCTCGGACAGCGGATTCCGCAAGCGGCGGCAGCACCAATGCAAACAGAAACGTGGCTAGGAGAACGCCGCGCGAAAGGACTCCGCGAGCGACGATGCTGTCCCAGGCCACCAGGCCTCCGAAGACTGCAAGCGTGGCGAGCACGCGCCGCCGCAGACGTTCCACGGGACCCAGTAAATATCCCGGATACAAGCCGACCTGATAATTGATCGCCGGCAGCAGCAGAATCCCTGCCGCCACTCCCAGAAACTGTTCAACCCCGATCTCTTTGGTGAACCAGGAGGCCAGCAGCAAGCGTACGGCATAGCCCAAGAAAAAGGCAGCTTCTAACGCCAGCACATCGGTGCCGAACATCACCCACGGCGCCCAGTGTGCCGCCGGCTCCGCCCGTGCGGCAAGCTTAGGCTGTGCGGCGGTGCTCATAGAGTCGGGTGCGCGCCAATTGCGCGAGGGCCAAAATCGCGAAGTGCGGATTCCGGGCAAGATATCGCCGCCACAATCGCCTTGGTTCGACAGCGAGGCGGAAGATCCATTCGAGACCGCTTTGTTGCATCCAGCGCGGTGCTTGCGGTTTGGTGCCGGCGATGAAATCGAACGCCGCGCCCACGCCCAACATCACGCAATGGATGCGGCCGTGATGCGCGTGCATCCAGTAATCCTGTTTCGCGCCGCCGAGTCCCACGAACAGGATTCGTGCGCCTGAAACTTCGATCGCGCGCGTCGCCTCTTCGTCCTCGGCCGTAGTCAGCGTTCGAAAGGGTGGAGCGTACGCGTACACAATCTTGAGATTGGGAAAACGTCGCTGGAGGGCCTCGATCAGTTTCGCCAATGTCGGGTCCGAGGTTCCGTAAAAGCCCACTGGAATGACGTGCTCCGCTGCCGCTGCGAGAATGGCAAGCGTTAGGTCTGGACCGTACACTCGCGACGCCCCTGCTAGGCCGAGGCCTCGAAGCAACCATACCAGTGGCATGCCGTCGGAGGTGACCAGATCCGCCTCCCGCATCACCCGCTGATATGCGTAGGATCCATGTGCCTCCATGATGGCGTTGACGGTGGCTAGGCAGACATAGGATGAGCGCGCCTCCCGGGCCCACGCGATAACCCGCATGGTGGCATCCGAATATGTGGTGGCATCCACGCGGACGTTGAGGATGTGACGGTTGGGGCAGGCGGCCAGTGGGTCCATTCAGTTCCGTGGCCTGCGCTTAGAGTTTTCGATGGCCATTTGATAAATGCCGACAAGAGCTTTGTGATTGATCTCAGCGGTATATTTGGTCAAATACTCTTGACGCGCGGACGCGCGCATCGCGCGCATTTCCTTGGGATGCATGAAAGCCCAACGTATCTGCCGGGCTAGATCCTCGGCGTCGCCAAGGCTGAAAAGGAGACCCGTGCGACGATGTTCCACCAGTTCCGCCGTTGAACCAAGATTCGAACCAATCACCGGCAGCCCGCAGGCGAATGCTTCGAGAATCGTCATGGGCGCGCATTCATACCAGGTTGAAGGAAAAACCAAAACGCTGGCATTTTTCATGAGCGCAAGAACGCGTTCGCGTGGTTGATGGCCCAAGGATTGGACATCTTTGGGCCACTCTAGATCGCTTAACGGCCCGTCTCCTGCTATCAGTAACGGAATACCATTCAGCAGATGCCACGCTTTCAAGAGAACGCGAACGCCTTTCTCCTCGGATAAGCGCCCTACATAGAGAGCGTAACCGCCGCGTCCATCTCCCAGGCCAGGATCTGGCGCTACAAAGTTTGGTTTTATTACAACCCGCTCTTCAGGTAATCCGCCGGCTACCAAGCGTCCGCGAGCGAAATAGCTCAAGGCGACGTAAAGGTCGACCATTCGATCCCACGTCCCTGCTGCCCGGTGCACCGTAAGCATAGCGGCGACGGCCGCCGTCGCTGGGCGGCTCTTCCGATAGCAGCTGTGAATGACGGCGGGGACAAAAGATCCCCGATCGATGCATTCCTCGCAAGCCGCTCCATTCCGGAGCAGCGTCGCTCCCGGGCAGATGATACGGAAATTGTGTAAAGTCTGTACCACTGCGACGCCCGACTTCCGAGCAGCGTAATATCCTGAAGGCGATACCAGCGGAAACGTATTGTGAAAGTGCGCAACGTCGAACTGAGCGGTACGCATCACATCCCGTAGCCGGCGAAATGAGGCCGTGCTCCAGATCGTATTCGCAGCGTCGCCCATGCCGCCGGTGTTTATGCGGCTGTTGTGCTCTTCATAGCGGACAACCTTGTGGCCGTTTTCTTCGAGTAGGGCCGTCTCACCGGCAAACACCTGATCTTCGCCGCCGGGCCGCTGGTAGTGGTTGTGGATTGCCAAGACGGATCTGGGTTGCGTAGCAGATGCCGGCACGTCCCTTTTAGTTTGTAAGCTTGGTTCTAGCAGCACCACAGAGGGCATTCTTTCTGCTTTGTCGCATAGCAAGCTTAGAATCTATGTTGTCACCTTCGACCATCTGTTCGAACGCGCGGTTGCCGTCGATGTCATCGGAAATCACTAGCCCGCCGGGCCGAAGGGCGGATAGTGCCACGTCGAATTCCCACTTCATATGGGAATAGGTATGCAGACTGTCGTGGACGAATAGGTCGATCGGTTTGGTGCGTTCTAGCAACTGCGGTAACAACGTTTTCGCCGGGCCAAGATTCAGTTTCCACCGCAATCGCAGTTCTTGCGGGACGAAATATCCTACGTCGGCTGCTGCATTAAAGGCCAGGGGAGGCAGGTCAATGCTGCACAACTCACCGTAGTTGTTGTCCTCAAGAGCCGCAAGGATGTAAGTGGAGGTCACCCCGTATGCGACTCCTGTCTCCACTACTACGCGTGGACGGAGATATCGGCAGGCGAGATAGCACAACGTACCGAGAGTCACGCTTCCGTTATGAAAACCTTCTGCAGGGAAAGGGCCATTCGCTTTTTGGACGCGTAATGCTTCGATATGCTTCTCGATGGCGATCAGTCGCGGGCCTGCTTCCAGTGGGTTGGAGATCGATAGAAGCGCTGCGACGGCGACTTCTATCTTGGCGGCATCTGTCACATCATTTGGATTGCATGGTGATGAAAAGCGATCCATCCAGGAATCAAATTTGTTTTGGACCCTCGCCCGAACGTCTTGGCGATCCCGCGCAAGAATCAATGCTTTACTTACAAGGCTAGCCATACATCAACACCCGTGCGGCCCGCGCCCACTCGATAGCTGCAATCATGCGATCTGCCATAGCGGAGGGTGTCAGGTCGCTTACTCTGGCCCGCGCTTTTTCAGCCATGCGATTGACGGTATTCACAGGAGCGGTTAGCGCCCGATCCAATGCGCTGTATGCTTCCGAGGGGCAGTCTGGTCGAAATGTCCATCCGTTTTCACCGTCTGTGACGAGTTCATCTACCGCTTGGCTATAGGTACTGCCCAACACCGGGACGCCTGACGCCATAGCCTCGGTGACGACCAATCCCCATTCATCCGCCAGAGTAGGAAATACCAAGATCCCGGCTTTTTTGTGCACTTCCGGCAGCGCCTCGTAGGCCACATGCCCAAGAAGCCGTAGCTGGATATTGGACGGAAGACGTGAGGCTGCGATTTCGCGTTTGAGCGGACCGTCGCCAGCGATATCGAATTCTATGTGGCGGTCGGGATGCCGTCCTGTCCAGTTTGTAAGGTGGACCAAGAACTCCGATAGCCCCTTGCGTTCACTGAGTGTTCCGGAATACAGCAAGCGATGTCTAAACTCTGCTGTACGCGCTGCTGGCAGAGCAAGAAATGGGTCCAAATCGGTGGTGTAGGGAACAGCGAACAAACGCTCGGACGGAACCCCGAATCTCTGAATATAACGGCTTCCGCTCTGGCCGTTAACCAGTACCGCTTCAGCGGCACGCAGAATGCATTTTCGCAACCCATATCGCAGTCGGCCGCGGCCTTGTTCAGTGACCTCTGACACCGTGGCCCATACGATGAAGCTGCTTTGTGGGAAGAATCGATAATAGGCAGCTGCCTGTAATGTGCGCAAGCCCATCTCGCAGGAGACGATTACGTCCGGTTTGAAATGAAACAGTTGCGTGATCGTATCGTATGGGAAGTGTATGGTTAATGCTTCACTGAATTTGTGAGGGTGCCTCCATACGGAGCGAAACGATAATGTGCGCTGCAGCTGTACCGGCAGTCCCCCCCAGTTCGTTGGCCAAGCGCGGCCGGGCTCGGTCGTCGCCGAAAGAAAGACCTTAAACGCTGAGCATCTCTGTTCCAACTCGCGATATAGTGCGGCCCGGTACGGTGGAATGAAATTAGTGATGAGCGCTACTCGCATAGTTCCCTAAAAATGGTTTTCGTGTCCGTCCACCCGATTTTGGAATCCACAGGAGGGCTAGTATGAGGCCTAGGCTCATTGTGACCGCATTGCCCGCGCCGGCGATGACATTTTCGGTAGTAAATGCGAGCAGGAATGCAGGTAAGAATGAAAGCACCGCCCAAGAGCCCAAGGATGATTCGCCTCGGCGGATGACGATTAGCGAGACGATCAAAGATGCGAAAACGCCCACCAGTAGAGCAATGCCTAAGATGCCCCACTCATAAAGCGCCCGCAGCCATTCGTTATGGATCGCTCGATTGGGATCCAGGCGTTCGACGGAATAGGAGTGAGGATACACGCGCAGAATTACGTTGCCACCGCTTGAAGTTCCATGGCCGAGTATGAGATCCCGCGGCCCAGCGCCCCGGATTTCGTCGAAGGCACCCTGGTAAATGGCTAGACGAAACTTCAGATTTGCCAGACCCACATTGCGCGCGGTATCTTCCCCCGTCGCGAGCGCGCTAAAGGTAGCGGCGATGCGACTAGATGAATCAACAAGGAGATCGAACTTCATTGGATTCACATTGACCGCATATAACAGGCCCAGCGACACTGTAGCTGCCGCAATGGGTACATAGATCGCCACGTTTTTCAGCGACAACCATGCATACACTAAGAACACAAGAAAAGCACCGAAAAACCAGGTCCTGCTTCCGTTCAGTATGATTCCCGCGGCGATACTGAGGATCAGAAATGTTCGAGTCCACACCCCGGAGTGTCGATCCCACAAGACAGCAGCGAGAAAGGCCACTAGGAAAGCGGTATATTGCTGCGCGGAAACAAAACTGGAAAAGCGTGAGGGTTGGTCCACGCCGTCAAAGCCGAAAACTGCCCCGCCAAAATAGAACGTCTGCAGCGAAGCAAGAAGTATTGACGCGACGATTAGAATGTTGATTGCACGGCTATTCAAAAAGTCACGGCGGGCAGCCTTCTCGAGAACGATAATCATCAGTAGGATCCCGACCATATTTCCTACGAGCTTTGCAGCGGCCACCGGAAACGGAGACCATAAGCTTGCCACTCCGGCATAGAGGGCCAGCGCGGTCCATAATTTGACCGGCCAGGAATACTGGATCTCGCTGGGGACCTTGCGGAGACGAAACCAAAGATAGAGAGGGAGGAGAATGCCTTTGGTTGCGTTGATCCACCCAACGTCTGATGACACCGCTAAGGTGGGGCCTGTGGCGTCCAAATTTCCCATGATGAGCCAGGCTAATATGGCCCAGCGGAGAGGCGCTACTAACACACAAGGCAGCAGAATCCAGAACAACAGTTGTGCCGCGAATACGGTGGATTCTACGTCTGGCATCTAATATTTATTTAGCAGATGGCACGCCAAGAGGTGATCGATTATGTTAAGAACTCGATTTTCTCGCGATAGATCCGGCTATCCGGAAAAGCCATTGTAATTGGGTCGCGGAAAGCAGAAGAATGGATTCGACCGCTTCGCGGGCGCGTCGATGGTCCGGCGTTTGTTTCATCCACCCCCAATCGCGCGATTGGAGTAAGCGTGCACAGAGGGATACGGGCATGAATTGCCAGCCGCGTACTAGGAAGTGTGTTTCGATCGGGAAATATGCATTGGGGATCTGCGCAAAATAACCCATTGCGACTCACCGAATCCCCTCCACCGTGCGAAATTGAACTTGCGCATCGCATATGCTCGATCACCGAATTGGAGAAGCACATATGGTATTGCTGGTCACTGAGCATATGCAGAGCGCGTGCGTCGTCCAACACGTAAGTGATCCGAGGGAGGCGGGGCTGCTCCTCAAAGCTCCGGTTAAAAAGCATGGCCTCCGTCCCGCCTTTGGGCATCGCCGTTGCTGTCGCCCGCTCAGCAAATCTCGTTCTTTGTCGAGACAAAATTCAAACAATCCCTCTTTGGAGGATTTCCCGGCTGAACTTCGACTAATCCCGACTTCGTGAGCCAGAAGTTCTTGTAACCCTGCAGCCTGAATTCATTTAATAGTTCGCAGGGATGGTAGTGATAGCGGGCGCAGTTCTCTGGCGCAAACTCGGTTACCCAAACCGGTGCGGTCTCGGGGGGCAATTGAAGTAAGGACTGCGCTCCCTGCAATGCCATTTTTTCGGCACCCTCGACGTCGACTTTGATCAGATGAGGCCGATAACCACACTGGAGGTGAAAATCACCAAGCGCGACAGTGGATACAGCGATCATGGCTGCATCGTTGGCTTCTTCTGATGCCCGCATGTGAGATACAGCCGGTTCGGAATCGATTACGAACTCGGCAACGCTGGTCCGATCCGTAACGGCACACGTGTGTACCGTTACATTCGTGAGTCGATTTGCCTCGACCGTACAGTGGATCAGGTCACTGAGTTGGGGGTTGGGCTCAAACGCTTCCACTCTGCCCGTATCGCCGATCTTCCGCGAGGCGAGTAGTGAAAACTCTCCGATATGAGCGCCCACATCCCAAAACACCATACCGGGGCGGAGGAAATTCATTAAGAACCGCGCTGTCTCCGGTTCCGAATAACCCAGGTAGTAAATGAGCGCTCCAGCACCGCTCTTGGGCACCAGGATCTGTCCGCCATCCGGCACTGACAATTGCCAAGGTTCGTTAGAGCAGGCCCAGCGAGCTCGCCAGAACACGCGGCGGCCTAACGCTTGGACAGGGTTGCGTTGAAAGTCCGGACGGTCCCAAAGCCTACCGATTGATCCGATCAAAGCTTCACGCACCCGAATGGCTATCACTGCGCTCAGCGTAATATTTGCTGTAGCGGTTGTAATACGAATAGTAATAACCGGGGCTGATTTCGCGATGCACTTCGTTCAGCACTACGCCCACCAAATTCGCCCGCAGCCGCGCCAGTGTCGTAATCACGGAGCTGAGCGCTGTCCGGCTGGTGCTGCCGGCGCGAGCCACAATAATCACGCCATCCACTGCGCTCGCCATCTGCAACGGCTCGGCGAAACCCAATAACGGCGGAGCGTCCAGTACCACCAGGTCGTATTCGCGCGCAGCTTCTTCAACTAACTCAGCCAATCCCGTGCCGATTAGATCCGACGCACGGCGCGTGGAAGGGCCCGCCGGCAGGATATCCAACCCACCCGGCTCCGGCATCCGCACCAATGCGTCGCGCCAGGAGATCTGCTGCAGCAGAACGTTCGACAGGCCCACGCTATTCGGCACCTGGTAAAGGCGATGAACGCTTGGCCGGCGCAGGTCGCCATCAATCAATAGGGTTCGTTTGCCCTGTCCGGCGTGAGTAGCGGCCAGATGCGCGGCTACTGTGGATTTGCCTTCCGAGGGTGAAGCACTGGTGAGCAGAATGCTTCTCAGTCGACGATCGAAATCGGTGAGCAGAATCGAATTGCGCAGCGTGCGGATCGCTTCCTCGTACGTCGAAAGAGCCGCGTAGCCGCCTTCTGCCTGCACCGCTAGATCTTTGTTACCCCGACTCTTGCCGTTGCGAGCAGAACCGTTCAGGTGACCGTTCGAATGAACTCCGTTGGCGAGGACGCCGTTGGCTTGCAGACCATTGGTGTGAGCGTTAATGGGGCTCAGCCTGCGGCGCCAATCCTTCACCGCGGGCAACGATCCGATTACTTCCGTGTGCATCAGTCGAGTGATTTGATCCGGGTCGCGCACCGTGTTGTCCAGAACGTCATTCACTACCGCTGCGGCAACCGCTAGGAACGCTGAGGACAGAAATGCCAGCAACAGGTTCAGCCAGATCTTGGGGAATACCGGTTTCAATCCGGGCCGCGCGGGATCCGCCACGCGTATCGAGCTGTTCTGGAAGCTGGCGTTGATGCCGGCCTCTCTAATCTTGCGCACTAATTCTTCGTATAACGTTTTGTCGCCGTCAGCTTCACGCTTCAGCGTTTGATATTCGAAGGATCGCGCGTTGAGGCGATCGAATTCGGCCTTGGTTTCTTGCACTGCGCCGGCGAGTATGGTTTCCCGGTTTACGGCTTCTCGATACTCCACTTCAACACGATCACGGACACTCGTCTGCGTGCTGGCGAGTTGCGATTGCAACTCCTGCACCCGTGATTGTGCCTTCTTGAATTCAGGATGGTTCGCGCCGTAATGATTCTTCACCTCGGCGAATTTCTCCTGTGCTTCGCTCAGGCTGTCGGTTAGTTTCTTGAGAGCGTCGCCTTGCGTGGATACCTGCGCCGCCTCCAGCGTTCCACCTTGCACCGAATTATTGGCAGCCTCTTTTTTTACTCGGTCCGCTTGCGTCTTTGTGTATTCGCTGTTTAGTTCGAGCAGGCGCGCCGACAAGATGCTGGTCTTCTGCTCCGGGTTGATAACATTCAACTCGCGCTCAAACTGGGCCACCGCCGCACTGGACTTCTCCATCTTGGCTTTCAGCTCCTCCAATTGACGCTCCATGAAATCGCTGAGGCTTGCGGTAGCTTTGTAACGGATGCGATAAGTGTGCGCCAGGTAGGACAGTGCAATTTCATTGGCTACATCCGAAGCTAACTGCCGGTTGGCAGAACGATAACTGATCTGCAGGATATACGTATTGGGCGGCCGAGTGATCTTGAGATGCTTGAGGATCACGGGGGCTTCCATACTGGTAGCCGAGTGATCTACTGCCTCTTCGAGCGCGTTCTCTTCCGTCTCCCGCAGACGGAATTTGTCCACCACGGGCCGCAGCACTGAATCGGATTCGATCAGTTTTACTTGAGTGGCAATGAACTGGTCGGCGTCGTTGGCGGCGCTGCGTGTAGCCTCCTCGCCCAGAACTCCTGTAGGTACCTGCCGGTCGATATCGATCGACACCGTTGATTCGTAGATCGGCGTAAGGCGCAGTGAGACGATCCACGTGGCCAGGACTGCGGCCAGGATGAAACCCGCGATTTTCCAGGATTGCCGGCGCAGAATCCACAAATAGTGCGACGGCGGGACATGCGCTGTCTGCGCTTCGAATTCGGCGTCCAAAGTCAACGGCGGCTGTGGAACATGGAAGGTCCGCGCGATTGCCGGTAAGTTATTGTCGAGATCTCTCATGATGCTGCTCGCTACTAATGCCAAATCAAAACGCCGGACGCTGTTGAAGCCCCGAAGCTGGTGATGCGGTCGAGGAGATTGACCGCATTGCGCCGCGACTTATTGTCCGGAATGTACAGGATGTCGTCTACCTGCAGTGGGATATCGGGCGCCTTGCGCTGCATGATTTTGTCCAGCTCTACGGCGATCTCGCGCTTATCGCCACCACCGTCCCGCCGGTAAATGTACGCTTGTTTCGCGGCGAAAGGCATCACGCCTTCGGAGAGAGCCACCATTTTTAGAACTGAATTGTCGCCCGCATCGTGCACCGGGAACGCTCCCGGCTTCTTGACGTTGCCTAGCACGAAGATCTTTCCCGCCTCCGGCACCCGGATCTCCTCTCCGCCGTGCAGAGCGTAGTTGATGGCGGGATCGGCGTCCTTCAGGAGGCGATTGAGCGGAATACGTTCCAACAACGTTGCGGATACTTCGCCGCGCGAATCTGGCGAGGGCTGCGGGCGGCTCACGATTACCTCCGTGCCCGCGTCCGCACTCAGCCCTTCGGCTCGAGCCAGCGCATCCAGCAGCGTCACCGCACCCACTGCCTGAAAAGTAAGCGGCTTGCGCACCGCCCCCATTACTGAAATCGGACGGCTGTGATATTCGGCTACGGTAACCTTCACCACCGGGTCCACCAGAATCTGCTCGTTCTTGAGCGCATCGGAGAGCGAAGCCTCCACATCGTGCGCGTAGAGGCCTGCTGCCAATACTCCGTTGGTTAACAGAGGAAGGTGAATCGCCCCGTCGGCCTCCACGCGAACAGTGCGCGTGAGCTCCGGCGCGTCGTAAACCGAAACCGCCACCAGATCGTCGATTCCCAATTTCTGTGACGGCAGATTCTCTTTGCTGGCATCTTCCATCGGCTGCACGCGGAGTTGCGCCAGCGCTGCGACGGACGCCAACGTAAGCAGTAAGGCGAGGCGCATTTAGTTCCCCTCCAACATCTGTGCGATCCGTGTCACCGTGGACTTCAGCTCGCCCAGTTGTTGGCCCAGCGCAGGCGCATCGAGTGAGCCGAATAATTGCGCTCGCGCAAATTCCGAAAGGCTCCGTGCGCCCTTTTCCGAGGAAGCTGCCTGCAAGGTTGCATACTCTTCCTGCGTCAGACGAAAGATCAGAAGTCGATTTCGCGGTTTCGTAATGGCCATGAGATTTTGCCTCGAGATAGCTCAGGAACTTTCAAATCGGCGGACCGCCGATGCAATCTGTTGCGCGGTTTGCACCAGCTCGTTCAGTTTGTTTTCAATTTGCGCCAGTGAGGGTTGACCCGCGCCGTTGAGCACTTGCGAGCGAACAAAGTCCGACAAGCTGCGTGACCCGCCTTTTGATCGCGCGTTCTCCAGGTTTTCGAATTCAACGTCGGTGAGGCGAAACACCACTGCTCGGGTCCGCGGGGCCACTTCCGTCCGGCTATTTCCGTAACCCGTAAAGGCTTGGGCTCCGAAACGCCATGCCTCGCGGCGCCAGCGATGGACCACATTCGGGTTCACCTGAAGAGACTCGGCGACTTCAGTGGCCGAAGCTCCCATTTCCAGGCTCCGCACCGCTGCGGCCTTACATTCTTTGGAGAAGACTCGTCGTTTGGTTCCCATGCGGGGAGCCGTTTCCATCCAGCGACAACATGTCGCCGTCCACTTCTACTGCAATCGATGATCCCAATGCTTCGACGCTCACCACCACGCGCCAGGAGCCTTTCGTGCGAAGAATCACCCCGCGCAGCGGAGCTAGGGGACCATGCTCGATGATTACGCTTTGCCCGATCCGCACGTAGGGCCAGGGAGCGATGGTGCGTCCCGAGGATAGTACGGAGCGGACCGCGGAGATCTCGTCGTCTTCCACCGGAATCGGCTCTCTACCGGATCCGACGATCGATCTCACGCCCGGCGCCTGCAACACGCGCAGCTTCTCGCGCAGTCCAAAGCGGCAAAACACATAACCCGGGAAAAGCACCGTGTCCGATTCGCGCACGCGATCCGACCAGCGTTTGCGACACCGGTAAACCGGCAGGTAGGTCTCCAAGCCTTGATTACTCAAGCCACGCGTGGCTGAAAATTCGTGATTCGGCCGGACCGTGAGAGCGAACCAGCCGGGAATGTTGCCAAAGGACATGAAGGCGGAGCTATCGCTACGTATGTCCCAATCGGGGGTTTGGGTTCTGAAACGAAGAGGGGAGGTTAGTTTCTTAGTGTAGACGTTCCGGAAAGAAAGTCAAGAGTGTTAATGTGCAGACCTTGCGCGATGCTTAGCGCAGCAGTCCCATGCGATCGAGCGGCCAGTAGACGAACGCGGCTTTGCCGTAGATGTAATGCCTGGGCACTGTGCCCCACATGCGGCTGTCGTTTGAGGAACTGCGATGATCGCCCAGCACATAATATTCGCCCGGGGGCACTACGCGCGACGGCGTCGAAACATGATCGCGATAGGCTTCCGGTACGTACGGCTCATCGAGAGGTCTTTCATTCACAGACACCTGGCCGTCGGACACCTGGACCTTGTCTCCCGGCACGCCGATCACGCGCTTGATGAAGGACTTGGAAGGATCGCCCGGGAACCAGAACACCACGGTGTCGCCCCGTTGAATATCGGAGATGCCAAAGCGATAGGCAAACTTGTTGATGAAGATACGTTCCTGATCCACCAGCGCCGGCATCATGCTGGTGCCTTCTACGCGCACCGGCTGATACAAGAACAGAATCACGACTACCGCAATCAGCACGCTAACGGTCAGATCGCGCAGCCATGAAATCGCTGCGACGGCCGAGGTCGGCCCCTGCGAATTGAAACGTCGCGCGCGAGGGGGATTCGCCGCCTGCTCCCCCCTATCCTGCTGTCCGTTCGCCGGATCGCCGGGGTTTTCATCAGATGCGTTCATAGGTCTCGATTCTATGACGGCTAGTACCTTCGATGGTTTCGCCACTTTCTATTGGATCACGACTGGCATCCCCGCCGCTTGCCCACTGCTCTAGTGTCCACCGGGGCCAGAGGCGCTACGATAAAATAACCTCGTCAGAAGAGGGATCGCGGACCTGTCTGCCGCTTGGAGGCTTAGGGTGGCACACGATTTCGGATCTCTGGTTTTTACTCCTGTCGTAAAGGCGCTGCAGGAGAAGTATGGCAGCCGCCGTCACTACGCGCGGATGGAATCGGGCGGTGCCGCGCCGGATCGCCTGGGCCCTGACGAAACCTCTTTTCTTTCCGAGCGCGATAGTCTTTATATGGCGACGGTGGGCGCCAACGGCTGGCCCTACGTCCAGCATCGCGGCGGTCCGAAAGGGTTTCTCAAGGTAATCGACGATCGTACCCTTGCGTTCGCCGATTTTGGCGGCAACAAGCAATTTATCAGCACTGGCAATCTCACTACCGACGATCGCGTTGCCCTGATTATAGTGGACTATCCGCGTCAAGCCCGCCTCAAGATCCTGGGCCGCGCCGAAATCCTGGCGGGCGAACCGGCTCAAGAGTGGATCGAGCGCCTGCGCGATCCTTCCTACAAAGCCTCCATCGAGCGCGTGTATCTAATCCGCGTTGAGGCGTTCGATTGGAACTGCCCGCAGCACATTACGCCGCGCTTTACCGCGGAACAAATCAAGGAAGCGCTTGCGCCTTTCGAACGGCGCCTTGAAGAATTGGAACTGGAGAACCAGAAGCTCCGCGAAGCGGCTCAGTCGAAATCCCAGCAAGTGAAATAAGAAAGGAAACTATGCCGACAATCACAACCAAAGATGGAACGCAGATCTATTACAAGGACTGGGGGACCGGTCAGCCCATCGTTTTCAGTCATGGCTGGCCTTTGACTGCGGACGCCTGGGAAGACCAGATGATTTTCCTGGCCGCGCGCGGATATCGCTGCATCGCTCACGATCGCCGCGGTCACGGGCGCTCGGGCCAGACGTGGGATGGCAATGACCTCGACACCTACGCCGATGACATGGCCGACCTTGTCACCGCGCTCGCCCTGCGGGACGTTATTCATATCGGGCATTCGACAGGGGGCGGGGAAGTCACTCGCTACATCGGCCGCCACGGTACGGAACGCGTTGCGAAGGCGATCCTGATCGGTGCGATACCGCCGCTCATGCTGAAGACGGAGGCAAATCCCGCGGGACTGCCGATCGAAGTTTTCGACCAGCTCCGCGCGGCTCAACTTGCCGATCGCGCCCAGTTCTTCAAGGATCTCAGCGCGCCCTTCTATGGCGCCAATCGCCCGGGTTCCAACGTATCGCAGGGCCTGCGTGACTTTTTCTGGTTGCAGGGAATGATGGGCGGGCACAAGCCGCTCTACGATTGCATCAAGGCATTTTCGGAAACCGATCTTACCGAAGATCTCAAGAAGTTCGATATCCCCACGTTGATCATTCACGGCGATGACGACCAGATCGTGCCGATTGTGGCCTCTGCGCTACTTTCATCCAAGATCGTCAAGGGTGCGACGCTCAAGATCTATCCCGGAGCACCGCACGGAATGTGTTCGACGCTGAAAGACAAAGTGAACGCGGAAATATTCGCTTTCATTGGGCAGGGCAAAACGGCCGCCGCCTGAGGCGTCCATTAAGGCGATGTTCTGATCGACCATGCGCCGGAGCGTGGGCCCGATGTCCACGTTCCGGTGATTACCGCGCGCAACGCCGACTCGAGCATGTCGGAGAAGCTGGCCTGCGGCGAGAGTGATGTGGCGCTGGTCCATGTCCCGGAGTATTCGCCGCCGCGCCCTGAGACCATAGCGCGCCATGCCCCGTCCCAAGATCGCGCCGACTTGCTTGCCGACCATCCGCCCTGCATCAGCACCTTGCCGGTGGCTTCTTGCAGCATCCACGTGCCGGTAACTGCGCCGCTCTGATCGGATTGCGCGGTCCAGCTTCCGCCCAGGTATCCTGTTTGCGCGGTGGCGCTCCACGTCCCCTTCATCTCTGCTGCCGACGCCAGGAGCGCGGACGCGGCAATCATCGCCAAAACACGAACGGCAAACATTGTTTTTAATTCGACGCCCGGACGCTGTCTACTTTGCGGGCGCGAGACCTTCGGTCAATTCGATGCGCACGCCCCAAGGGTCAGTGAGGAACGCGGTTTTCAGGTGCTGCGCGTTCGCGCTCTTCGCGACGGGTCCTTCGAACTCGACACCTTGAGCCTTCAGCTTCTTGTATAGGGAATCGAGATCCTTCACCTCGAATCCGATGTGATCGATCAAATGGCCCTTGGTGGGGCCGCGCTTAGCTGCGTTGGCGCCGGCGGGCACAGCGGCGATCGACAGATTCATATTGTTCGGGAAAAGTGCGGTGGCCATGAAGTTTCCAGGACGCGAGACGCTTTCGCGCGTAGCGGGCTCCAGGCCGAACATTTTGACATACCAGGCTTGAACTGCAGCGACATCATCTGGCGGCAGGTAGTAGTGAATGTGGTCCATTTGCACGGGCGTCGGTAGCGCGGGGTCGCCGAATACTTCGATGTGGGTTCCTTCCGGTCCAGTCACGTATGCCTGATTGTGAAGGCGCGCGGCCGCGGCCTGCGTCACCTTAAGGCCGGCGGCCTTCCACTTTTCGATCAGCGGGGGAAGATCCTTGATGATGAAACCGAAATGATCCACTACAGCGGTTTCGTTCGGGCCGCTGGAGTCGCCTTGACGCAGCAGGACATAAACGCCTGGGAACTGGATTTCCGTCAGTTTATCGTTCTTGACCACCGTGCCGCCGAGCATGTCCACTAAGAAGCGGGTCTGTGCCTCGACGTCTTTCACGATCAGGTGAATATGCCCCAACGTGACTCCGGAAGCATTGGGGGCCGTGAGCTGCGCCGAAAGTGACCCGGCAGTCAGAAGCGTGATTATACAGAGGGTTCCGATTCGCATCGTCAATCAACATACCAGATCGCGGGGTCCGCTGCCGCCTCAAATTGCACGCAGCTCTGCTTCGAATGGCATGCTACGATGAACCCACAGAATGTTGCTCGCCTTTCCGCTCCTGTGGGCGGCGGGCGCTGTCGCGGCGCTGCTTTACGCGCAAGACCGGGGCATCCCGTGGGCGACCGCGCTGGCCGTGCTTCCCGCCTTCCTGTTGGAACTCACCTTGTATTTCACGATGGGAGTGGAACGGCTGCGTCTGCGTTTAGAAAAATTGCCGCCCGCCGGAGTCGCCATGACGCTGGTGATCGCGGCGGTTGCGCCGTACGCGCTGGCTTCACTGGCCATGCGGAATTTTTCATGGCATTCGCTGGGCGTGATCGCTGCCCTGGCGGTGGTGGCGGCGTTCTGGTACGTAGTGTTCCCGCACCAGACCGCAGTGGATGTGCTGTTCCTGATCTTCATCGCAGCTGTGTGGCTCTCGCGCGCCATCCCGCCGCTGTATGTAAGTCCTCTAGCGGCGCTCCCGCTGGGAGCCTTGGGTCAATTGATGTGGTTTCGCACTGGAATATTCGCAATTTTAAGCGTGCGCCGCATGAAAAATGTTGGGTTCGGCTTCTGGCCCGCGGCCCGAGAATGGAAGATTGGAGCGCTATATTTCGCGGGGCTGCTTCCGGTAGCTGCAGCAGTTGGTTGGGCGCTCCATTTCGCCAGCCCGCACCTGCGCTACGCCGGATGGGAGAGGACCACCTTAATCGGCCTCGCAACGTTTTTCGGAATTCTATGGGTGCTCGCGCTCGGCGAAGAGTTCTTTTTCCGCGGCCTGTTGCAACAGTGGATCACCGCCTGGCTACGCAGCGAATGGGCGGGCCTTCTTCTGGCAGCGCTACTCTTTGGCTCCGTCCACTTGTGGTATCGCGCGTTCCCGAACTGGCGGTTTGCCGTACTGGCCGCCATCGCGGGAGTGTTCTACGGGATGGCTTACCGCCAGGCTCGCAGCATCCGCGCGTCTATGGTCACGCACGCCTTGACCGTTACGGCGTGGCGATTGTTCTTCTCTTAAGCCCTGGGGCCACTCCTCAAAAAGTGAAGCGCGCTAGTAACTGTATATACCGCGAGTTGCTCGGAAAATACTTCTGATATTGGCCGAATGTGGGGTCGTTCGGCAGGAGAAAGTTGCGGCTCAGCGATTTCGAAAGCGCGATGTCGTCTGTATACCCGCCGACGAACTGCGGATGATTCAGCAGGTTATAGAATTGGGCGCCGATCTCGAAGTGTTTCTGCTCGGTGATGCTAAAGACCTTGCGTACGGAAGCGTCGATGTTATTGATCGGAGCAAGGGGCATGGTGTTCCGCCCGCCATTGGCATAAGCGCCGTAGCCGGCGGTGATATAGCGTGCATTCGGGTTATTTGCGACGTACGCCACCACTTGGCTTGAGTTTGCCGAGACCGGGATCGCGTTTCCATTACGGTCGTAGCCGGTCACGCCGCTGCCGGTACCGGCGACGCCGTTGGGATTAACGATCGTCCGATCGGCAAACGAATCATTATTCAAATTGGAATCCACATTGCTTTGCACGGTCGCATATTCAGGCGACTGGTAGGTGTACGTGAAAGCGAGATTCCAGTTGCCTATCAGGTTCTTCAGCGCCCAACCGCGGTGCGAAAATGGTTTGAAGTCGAAGATGGGTGAAATGGTCAGACGCTGCCTATGGTCAAGTGCGGAGCTGGCCCATTCGCTGGCCAGGTTTCCGAAGTCCTGAGGACGGCGCGGGGTGATCGCCGTACTATTGATGGTGGCGGTGGAATCATCCATCAGATGGCTCCAGGTATAAGCTGCAAGATAAGAGAAATTCTTGGAGTAACGCTTGGTGACTTGTAGCACCAAGCCGTGGTACTGAGAATTCCCCCGCGGATCCAATGCGGTAATGCTGGCAGAATTGGTGAAGCCGTACTGCGCCCACACGTTACTAGGAGTGGCCTTCAAAGCTCCCGTGGTGAGACTGAGCGCAGCCAAAGCCGCGGGCGAAGGCATCGTCAAGAAAGTGGGAATGCTGTTGGACGCGGTTACCGCACTGACACGATTGATCTGGTCCTGAACCAGCAGGTGAACGCCGCGGGTACCGACGTAACGCGCCTCCAGCGTGTAATCGTGCGCTAGCAAGCGCTGTACTCCGAGAGTGTACGTCAAGGCATAAGGACGCATTTGATCCGGCGTGTAGCCTGACGTTGCGGCGCGGGCTGCGGCCGGCGACGATAATGCGCTGGACACGGTGTTAAGGCCGCCATTCTTCAAGAAATCTGATGTGCTGTTATTAATGTCGACGCTCTTTGAGTTGCCATAAAAGGCCGGCGCTGTATTCGCCGACAGATTCGCATAGGGCATATCGTAAGTTCTATTAAACCCGCCGCGGATGGCCCAGACGCCCGTGGTACCTGGCGAGTAAGCGAAACCCAGGCTCGGGGACCAGTCATTCTTGCTTGGCTGTGGTTCGCGGAAGGTGATGACGCCCGGAACATCCGCGATAGAACTGTACTGCTGCGCGCGGGAAAGTACGGGGACCGTGACGTATTCATAGCGCACACCCAGATTCAGAGTGAGGTTCGAAGTGACGCGGAAGTCATCCTGTACAAATGCCGCATTCTGCAAAAAGCCGGCCGGCATTCCATTGACCAGAGGGCCAGTGGTACCCAGAAAACGAACGCCGCCCGAATCCGGGCTCAAGTCGAGCAAGAAATGCTCGAGTGTTAAGTAATCGTAGTAACCGCGCGGGTTGGAGACAAAAGAGGTCGACAGAATAATGTCTCGAAAGTCGTAACCGAATTTCAGAGTATGGCGGCCTCTCGTGAGAGTGATGGTGTCGGAG
>Ga0268266_10002728_pt1 | contig 18514 bp, 15 predicted proteins | sample KBSS13metaG_FD_190356 | JGI IMG/M metagenome (GOLD analysis project Ga0268266, IMG submission 190356) | Switchgrass rhizosphere microbial communities from Kellogg Biological Station, Michigan, USA - KBS S1-3 metaG (SPAdes) (version 2) | ecosystem: Host-associated > Plants > Roots > Rhizosphere...
ATGAAGGGCGATCCGAAAATACTGCAGCATCTGAACGCCGTGCTGAAGAACGAGCTCACGGCGATCAACCAGTATTTTCTGCACGCCCGCATGTTCGATAATTGGGGCCTGGAGCGCCTGGGGGAGTACGAGAAGGACGAGTCGATCGATGAGATGAAGCATGCCGATCGCCTCATCAAACGCATCCTGTTCCTCGAGGGACTGCCGAATCTGCAGGACCTCGGCAAGCTGCTGATCGGCGAGGGTGTGCAGGAGTGTCTCGAGTGCGATCTGAAGCTCGAGATGACGGCACACGTCGAGCTCAAGGCGGCCATCAAGGACTGCGAGGCCTTGGGGGATTTCATCTCGCGCGAGCTGTTCGAGTCGATTCTCGAGTCCGAGGAAGAACACATCGACTACCTCGAAACCCAACTCGAGCTCATCAAGCGCGTTGGTATTGAGAATTATTGTCAGTCGCAAATGGGCCGCGACGACGAATAGTCGCGCGCTCTGAGACTGGACTCACATCCAGCCGGGCGCCGGTTTGCATAACATCGCAACCAGGTGCACTCAAAGCGGCTGGAAGGGACCGACGGTGACCACGCAGCGTGCGCGGCTGCTCATCGTTGACGATGAGGAAGCCCTGATGACGGCCCTGTGCAATACCCTCAAGGTCGAGGGGTATGCCGTTACCGGTTTCACTTCCGCTCGGGCCGCCTTGGCGCAGCTGCGGGAGCGCCAATTCGACCTGCTGCTCACCGACCTGATGATGCCCGAGATGGATGGCATCGCGCTGCTGCAGGCGGCGCAGGCCATCGATCCCGATCTCGTGGGTGTCGTGATGACCGGGCACGGCACCATCGACACCGCCGTCGAGGCACTTCGCGGCGGCGCGCTCGATTACGTTCTCAAGCCTTTCCGGCTCACCAATCTGCTGCCCGTGCTCACCCGCGCATTGGAAACCCGGCGACTGCGCACGGAGAACATTCAACTGCGCGAGGCGGTCTCAATCTACGAGCTCTCGCGCGCCATCACTCACGGCTTGGCTCACGGCGAGGTTGTGCAACGCACGGTAGCAGCCGCGGCCCAACAGAGCGACGCGGATGCGGTATGTATTCTCGTGCCGAACGAAGAGGGCAGCGAGTTGCGCGTCGGTGCAGAGTGGGGATCCAACTCCCACTGGCAGGAACGGCGCTTTCCACTGGATGCGAATATAGTCCGTTGGGTCTCCATAGCGCGGGCGCAGCTATCGGCTTGGGATGGAAGCCATGATCCGGAGGCCGTTTTCGCCCCGCCTTTTGCGGGTGAGCCACTGGGTGTTGCACTTCCCATCGTCGCCGGCGGCCATTTTTACGGCATTTTGCGCTTCAGCTCGAAGGCGGCCCAACGGCGCCTGACGCGCGGACAGGTCAAGGCCCTCGATATCCTGGCAAGCACCGCCGCTACGGCGTTCGAAGCGGCCTCTCTCCTGGGCCAGTTGCGCAATCTCAACCAGGAGCTCGAGCAACGCGTCGATGACCGCACGCGTGAGCTGCAGGCCGCGAATGCTGATCTCGAGGCGTTTTCGTACTCGGTGTCGCATGATCTGCGCGCCCCGCTGCGCCGGGTCGATGGCTTCTGCCAGATGTTCATCGATGAGTTCGGTGCAGGCCTGGCGCCCGAAGGGCGCCGCATGTTGGAAAATGCCCGCGCCGGCGCCACCCACATGGGCGAGCTGATCGATGCCCTGCTGCGGTTCGCGCGCTACAGCCGTCAGCCGCTGCAGACGCGGCCGGTGCAGACTGAGGCGCTCGTGCGTCGCGTCCTCGGTAACTTCGAGGAGCAGCTCAAGGATCGCAGTGTCGAGTTACAGATCGGGTCGCTGCCGGATTGCACGGCCGACGGGGCACTCCTGGAGCAGGTTTTCACCAACTACATTTCCAACGCGATCAAGTTCACTGCGGGACGGCCGCGCACGCACATCGAGATCGGTTCCCGCGAGCAGCCCGGCGAGTTGGTTTACTTCGTCAAGGACGATGGCGTTGGTTTCGACATGCGCTATGCGGACCGCCTGTTCGGCGTGTTTCAGCGGTTGCATGCGCAGAACGAGTTCGAGGGAACCGGGATCGGCTTGTCGATCGTACATCGGATCATCCGACGTCACGGGGGTAACACCTGGGCCGAGAGTCGGCCGCAGGAAGGCGCCACGTTCTATTTCAGCCTGCCCGCGCAGGCGAAGGCCTCATGAACGCCTCCGCGCTGCGCGATCCGCAAGGTCCCGAGCTCGATGTCCTCATGGTGGAGGACTCGGTCAGCGACGCTGAGCTGGCCGTCTGGCGCCTCACGCAGAGCGGGTATCGCTGTCGCTACCGGATCGTCACTCGCGAGGAAGAGTTTCTCAAGGCGCTCGAGGAGCGTCTGCCGAGTTTCATCCTGTCCGATTTCAGCCTGCCCGGCTTTGACGGGATGGCCGCCTTGGCCCTGGCGGCCAAGGTCGCTCCCGATGTGCCGTTCATTTTTCTGTCGGGCACGATCGGTGAGGAGCGGGCGATCGAGGCCTTGCGCCGTGGCGCCGTCGACTACGTGTTGAAGTCGAACCCGATGCGACTCGTCCCTGCGGTGCAGCGGGCGCTGGCGGAGGCGGAGCTGCGCCGCGCGAACCGCCTGGCTGAGCGCCGGGTCGCGCGCATCACCGGCGTATTGCAGATGCTTTCGGGAATCAACGCCTCCGTGGTCCGCATGCAGGATCGCAACTCGCTCTTGAAAGAGGCCTGCCGGCTGGCGGTCCGCCTGGGCGGTTATTCCTTTGCGACGGTTGCCATGATTGATCTGCCGACTCGCACGGCTCACACGGTTGCGGCCGCGGGTATGGCGATCAACATCGTGCCCCCGCCCGTCTTTCCGGTAGCCGACTCCGAGGCAGGCGACACGAGCCTGACGGGGCGGGTAATGCGTACGGGCGAGGCCATGTTCTGTGATGACCTGGCGCACGCGCCCCAACCGATTTTCGGGCGCGAGGCCCTGCTCAAGGATGGAATCCGCTCGCTCGCCTGCTTACCGCTGCGAGTTGAGCAAACACCTGTCGGTACTTTCATGGTGGGCACGGTCGAACCGGGTCTCATGGGTGCTGACGAGTTGAAGCTGCTGCACGAAGTGGCCGCCAACCTCTCGTTCGCCCTGCAGTACCTGGACAAACAGGATGCCGTCCACTTTCTCAACTTCTTCGACCCGCTCACCGGGCTGGCCAAGCGGACCTTGTTCTGCGAACGGCTCGGGCGGCTGCTCCTGCACGGCGGCGGTGAGACCGGCCGCTTCGCCGTCAAGGTGTTCGATCTGGATCACCTGAGTGTGATCAATGACTCGTATGGGCGGCATACCGGCGACCGGCTGTTGCAGGGGGTCGCCGAGCGGCTCAAGGTGCATTGTCCGGACACGGACCGGCTCGCGCATCTCGGCGGCGGCACGTTCGTGATCGTGGCCCCGCTGGAGGGGGGCGTCGAGGTCGAGTTGCAGGAGTTGCACCGCGACGTCATGCGACTCTTCGAGCAGCCCTTCGCGGTCGATGGACGGGATATCGAAGTGACGGCGAAGTGCGGTTTTGCGTTGTATCCCGACAATGGTCACGAGCCCAACCAACTCGTGCAGAACGCCGAGGCCGCTTTGAAAGAGGCGAAGACTCAAGGCGAGCAGTATCTGCGCCATCGCCTGGAGATGAATTCAGCGCTCGCCGCGCGCGTGAAGCTGGAGCACCGCCTGCGTGTCGCGCTCGGCAACAACCAGTTCGAGCTGCACTACCAGCCCAAACTGCATCTGAAAACCGGCCGGATCGAGGCTGCCGAAGCCCTGTTACGTTGGCGCGACCCGGAGCGCGGGCTGGTCGCGCCCGGCACCTTTCTGCCGATTCTCGAGTCCGCGGGCCTGATGCCGGCGATCGGCGCCTGGGCGCTGAACCAGGCGGCTTCCGATTGCCGCGAGTGGCGTCGTTCGGGCCTACCCCCGGTGAGAGTCGCGGTGAACATCTCGCCCACCGAATTGCGGCGGCGTGGATTCGAGCACGAAGTGGTTCTCGCAGTGGGCACATTGGCGCACGATGCCGGCTGGGGGATCGACATCGAGGTGACCGAGGGGGCGTTGTTGGGTGACTCCACCTCCTGCGTGCAGGCCTTGCGGTTGCTGCGCAATGCCGGAATCCGGGTGGCGATCGATGATTTCGGTACCGGGTATTCTTCGCTCGCGCGGCTGTCGGAGCTGCCCATCGACACATTGAAGATCGACCGGGTGTTTACGCGTCGGCTGCCGGATGATCGCCGTAGCGGTACCTTGGTGGCGACGATCATCGACCTGGCGCACGCGTTCGACATGACGACGGTTGCCGAGGGGGTCGAGACCCAGAAGCAGCTCGATTTTCTCGCCCGCGCCGGTTGCGATGAGTCGCAGGGTTACCTGCACAGCCGCCCGATTCCCAGGGCGGAATTCGAACAACTGCTCATCAAGAACAACACCAACCCCACGCCCCTGGCGCTGGCGGAAGCGACCGCAAGCTCGTAGAACGTAGCGCAACCGTGCCTGCGCGGCGGCTAACGCCCGGTTTCCAAAGGGATTTCCGACTGCGGTTGCCGATGATGGTCGGGATGACAGGATTCGAACCTGCGACCCTCTGGTCCCAAACCAGATGCTCTACCAGGCTGAGCTACATCCCGATGCAATGCGAACTGAGGGTATCGAGCGAGGCGCGCGAGTCTACCCACCCCCGCACGTCGGTTCAAGTTTGCCCTGCGAGGTCGTGGGATACTCTTGATAGGCTAAACTTCACGTCGCCGAGCGAGGCCTGATCGCCACGCGGGAAGGTATCCTATTATTTTATAAGGGCTTTCCCGGGTCGGCGCACTCCGTAAGAACTAACGATAGGAACCCTTTGAATGACGGTAGCCGCAGGGGAAGAGCCCGCCGAGCCGCAGCCGGTCCTGGCGCCGCTCACCCATTCAGCGATTTTCCTGGTGGTCACCATCAAGCCGGAAGCCGAAAGCTACGCGGCCGTGCGCTCGCTGTGCATCGACCTGCCGTCGATTTTCCGGGCCGTCGATTTCCGCCGCATCGAGGCGGGGCTCTCGTGCGTGGTGTCCTTCGGATCGGATGCCTGGGACAAGCTCTTCGGCAAGGCACGTCCCGCGGAGCTGCACCCTTTTCGGGAGATCCGGGCGGGCGAGCGCCACGCCGTCGCCACTCCCGGTGACGTGTTGTTTCACCTCCGGGCCAAGGGCATGGACCTGTGTTTCGAGTTGGTCACCCAGATCATGGAGCGACTCGCCGGGGCGGTCACCGTGGTCGATGAGACACACGGCTTCCGCTATTTCGATGATCGTGACCTGCTCGGTTTCGTCGATGGTACCGAGAACCCGCGCGGCCGCGAGGCGCTCAATGCCGCGCTCGTCGGTGATGAGGACGCCGCCTTTGCCGGCGGCAGCTACGTGATCATTCAGAAGTACCTGCACGACATGCCCCGGTGGAACGCCCTGTCGACCGAGGAGCAGGAGCGCATCATCGGGCGCAAGAAGCTGTCCGATATCGAGCTGAGCGATGCGGTGAAACCCTCGTCGGCCCACAGCGCGCTGACGACCATCGTCGAGAATGGCCAGGAGATGCAGATCCTGCGGGACAACATGCCCTTCGGCAGTCCCGGTCGCGGCGAGTTCGGAACCTATTTCATCGGCTATAGCCGCACGCCGCGCACCACCGAGCAGATGCTCGAGAACATGTTTGTCGGCCGGCCGCCGGGCAACTATGACAGGCTGCTGGATTTCAGCCGCGCCGTCTCCGGCAGTTTGTTTTTCGCCCCGTCGGCGACCTTTCTCGACAGCCTCGCCGACCCGGAGCCCGCGCCGTCGCGCGACACTTCACTGCGAATCGGATCCCTGAAGGGAGTTTCTAATGAATAACCTGCATCGCGAGTTGGCCCCCATTTCTGACGCCGCCTGGGCGCAGATCGAGGAGGAGACGACTCGCACACTGAAGCGCTACCTGGCCGGGCGGCGCGTTGCCGATGTCGTCAGCCCCGGCGTGGCATCGCTACCGGGAGTTGCGACCGGCCATTTGAAGTCGATCGCCGCTCCGGCGGACGGTGTCATAGCGCGGCAGCGGCAGGCGAAACCCCTCGTCGAAGTGCGCGTCCCCTTTGAGCTGTCACGCCAGGCGATCGACGATGTCGAGCGGGGCTCCGCGGACTCCGACTGGCAGCCTGCCAAGGAAGCTGCCAAGACCATTGCGTTCGCCGAAGATCGGGCGATCTTCGCCGGCTACACGGCGGCTGACATCCAGGGTGTGCGCGAGTCCACCAGCAATCCGATCCGGCCACTGCCGGCTGACGTCCGCGAGTATCCGGATGCCATCGCGCAGGCGTTGACGCAACTGCGCCTCGTCGGTGTCAACGGGCCGTACTCCGTACTGCTGGGGGCCAACGAGTACACGCAACTCAACGAGACGCGCGATCACGGCTATCCGGTTCTGGAGCACGTCAAGCGGATCGTCGACGGGCAGATCATCTGGGCTCCGGCCATTGACGGTGCTTTCGTGCTGACGACCCGTGGCGGTGATTTCGAGCTCACGATCGGCAAGGACGTGTCGATCGGCTATCTGAGCCACACCGACTCGGTGGTTCGGCTTTACCTCGAAGAGGCGTTCACGTTTCGGGTTCTGACGAGCGAGTCGTCGGTCGCCTTGACCGCATCCGCCGCCAAGGCCGCTAAATAGCGCGAAGGGCTACGGTCACCGGCACTCGCGCGGCTCGCAGGGCAGGGAGCACTCCGCCGACGAGACCCATGACGAGCGCCCAGGTGACCCCGACGATCGCCGCTGAAAGGGTGACGGCGAGGTGGAACTGGAATCCAAACGGACTCGCGGTGAGGCCGTTGAAGAGCAACCAGGCGATGGCCGCGCCGAGCACGGCTCCCGGTACCGCCAGCAGAATCGACTCGGTCAGGATGGAGGCGACGACGGGGAGGGCGCCAAATCCCAGGGCGCGCAATGTGGCCAACTCACGCCGGCGCCCGTCGACCACTGCGTATAACGAGTTGACCGCTCCGAGGGTGGCCGCCACGGCCATGATGGAACCCACGAAGTAGCTCACGAAGTTCAGGATGTTGTTGAGCTGCTTGGTGGCTTCCTCGACGAGTTGTGACTCGTGCTTGAGTTCGGCGTGCAGTGACGGGTTTGCCGCAATGGCGTTCGCCAGCTCGGTGAACCGCTCGGGCGACTCGAGCATGACATTGACCTGGTTGTAGGCGTTGCGGCCGAAGGCGTTCAGCACCACCTCGGCGTCCGCGAATACAATGCAAATTCCTTCGGCCTGGCCCATGTTGAAGTTGCCTACAACCTGCCAGTCGCCGCGGCGCATGGTCCGCTTGTCGCCCGCCGCGAAGTCCGCATATTTACGCGCGCAGACGTTGCTGGCGATGATCTCGCGCAGGCCCGGCCGGAACATACGCCCGGCCGTCAGGTGTAACTCCGGCGAATAGTCCGTCTGCCCGGCAGTGACCCCGAGCATGGCAAAGCCGATCTTCTCGCCCGAGATGCGGTCGCGGGCCTGCACGTAAACGATCACTTGCGAGATGGCGATCGGCTTGCCCGCGGTGTTGTGTTTGATCCCGGGCAGGTCGCCGACGAGTTTGGCCGTGTCCTTGTCGACACTGCTCTGCATGGGCGAGGGCGAGCCGAGTGTGATGACACTGGCACGATCGGGGCGAACATTTCCCATGGCCTCACGATGTGCGCCGACGCCCATCGCCAGCATGGAGACCAGGACCCCCACCGCGCAGGCTACGCCGATCACGATGGTCAGCACCAGGCCCAACCGCTGCGGGATGCTGGCGAGATTCATATAGAGGAGCGCCCAGTACTGTTTCATTGGCGGTTACCTGCCGGCCAGGGCGTCGACCACGTGAAGTCTGGCCGCCTGGCGCGCGGGCAAAGCTGCGCTGATCAAGGCGACCCCGCACGCGGCAATGACTCCTGTTTCGATGACGAGGAGTGGCATCGTCAACCCTGGAATCCACTTCGCGGTAAAGGGGAAGGCAAACCAGGCGAGCGCCAGGCCGAAGAGTGCGCCGAAGACGCACATCAAGGCCGCCTCCGTGACGATCAGGAGGAACATGGCACGGCCGGTAAACCCGAGCGTTTTCAACATGGCCAACTCGGGCGTGCGCTCGCGAATATTCTGCATCAACATGGTGGCGATCGAGAACAGCAGCGCCGCGAACACGGCGCTCACGATCGAGCGGATCAGGAAGTTCAGGTCGCCGAGCGCCTTCAGGCCTTGTTGTGCGTTTTCCCGCAAGGTCGCGGTGCTCGTCTCGCTGGGCGCGTTGGCAAACATCTTGTCAATGGCCTCGGCGACCGCCCCCGCCCGCCGCGGGTCCGAAGCGATTACATAAAAGTTGCGCACGGTGCCTTTATTGGCGACCCGCGCTTCATCCAGATACGAATAGTTGCCCACGATGTAACTCCCGGCGCCGATCTCGTGGGCGGTGAAGAAGCCGACGACCTCGAAGACCCAGTTTCCCGAGCCGTTCTTCTGCAACATGGAGGATTTCAAGGGAATGCGATCGCCCAGGTGCCAGTTGTATTTCTTGGCGATAGCTTCGCTGATCAACACACCCGCCGGGTTCTTGCGCAGGGCTTCGAGGTCCTTGGGTGCGACCTTGAGGATTTCGGGCACCAGGTCTAACCAGAAATCGCGGGGCTCGAGGCACAGGACATACACCAACTGGTCCGGCTTCTGGTAGGTCCCGAGGAGGCCGTCCGCGAAAGTCACCAGCGAGATCTCCGGAAGAGCCTGGATTTTGTCGCGGTAGGCCAGCGGGAGGGGCGGCTCGCCGATGACATTGGGCTGCACGAAGAGCAGGTCGGCCCGCGTCTTGGTAATCGCCTCCTCGACACCGGTCTTCATCCCCTGCAGCACGCCGAACAAGGCGAAGGCGATGCCGACCTGCAGAATGATGAGAATCGTGCGACCGGGCTTGCGCCAGATGCCGGACCAGATGAGTGGCAGGAATTTCATGCGACACTCGTCCCTTGGTGCTTCGGGAGACCTTCGGCCCGCCTCTCGAGGGTGAGGCGCTGGGGCCAGTATCCGCCCGCCCACGGCCGCCGTACAAGCCAACATTGTGTGTCTCACCGCGCCGGCTGTGGACTTCATCGCAGGGCCGGGCTTAATCTCCTAGGGGTCCTATGAGTCACGCACGCCAATACATTTCGATCGGTTTGATGAGTGGCACGTCGATGGACGGCATCGATGTCGCCCTGCTGATGGCGCACGAGCTGGTTTGCGTGGTGATCAATCGATTCCGGGACGCGGATCTGCGCTCTGGAGGCCAAGGCGCGCCACTCGCGCCGGCATCGCGTACCTGGCGGTGCGAGCGCTGCGAGGTCTTCCGTTGAGTTGGCCCACAACGACCGGAGTACGTGAACTGACGTCGGGCCGTGTCCAGCATCTGCCGACTGCGGCCTGAGGGATGGTCGTCAGCTCCAGTCCCAAGCGCGTCGAGGGGGTCCTGTTCGATCTCGATGGGACTCTGCTCGATACGGCACCCGACATGGGCGGGGCGCTGAACGAGTTGCTCATCGAGCAGGGCCTGGTGTCCCTGCCGCACGCGACGATCCGGGGGCACGTCTCGCGCGGCGCGGGGGCGCTCGTGAGGTTGGGATTCCCGGGGCTCGAGGCCGCGGAGCAGGCGCTGCGGGTCGAGCGATTCCTCACGCTCTACCGGAAACGGGTCGCCCTGGAGACGCGGCCCTTCCACGAGGTGCTCGCCGTGTTGGACCGGCTCGAGGAGCGGGGCCTGCCCTGGGGCATCGTGACCAACAAGCCGACGTGGCTGACCGAGCCCCTGCTCGTTGCCTTGGGACTTGCCGCGCGACCCCGTATCGTGGTGTGTGGCGACACGTTGCCGGAACGGAAGCCTTCGCCGCTGCCCTTGCTACATGCCGCAGGGCACCTTGGAGTTGCTCCGGATCGGTGCATCTATGTCGGCGACGATGTGCGCGACATGCAGGCCGCTCGTGCCGCGGGAATGTTCGGCGTCGGGGCACGCTTCGGCTATATCGATGCGGCGGAGAACCTGGACGAATGGCCCGCCGACGGCTGGATCGACTCGCCGCTGCGGGTCCTGGAATGGCTCATATAGGACGTGTGACCGGAGCGTGACCGAAACGCAGTGGAGGAAATCCCACGAAGCACCTGCGGTGCGACGTGGGGCCGCGGAGGGAATCCCGTGAAGCGCCAATGGCGCGACGCGGGGCTTCCGGTCACGGCGTCTTAAAGTCGTAATAATTCAGTCACAGATCGTTCACCTGCACTCGGTACCGTTCGCAGGATTAACTGGCCGTGGGCAGACTAAGCCGTTGCAAACCCCAGCGACATTCTCCGACCGGCTCGACGAGCGACTCTTTCGGAGTCTCTACGCGACCTCTCTCGTGTACAACACCTGCTGGGAAGATCCCGCTGTCGACCGGCAGGCGTTCAACCTGAGCCCCGAGGACGTGCTGCTGGTCATCACCAGCGCGGGTTGTAACGTTCTCGACTATGCGTTGCTCGCGCCCAAGCGCATCCACGCCGTCGATGCGAATCCGCGCCAGACGGCACTTCTGGAGCTGAAGGTCGCCGGCGTTCGCGCCCTCGACTTCGATGATTTCTTCAGCGTGTTCGGCGAGGGTTGTCATCCCGCGTTCCCGGCGTTGTACAGCCGTTATCTGCGCGAGCAACTCTCGGAGTTCGCGCGGGGCTATTGGGATAAGCGGGTCGACTGGTTCGCCGGTAAACGCGGCAGCTTCTATTTCCATGGGCTTTCGGGCCTCGTGGCCACCGCCTTCAAGGCTTATCTCGCTATCCGGCCGCGCTTGGGTAACCACATCCGCACGCTGTTCGGCGCGAGCTCGCTGGATGAGCAGCGCGCGATTTATGACGAGCGCGTCGCCCCGGCGATGTGGGGACCGACCTTCCGCTGGGCGTTGTCGCGTCAATTCACCCTGAGCCTGTTGGGTGTTCCGCATCCGCAGCGGCGCGAGATCGAGGCCCAGCATTCGGGTGGCGTTGCGGGTTACGTGCGGGAATCGCTCGAATACGTGCTCCGCCAGCTCCCGATCTGGAATAACTACTTCTGGCGCCTCTACCTGCACGGCCGCTATACGCGCACCTGTTGCCCCGAGTATCTGCGCGAAAGAAATTTTGCGGCGCTCAAGGGCGGTCTCGTTGACCGCATCGTGCCGCATACGTCGACGGTCACGGATTTCCTGCGCGGTAGCGAGGAGCGTGTTTCGAAGTTTGTACTACTCGATCACATGGACTGGATGGCGAGCCACTACCCGCAGGCCTTGGTCGATGAGTGGCGCGAAATCCTCGCGCATGCCGCCCCCAGCGCTCGCGTGATCTTCCGTAGCGCTCACGCGCGACCGAAGTATCTCGACACGATCTCGGTGGATGGGGTGAAGCTCAAACAACACCTCGTATTCCACGAAGATCTGGCGCGCGAGCTGTCGCGCCAGGATCGGGTCCACACCTACGCCGGATTCCATATCTGCGATGTCCCCGCGTGACCTGCTAGCGGACTCGCGCGTCCTATGGCAGATGTTGCGTGGGCAGTCGCGAGCAGGCAGTGCCGCAGAGCGCCTGCAGGCTTTCTACGCACCGCAAGCGAGCCGTTATGACGACTTCCGGGCGCGACTCCTTCACGGGCGCTCGGAGCTGGTCGACCGGCTGATCACACCGCAGGGCGGTGTCGTCGTCGAGCTCGGCGGTGGCACTGGATCCAACATCGAGCGGTTCGGACGACGGATGCAGCAGTTGCGACGCTACACCCTGGTCGACCTGTGCCCGGCTTTGTTGGAACAAGCGCGGCCGCGGGCGCGAGTGCACCGGAATGTTGAGTTGGTGGAGGGCGATGTGACGCGCTACCAGCCGGCTGAAGCTGTGGATTGCGTCTTTTTTTCCTACGCTCTCACCATGATCGACGATTGGCGCGCCGCGCTGAATAACGCGCTGTCGATGCTCAAGCCCGGTGGAACCCTCGGCATAGTCGACTTTTATGTGTCCGCTGCGCGTCCCCGCCCGGGCTTCGTTCGACATGCCGCGTGGCAGCGGTGGCTGTGGCGACGCTGGTTCGCGCACGATGGCGTGCGATTGTCGCCGGCCCACCTGGAAGCCCTGACGGATCTGTTGCCCGACCACGTGCGGCTCGAAAAGCAGGGCGCACTGCCTTATATGCCCGGGCTGAAGGTGCCGTATTACCTTTTCATCGGCCGCAAGCCGGGTCCTGGCGCTGCGTGAGCAACTAATGCCTTGACAATTACAGCCTAGGCAAGTATCGTTCCTCCAGGCTCCCGCTGGGGAGTCGTACCTTGGAGTGAGAGCTTGGGCGACGTCTACGAGATCGAAACCTACCAGCCCCGCAAAGGGGTGGGGCACCTTCTGAGCCGTGTGCGTACCGAGATGCTGGACGCGCTGGACAAGGCTCTCTCAGCCGATGAGGAGCTCGCCAAGCTGGAAATCAGCGCGGCCCAGTTCATTGTCATTGCCACGCTAGCGCTCGCGGATACTGCGAAGTCCTCCTCGGACTTGTGCAAGGGTATTTCATACGATGCCGGTGCGATGACACGAATGATCGACCGCCTCGAGGGTAAGGGACTCATTTGTCGAAGTCGCCGTCCGGATGACCGTCGCGTCGTCTATATCGAGCTCACGGAAGAAGGGCGTCGGGCCTTTCCCCGCATGAAGGTGATCTCGATGGGTGTGGTGAACCGCTTTCTACAGGGCTTCTCCCAGGCCGAAGCCCGTCAGTTGGAGGGGTTCCTCTCTCGAATGCTGGAGAACGCGGCCTGAGTTTTTTTGCCACAATACTTGCCTAGGCATTAACCGCCATGGCAGATGGGTGAGGAAGAGAAGGGAGTGACCATGACAAAATCGACCGGATCGATTTTGGCCGACGAAGGTCGGCCCGAAGGGCGAGGCGCAGGGACGGGGCCTCGCAATACCGTGAACAGCCGACGCAAGCTCTGGCTCGCGATCGTCGCGGGTGCGTTTGTCGCCATCGGAGCGGCGTATGGAGTGTACTGGGGGAGTGTGTTGCGATACTCCCAGTCGACCGACGACGCCTACGTGAACGGCAACATCGTGCAGATCACGCCGCAGATCTCGGGGACGGTCGTCTCGATCGCCGCCGACGACACGCAGTTCGTGAAGGCCGGCCAGCCGCTCGTGCGCCTCGACCAGGCCGATGCGAAGGTGGCTCTCGACCAGTCGGAAGCCCAGTTGGCGAAGACCGTTCGCGAGGTTCGCAACCTCTTTGCGACCACCGCGCAGTTGGAGGCCGCAGTGCAGATGCGCCAGACGGACCTCGCCCAGGCGCAGAACGACCTGGCTCGCCGCGCCCAGCTCGGCAAGTCAGGTGCCGTGTCGGGAGAGGAGTTGCAGCACGCACGGGATGCCGAGAAGGCCGCGCGGAGTGGGCTGCTGGGTGCCGAACAGCAACTCGCAGCGAACCGGGCACGCATCGATCACACGACTCTCGAGGACCATCCGGACGTGCGTAATGCGGCGGCCGCGGTTCGTAACGCTTACTTGAACTACGCCCGTACCACGTTGCCGGCGCCCGTCTCCGGCTTTGTTGCGCGTCGTAACGTGCAACTCGGTCAGCGTGTCGGCCCCGGTGCTCCCTTGATGGCTGTCGTGCCGCTCGACCAGGTCTGGGTGGATGCCAACTTCAAGGAGCCGCAGCTTGCCGGCATGCGCGTCGGCCAACCGGTGACGCTGACTGCCGACCTCTACGGTAACGGGATCCAGTATCACGGCAAGGTAGTTGGTTTCGGAGCCGGTACGGGCTCGGCGTTCTCATTGCTGCCCGCGCAGAATGCGACTGGCAACTGGATCAAGATCGTGCAGCGCGTGCCGGTGCGCATCGCTCTCGATCCTCGTGAAGTTGCGACGCATCCGTTGCAGATCGGCCTGACGATGAAGGCCGAGGTCAATGTGCGCGACGAGAGCGGCGTGCGGCTTCCGCAGCTCGCCAGCAACAACGTCGCGTACTCGACGGACGTGTTCAATTCGACGGATCGCTCGGCCGATACGCGGGTGCAGGAGATCATTGCCGCGAATAATTCCGCGACGACCGTGCATCCTGAGCGGAAGCTGGCGGGCGAAGGGTCGTCGGTCAAGCGCCTGGCCAGCAACCTGCGCTAGAGACCAACATGGCGGACATCAAGACAGGCGAGGGCGGCGGCGGGCGTGACTTGCCACGGCAGCCCGCAGCGGCTCCCTCGGGGCGGCCTCCAGAGCTGCCGCCTCTGACGGGAGCCAAGCTGACCATCGGCACGGTGGCGCTGTCGCTGGCCGTGTTCATGAATGTGCTCGACACGTCGATTGCCAACGTGTCGCTTCCGGCGATCGCGGGCGACTTGGGCGTGTCTCCCGACCAGGGCACGTGGGTCATCACATCCTTCGGGGTGGCCAACGCCATCTCCGTCCCGTTGACGGGATGGCTGACGCAGCGCTTCGGGCAGGTCCGGCTGTTCATGTCGGCGATTGTTCTGTTCGTCATTTCCTCCTTCCTGTGTGCCCTGGCGCCCAACCTCGGGCTGCTGATTCTGTTCCGGGTCATGCAGGGTGCGGTCGCGGGCCCGATGATTCCGCTGTCACAGGCGCTGCTGCTGTCGAGTTATCCGAAAGCGAAGTCGGGTACAGCCTTGGGGATGTGGTCCATCACGACGCTCGTGGCGCCGGTGGTGGGTCCCGTGCTGGGCGGTTGGATCACGGACAACATCTCCTGGCCCTGGATTTTCTATATCAACATTCCGGTGGGCGTGGCCGCGGGCATCGCGACCTGGACGATCTATCACAAGCGTGAGACGCCGACCGCCAAGATTCCGATCGACAAGATCGGGCTTTCCTTGCTGGTGATCTGGGTGGGCTCGATGCAGGTGCTGCTCGACAAGGGTAAGGACCTGGACTGGTTCAACTCCAGTCAGATCATCACCCTGGCCGTGATCGCGGTGGTCGGGTTTGCGCTCTTTCTCGTGTGGGAGCTCACCGAGGCACACCCGGTCGTGGACCTCACTCTGTTCAAGGGGCGCAACTTCACCGTCAGCACGGTCGCGATGTTGCTCGCCTATGGCTTGTTCTTCGGTAATGTCGTGTTGCTGCCGCTGTGGCTGCAGCAGTACATGGGCTACACCGCGACGCTTGCGGGCATGGTGTTGGCGCCTGTAGGTGTGCTGGCGATTTTTTGCACGCCAGTCGTCGGGCGCCTGTCACACAAAGTCGATCCGCGCTGGTTCGTGACCTTTGCCTTCGTCGTTTTCGCGATCGTCCTGTTCATGCGGGCGCACTTCAATACGAATGCCACGATTGGCGTGCTGCTGGTGCCGACGTTCATTCAGGGCCTCGCCATGGCGACCTTCTTCATCCCGCTGATCGCTTTGGGCTTGGCAGGGCTGCCTCCGGCGCGCATTCCGGCGGCATCGGGCTTGATCAACTTCGCTCGCATCACTGCCGGATCGTTCGGCACGTCGATTACCACGACCGTGTGGGACAGGCGCGCGACGCTGCATCACGCCCAGCTCGTCGAGCATCTCACACAGAGTGATCCGACAGCCGCGCAGGCGTTTTCGAGCCTCAACGCCGGCGGGTTCGGCACCGATCAGAGTTATGCGGTGGTCAACCGGTTGGTGGATCAGCAGGCCTTCATGCTGTCAGCCAACGACATCTTCTATGTGTCGGGGATGTTGTTTCTGGCGCTGATTGTGTTGATCTGGTTTGCGCGACCGCAGAAGGGCGGCGCGGAAGGCAGTTCCGAGGCGGCGGCAGGAGCGCATTGATTTATTGGCTGAAAGTCGCCTGCGGCGCTTTCAGCGGAGTCGGCGCGCGGGTCCTGTCCGCGGCGGGCAAAAAGCGGGGTTTTTGCCCGCGTGCCAGCTCCTGCGGCGCTTTCAGCGGAGTCCGCGCGCGTGGTCCTATCCGCGGCGGGCAAAAAGCGCGGTTTTTGCCGGCTACTTGGTGGCGCGCAGGACCCGCGGTGGGACGAACCAGTTCAGGACGCCGCCCCCGGCTTTGGGTGCGCCGCTGAAGGACACCAGTGCTACTCCCATCTTCTTCAGCTCGAACGCCTCTGGGTTAATGCCGCCGAGTACCTGGGCGGGTAGGCTCGCGGCGAGGAGCCGTCCCAGCGCCGGCTGGTGACCGACAACGGCCACTACCTTTTCTTTCTGCGCGGCGAGCGCCGCGAAAACCTCTTCGGGCGGCTCATCGGGCGCGAGTGCTGCGCACTCCGTAGCTTTCGGCCAACCCGCGAACTCCGCCAGGATCGTCGCAGTCTGTTTGGCTCGCACCAGCGGGCTGGACAGCACGCACTGCGGGCGCTCGGCAATCTGCTTCAGCCCGGCTGCTGCTTTTCTCGCGCGCACCATGCCGTCAGGCGAAAGAGGGCGCTCGCCATCATCGCGCCAGCGCCTCGAGTTGCGGTCGAAGGCGATGGCGTGTCGTACGATCAGAAGATCCATGGGGCGGCATTATGCTCCGACGGCGAGCCGGCATTGGCCTTTCACGGCGGGAAAATCCTGCGGTGACTGGCGCGATCCGGCGTATTCTGAGACGTTTTCTGAGGCTTACGAGCCCCGCCAGGGGCCATTTCACGACGGGTATACCACGACATCGATAGGTCCAAGGAGAGGTCCGACATGATCGACACAACCATCCTCTTTGTTCCCTGGCAAAAGTCTCTCGGTTCCGCCGACAGCTCCATGTCGAAATTTGCATTTAACCTCGGCATGGACGACGAAGGACGAGTGCGGTTGAAAAATCCGCAGATGGCACGGTCTCCGGAAGGAATGGAATACGAGTATAAGAATAATGCATGGATCAAATCGGGCCGCAGCCGGGGCAAGACTATTTACGAGGTCTGGTACAGCGGTTCGATGAGCGTTATGTTGCTGGGGCTGACCGGCAGCAGCCAGATCTATGTGCGCGGGCATTGCCTGGTCGGTTCGCCGACTGTTTTTTCCAAATCAACAGGCAACCCGCACGGGCATCTGAAGTTCAACGAGGTTGCCGATCGCTTGATCGACACCGGACTGCGGGTGGATTTCAGCGGCAAGATCAAATGCTACAACTGCCACAGTGCTGAGGGCATCGTGCCGTTCGCGCAGTTGTTCGCGGATTATCTGTACGACAAGGGCTATAAGCAGTGCACTTACTATGGGTATGAGGGGGCCCTGGAGTCTTTGCCGGACACAGACGGCCACAAGTACTCAACAGCAGGCGGGCGGGCCAGTAAATATCGTACGCAGATTATTCCCAAGGGGCTGAAGAAGTCCTAGTTGCAGAGGTGAGGACCGTGGTGTAGCGCGCCAACTGAATGCGGACCAGCGCGGCCCCTCGAAAGTGTCCGAGAGATAGCCTTATCTGAGCCCAGCCTCTCCAGCGATGCCGCTCCGCGTGATAATGTCCGCACCCGGCCGCATGCTGACGGCTTGGTTTGAGCGTGCGCGCCCGTAGCTCAGCTGGATAGAGCACCGGCCTTCTAAGCCGGGGGTCACTGGTTCGAGTCCAGTCGGGCGCGCCATTTTCCCTTGAGAATCAACTTATTGGCCCGGCTGGCAAGACCCGGGCGGCGGGGTTGCGGAAAGCCCCGCCGCCGAAGTCTGGAGCGACGCCCGTTACGGATTGCTGGCGGTGCCAGGCGCACCGGCGGCCGGGACACCTTGCAGGCCGAGGAAGTTACGAACGTCGAGCGTGCCGTTGCCCAGCACCTCGCTGTACGCCTGGCCGGGTACTACCTTGAAGCCATTGTTGTTGCCCGACACGTTGCGATGGAAGAACTGGAAGGGCGCAGGGGCGTTCGCCCCGCCCAGGAGCGTTTGCAGCGCCGACAGGCTGTAGATCATCGGATTGATGTTACCCAGCCGACGGCCGTTCTTTGCCACGGCGATCGCCACCACGCCGGCCAAGTCGGGTGACGAGGAGCTGGTGCCGATGAGGAGCGCGGGCCCACCGCCGATCCAGACAATCGCCGCGCTGCGGGGCAGCTTGGTGCAGTCCTGCTTGGCGATGTCGGCATCGCCGGGGCAACCGCCCATCATCAGTGAGACATCGGGGATCGAGCGATGAGCCAAGCTGCCGGTATTGACCAGGAACTGGTAGGCCGGCTTGGCGAAGATCTGACTGAAGCCGCCGCCCGAGCCCCACGTGTTGTTGCCAACGTTGAATGTGACCTTGTTGATGGTCATCTGGGCAGGCAGGCGCGGGTCGAAGTCGGCATTCTCGCTCGCGTAGGTGACATCATTGGCCGTCGGAGTCGCGGTGGTCTGCAGGTTCGTGCCACCGACGGCCGTCACGTTGGGATCCTCCGCCGGATTGCTGACGCCGAGTATGAAGTGTGTTCCGGCCGTGGTCGGGTTGGATTGGAATGCCGGCGGGATGCATTCCGGGGCGCCATTGTCACCGGAGCTGGCCAGGAACGTGATGCCCTGGGCGTTGCCTTGCTGGAAGAGCTGGTGGAACTTCTTGAGCACGGACGTG
>Ga0268266_10002731_pt1 | contig 18479 bp, 20 predicted proteins | sample KBSS13metaG_FD_190356 | JGI IMG/M metagenome (GOLD analysis project Ga0268266, IMG submission 190356) | Switchgrass rhizosphere microbial communities from Kellogg Biological Station, Michigan, USA - KBS S1-3 metaG (SPAdes) (version 2) | ecosystem: Host-associated > Plants > Roots > Rhizosphere...
TCTGCTTCGATGATTGGGATGCGTTCATCGCCGCGGGTGATGACACGAACATCAAGCTGCCGGCTGTCAGCCCTGACGATCCCGTCATGATCCAGTACACCTCGGGCACGACAGGCTTTCCAAAGGGCGCCCTGCTTCGCCATCGCGGGCTTCTCAACAACGGCGCCGACACCGCCGATCGGATGGGCGTCGATCCCGGCGATGTCTTCGTCAACCCGATGCCGCTGTTTCACACCGGCGGCTGCGTCTGTTGCATGATCGGCGCAGTATCGAAGGCCGCGACCACGGTACTGGTCGAGGCGTTCGAGCCCGGACTGGTGCTGGAAATGATCGGGACCTATCGCGGCAACGCGATGCTCGGCGTTCCCACCATGCTGGTTGCAATGCTGGAGCACCCGACCTTCGCGACGACCGACCTGTCCTCGGTCAAGGCAATCTGTTCGGGCGGCTCAACAGTGCCAGCCACGCTGGTGCGATTGCTGGAAGAAAAGCTCGGCGCACCGTTCACGATTGTGTTCGGCCAGACCGAATGTTCCCCGGTCGCGGCGCAAACCTGCACCACCGACAGCGTGGAGGACAAGGCCAATACGATCGGCCTGCCGCTTCCGAATATGGAAAGCAAGATCATCGACCCCAACACCGGCGAGACCGTTCCGGTGGGTACGATCGGCGAATTCTGTACCCGTGGCTATCACGTGATGCTCGGCTACTTCGAAATGCCCGATGCGACCGCAGCCGCGATCGATGCCGACGGCTGGCTGCATACCGGCGATCTCTGCGCGATGGACGCACGCGGCTATTGCACGGTGGAAGGCCGGCTGAAGGACATGATCATCCGCGGCGGCGAGAACATCTATCCGCGCGAACTGGAGGAGCTGCTGTTCAAGCATCCGAAGGTCGGCGAGGTCGCCGTCATCGGCGTTCCCCACGAGAAATGGGGCGAAGAGGTCGCGGCCTTCATCCGCGCGGCTCCAGGCGCAATAATCGAAAAGGAAGAGCTGATCGACTACATGCGCGCCTCGCTGGCACCGCACAAGACACCAAAACACTGGTTCGTCGTGGATGCATTCCCGCTGACCGGATCGGGCAAGATCCAGAAATTCAAGCTGCGGGAAGCCTGGAGCAAAGGCGAGATGACGGCGATCTGAGAACCTTCAACGGACGAGGCGTTATTCCATTACAACCGTAACGGTGGTAGTCTGGTCTGGCACTGGGGGACATCCATGCCGCATCTGAACCTGATCTTGAAGCTTGTGCCACCGCGCCCAGGCTTCACGGACCGTTTGATTTGCGTCTGCGCTTTCCGGCGATTTACGAGCTGACGGGCCGGGCGCGATGTTTGACCGGGTCTATCGGCAGCGCCTCGATGCTGATCTTGCGCGTTGGGAAGCCGACGGCGTGATAACGCCAGCTTCTCTCGCAGCCATTCGCGCCACCCTTCCTCCGCTCGCGCCAAGCGTCAACATCGCGATCGTGGTCGCCATCGTCGGCGGTCTTTTGATCGCCGCGGCCTTCCTGGCATTCGTTGCGGCGCATTGGACGGAAATCCCACGCCTGCTGCGGCTGGCCATGCTGTTTGCGGGCATGCTGATTGCCTACGGCCTCGGCGGCTGGTTCGCGCGGGCGAGGCAGCCGATCCTCGCAGATCTCTGCGCCGCGATTGGCGCGCTCATCTTTGGGGCCGCGATCGCCCTGGTTGGTCAGATGTATCATCTCGGCGGCGACTTTGCCGGCGGCATGCTGCTGTGGGCAATGGGGGCGCTTGCCGCCGCGGCGTTGACCGGCTCGCGTGGAGCGCTTGCGGTGGCGCTCGCGGCCGCGATCATCTGGAGCTGCATGCGCATCTTCGAGAACAGCAACACGCATTTCGCGTTTGCGGCGTTCTGGCTGGCGGCAGGCTGCCTCGCGCTGGCCTGGAATTCGCGCGTGGCGGCCCATCTCGTCGCGGTCGCTGCACTTCCGTGGTGGATCGCGTCCGCGCTCCAGACCCATCTTGATTTTCGGCCATCGTTTATGCTCGCCAACGGCGCGGCATTGCTGTTCGGCAGCGCCATCGCGCTTGCCGCTTCCCCCTGGCAGCGCACGAACCAGGCCGGGTCCGTCCTCTCGACCTACGGCGCTTTCTCGCTGGCGGGCGTTGCTATCCTGGAAGCGACTATGGCCAACGAGGTCTTCCGATTGCGCACGGCGCTCTCAAACCCATCCTGGATGATCGCATCAGGCATGGCCGGCGTAATCTTCGCCTTTGCCGCAACCGCAATAACGCGTCGGGCCGGCACCGCCTTCGCCGCAATTGCGATCGGACTGGTCCTCGTGGGAGCGGCGCTATGGACGCCGCGCCCATCGGGCGAGCCGTGGCTTGCCTATGCCGCCTTGCTTTGCGCCATGCTGTGCCTTGTCGTTTCCGGCATGCTGGATGCCGCCCGGCCGCGGATCGTCGCCGGCTGGCTCGGAATCGCGGGCGTCATTGCGTCGATCACATGGGCGGTAAAGGGATCGCTGCTCAAGCGCTCGATATTTCTGGCCGTGGCCGGCATCGTTGCCGTGGTGCTCGCATCCGCGCTCAATCGCTTCATGCCGAGGAGCCGCGAATGACCTCGATCACGGCTGCGTCACTGGCCGAACGTCTGGCGCGTATTCCCAAGCTTGTCCTGTTCGGCGCTGCCGCGCTGGTTCAGATAGGGCTGCTGGCCGTGATGATCATCGACCGCGCCCAGGTTCTCCGTGACGGCGCAGAAGTGATCCTGCAGACCCGTCCAGTCGACCCCAGGGATTTCCTGCGCGGCGACTACGTCGTCCTGGGTTACGACATCACCCAGCTATCGACGGGTCCGCTTCAGAACCAGCCATCCGGCGAACGCAATCCGCAGGTCTATGTCAAGCTGGCCCCAAACAGCGAGGGCGTCTACGGCGCGCTTTCAGTCCACGCCGCTCCCGTCGCGGTTACGAACCCCGAAGTGCTGATCCGCGGCCGCGTCATCTATGGCGCCACCTGCGGCTCGAAATGGGATACCTTCTGCGAGAAGATTACGGTCCGCTACAATCTCGAAAGCTATTTCGTTCCCGAAGGTGAAGGCCGGAAGCTCGAAGATATTCGTAACCAAGGCAAGCTCTCGGTCGTGGCGGCAGTCCTTCCGTCAGGGCGTGCCGCCATCAAGCGCCTGCTGATCGACGGCAAGCCGGTCTATGAGGAGCCGTGGTTCTAGCTCCGGCATCCCCGGCAAAGCCATTTCGCCAACGGCTATCGCCTCATCCCTTGAAGGTCGGATGCCGTGGATGGATACAGTCCTTGAAGTCCGGGAAGCGCTTCCATCCCGGCTCCGGTGCGTCCTGTCCGGCCACCGGTGCGTAGATCGAGGGCTCGATCGCGCCCATCGTCGGAATGTAGCGTGGGCAGTTCGGAAAGATCGCCCGTGCGGTCACGCGAATGATGAGCTGGGCGCCGACGGTCTCCGCCAACAGCGGATCGTTGTCGCTCACCTTCGCGCTGCCATTGACCCGCAAACGCTTCGGCTTGTCGTGCATCGCGATGAACAGCAGGCCGACGTCGGCATTGACGACGATGTTGCCAAGGCTCTTGAACATGCCGTTACCGTCATAGTCGGGAAATGCGAGCTCGGAAGGCCCGGTGATGCGCACAAATCCCGGCGCGCCGCCCTTGAACGAGCAATCAGGCTGGCCTTTGGCGTCCGCCGTCGCCAGGAAAAAATACGGCAGGCTTTCGATGTAATGCTTGTCGTCGGCCGTGAACTCCTTGCGCATCAGTTTCTCTTCCAGCCGATCGGAGATCCGGCGGCTGTCGAACTGATCCTGCAATCGCCTGTTACCTTCATGGTACATGACGCTCTCAGCCATGGCGTTGCGACCTCCTGCTCTCTGATCCACCGGGGCACGAGGCCCGGGTCAGATCTCCACCCGGGAGCATAACACTTTATGGAGAGACTGCATGCGGCAAGCTGACCCGCGCAGGAGATGGCGAAACGAACCGCTGTGGCGAGCTATCGGACCCGATTGAAAGCTTGTAGATTTCCTCCACCGCCAGCCCATCACCCGCACCCCGGAGCCGACCGATGCTGCAGATTTATGGAAATCCGAGATCGCGAGCGATACGGTGCCTGTGGATGCTCGAGGAAATCGGCAGGCCATATCAGTTGATCGAAAAAACGACGCGCGCAGACGACCTGCAGACCGCCGATTATCTGCGGCTGAATCCAAATGCCCGGATTCCGACCTTGGTCGACGGCGATCTGGTGCTGTGGGAGTCGATGGCGATCAATCTTTACCTCGCGCAAAAGTATGACGGGCCGATGCATTGCGACAGCCCGGAAGTGCTCGGCATCGCCGCGCAATGGAGCTTCTGGGCGATGCTGGAGATCGAGCACCTGCTGCTCCATCTTCTGGAGCACCGCGCATTGCTGGCGGAATTTTCACGCGACCCCTCCGCGATAGAGCGGAACGAACTGCTACTGAAGAAACCCTTGGGCGTGCTGAACGACGCCCTAGCCGGACGTGAGCACTTGGCGGGGAGCAGCTTTACGGTGGCGGACCTCAACGTCGCGGGCATCCTCGTATGGGCCAAGATGGCGCGGCTGGACCTGTCGGCTTACCCGGAGCTGACACGGTGGTTGAACGCCTGCCTGGCCAGACCCGCCTATCTGCGTTTACGCGAACTAACTCCCCGCAAGTAGCCGCTGCGATCAATCCGGCGCGCGCAACCGGTAGCCGATGCCGGTCTCGGTCAGCACGAATTGCGGGCGCTCGGGATCGGCTTCGATCTTCTGGCGAAGCTGGCGGACATAGACACGCAGGTACTGCGCATCAGTCAATTCGTCCCAAAGCTCCTTCAGCAGAAACCGATGCGTCAGCACCTTGCCGGCGTGCTGCACCAGCACGCGCAAGAGATCATATTCCTTCGGAGAAAGTTTTACCTCGCGCTCGCCTACCTTAACGATCCGGCGCACAAGATCGACCGAAAGATCGCCGGTGCGAAACACCGGGCGTTCGCCCTGCACCTGCAATTGATGGCGCAACGCCGCTCGCAGCCGCGCCAGCAGCTCGTCCATGCCGAACGGCTTTGTCAGGTAGTCGTCAGCGCCGAGGTCGAGCGCCTGCACCTTGCCGGCCTCGTCGCCGCGGCTCGACAGCACCACGATCGGCACGCTTTCATTGCGGCCGCGGATCATCCGCAGCAAGTCGTGGCCCTGGATGTCCGGCAGGCCCAGATCGAGGATGATCAGCGCCGGGCTCTCGGCGAGCTTCTCCAGCGCGATCTTGCCGTTGGAGGCTTCGAGGATGTCATAACCTTGCGTGCTCAACCCCATCCGCAACAATTTTCGGATCGGCGGCTCGTCGTCGATGACCAGGACCTTGATCGATGGAGCATTCATGCGGCGGTATCCAGCGCGCTGTCGGTAGCCGGTACCGGCAGCCGAATTGATATCACCGCCCCGTTCCGGTCGGTGCGGTTGGCGGCCGAGATCGTACCATGCATGGCCTCGACGAAACCGCGGGAAATCGCAAGCCCAAGACCGGTGCCGGGGCGGACGTGATCGCCCTTCTGCGCGCGATAAAACTTGTCGAATACGCTTTCGAGTTCCGCCGGCGGAATACCGTTGCCTTCGTCCAAAATCTGCAACGAGACCGTTGCTTGATCCCGTGCGCCGCGGATCGAAATGGTCGTGCCGGGCGGCGCATACTTGGCCGCGTTGTCGAGCAAGTTGAACAGCACCTGTTCGAACAGCACGGCATCGAGCTCCAGCATCGGTAGATTTGGACCGAACTCCAGCGAAACCTTGTGGTGCACGAGGATCTTGCCCGCGCGCCGCAGCGCGCTGCCGACGATCTCGCCGATGTCGTGCCGCGCGGTGTTGGGAACGATGGCGCCGGATTCGAGCTTGGTCATGTCGAGCAGGTTGGCGATGAAGCGGTTGAGCCGCTCGGACTCGTCGATCATCGTGGCGAGCAGCTCGTTCTTCTGGGCATCATTGAGGCCGGTGCCGAGATCGCGCAGCGTACTGGCGGCGCCGAGTACCGAGGCCAGCGGCGTCTTTAGATCATGCGAGATCGAGGTCAATAGCGCACCGCGCAGCCGGTCGGATTCCACCGTGCGCTTGACCCGGTCCATGTCCTCGACCAGCAGCACCCGCTCGATCGCGAGCGCCCCCTGGTCGACCAGCGCATCGAGGAGACGGCGCTGATCCGGCGTCAGCAAGGGCCCCGTCCGGTCATCGTCGATGCCAATGACGCCGATAGCGCCGCGCCCGGTCCGCATCGGCAGGAACAGCCGTTTTGCTCCTGGCAGCGTGTCCGAGCCGCGCCCGGCGGGGCGGTCGTTGCTCCACGCCCAGTTGGCGGCAGCAAGATCGGCCTGGTCGAGTTCGTCCTCCGGCGGATAGCCCGACTTCACCGTCAATACGCCCTCTTCGGGCAGCAGTAGCACCACCCTCACCTTCAGCATCAGCGCTGTCTGGTAGGCGGTCGCCCACAGCACGTCGTCGAGCGTCGCTGTGCCCGCGAGCTTGCGGCTGAAGGCGTAGAGCGACTCGGTGGTGCGCACCCGGCTGATCGCGGTATCGGCCTGCGAGCGCACGCGCGCCGCTACATTAGAAACGAGCAGCGCAATCAGCATGAAGAAGAAGAACGCGGTGATATTGGTGGGATCGGTAATAGTGAAATTGTAGACCGGCGGCAGGAAGAAGAAATTGTAGCACAGCGACGCCACGAGACTGGTCAGCAGCGACGGCCACAGGCCATAGCGGGCGGCAACAGCGACCACGGCGGTGAGGAACACGAGATCGACGTTCTCGATGCCGCCGAACAGGGGTTTGATCAGTGCGGCGGCAACAAGACCGATCGCGACGAACAGCAGCCCCATCAGATAGGGCCGCGGATTGAAAGCTTCCTGCCGCGCCGCGGTCTGCACTGCTCCCTTTGGCACGCCCTCATCGTCGCCTGCAATGACGTGGACACCGATATTGCCGGCGCGCCGCACCAGATCGTGCACGACAGAACCGCGAATCAACTCGAACCACCACGAGCGCGTCGACTTGCCGATGATGATCTGCGTTACGTTATTGGCGTGCGCGAAGCGGATGACATCGTCGGCAATGCGGCGGCCAACGCCGGGTATAGTAAGGGCCTCCGCTCCGAGCGCTTCGGCGAGCCTCATCGTGTCGACCAGCCGGTCGCGCTGCTCGTCGGTCAGTTGCAGGCTGCGCCGCGTCTCGATGCTGATCACGGTCCATTGCGCATGCAGCCGGTCCGCCAGCCGCTTCGTGTAGCGTACGAGCCCTGCCGCTCGCGGATCTTCGCTGACGCAGACCAGGATGCGTTCGCCCGCGGCCCATGGACCGTCGATGGCGTTGGCCTGCATGTGGGTGAGCAGTTGCTCGTCGACGCGCTCGGCGGTTCGGCGCAGCGCCAGTTCGCGTAGCGCCGTCAGGTTGCCGGGCGAGAAATAATGTTCCAGCGCGCGCTCGGCCTGCTTGGGGACATAGACCTTGCCTTCCTTCAGCCGCTGGATCAGGTCGTCAGGCGTAAGGTCGATCAGTTCGATGGCGTCAGCGCGGTCAAACACCTTGTCCGGCACGGTTTCGCGCACCCGCACATGCGTGATCTGCGCGACCACGTCGTTGAGGCTTTCGATATGCTGAATATTGACGGCCGTGTAGACGTCGATGCCATGGGACAACAATTCCTCGACATCGAGATAGCGCTTGGGATGGCGGCTGCCCGGAGCATTGGTGTGGGCGAGTTCGTCAACCAGCGCGATTTGCGGCCGCCGCGCGATCAGCGCGTCGAGGTCCATCTCCTCGAGCGTCTGGTCCTTGTAGCTGATCCGCTTGCGCGGCAGCACTTCGAGACCCTTCAGAAGTGCCTCGGTTTCCGCCCGGCCATGGGTTTCGACCACGCCAACCACGATGTCGGCGCCGGCTCTCAGCCTGGCATGGGCGCTCTGTAGCATTTCGAAAGTCTTGCCGACGCCCGGGGCCGCGCCGACGAATATCTTGAGGCGGCCAGCGCCGCTGTATTCGCGCCGGGCCGCCTCCAGGAGGGCCTCCGGAGAGGGACGCTGTTCAGGATCGCGGCGGGTTTGGACCATACGGCAATATAGTCCTCACCCCGCGGCGGGCCTAGCGGGTCTCATTTCGAGGCCTCGTCCAATGCCAGGTTCAACGCCAATACGTTAACGTGAGGCTCACCAAGCACTCCAGCCATGCGCCCCTGGATATGGTCTGAGACCAGTTGGCGGACCCTCGCTTCCGCCAGGTTGCGCGCCTTGGCCACGCGGGGCACCTGGAACAGCGCGCCCTCAGGCGTGATATCGGGATCGAGTCCGCTGGCGGATGTAGTGACGAGGTCGACCGGCACCGCGGCGGAGGGATTTTCAGCCTTCAGCTTCTCGACGTCCTCCTTGACCCGGTCGTTCAGCGCCTTGCTGGTCGGACCGAGGTTGGAGCCGCCGGAGTTGGCGGCGTTGTAAGGAGCGGAGACCGTCTTGGTGGAATCGGCCGGGTCCGGCGCCGAGGTCGCAGACGGGCGGCCATGGAAATATTTGTCTTCCTTGAACTCCTGCCCGATCAGCGCGGAGCCGATCACCTTGCCGTCCTTTTCGATCAGGCTGCCCTGTGCCTGCCTGGGAAAGATCGCGCCGGCGATCGCGGTCATGGCGAGCGGATAGGCTAGGCCGGTGATTGCGGTGAGCAGCAGCAGGATGAGGATAGCGGGACGAATTTCTCTGAGCATTTATGTCTCCTGAGTGTCTTCCGTCATTGCGAGCGAAGCGAAGCAATCCATAGGCTGGAACGAAAGAATGGATTGCTTCGTCGCTTCGCTCCTCGAAATGGCGGTTTGAGTTAGGCCAGGTGCAAGGCAGCGACGACGAGGTCGATGGCCTTGATGCCGATGAATGGAATGATGATGCCGCCGAGGCCGTAGATCAGCAGGTTACGGCGCAACAGCGCCCCTGCCCCAACCGCACGATAGGCGACGCCCTTCAGCGCCAGCGGAATCAGCGCGATGATGATCAGCGCATTGAAGATGATCGCCGACAGGATCGCGCTCTGCGGGCTGGCGAGTTGCATGATGTTGAGTACCGCGAGCTGCGGATAAAACGCCAGGAACATCGCGGGGATGATGGCGAAATATTTCGCAACATCGTTGGCAATCGAGAACGTGGTCAGCGCGCCACGGGTCATCAATAGCTGTTTGCCGATCTCGACCACCTCGATCAGCTTGGTCGGGTTGGAATCGAGGTCGACCATGTTGCCGGCCTCGCGCGCGGCCTGCGTGCCCGTGTTCATGGCGACACCGACGTCGGCCTGCGCGAGTGCCGGCGCGTCGTTGGTTCCGTCGCCGCACATCGCCACCAGCTTGCCCTTGGCCTGCTCGTCGCGGATCAGCTTGAGCTTGTCCTCGGGGGTCGCCTGCGCCAGGAAATCGTCGACGCCGGCTTCGGCCGCGATGGCGGCTGCCGTCATCGGATTGTCGCCGGTGATCATCACGGTGCGGATACCCATGCGGCGCAGTTCGGCAAAGCGCTCGCGAATGCCGCCCTTGACGATGTCCTTGAGGTGGATGACGCCTAGCAGACGGCCATCCTTGGCCACGGCAAGCGGCGTACCGCCGGCCTTGGCGATCTCATCCGCGATGGCCTGCAGTTCGCGGGCGGCCTCCGTGCCAACCATCGGTTGGATGGCGCGGACGGCATTGCCGCTCGCCATCGTCTGTGCCGTGCCGCCGCCGATATAGTTGAGGATCGCATCCACCGCGCCCTTGCGGACCGACGACGATCCGGCGTCGATACCGCTCATCCGGGTTTGTGCCGTAAAGGGCACGAACGTCGCAGCAAGCTCGTGCATGTCGCGGCCGCGGATGCCGTATTGCTCCTTGGCCAACACCACGATCGACCGGCCTTCGGGCGTTTCGTCGGCGAGCGAGGCGAGCTGGGCCGCATCGGCCAGTTCCTGTTCGGTAACGCCGCGCACAGGACGGAAGGCGGTGGCCTGGCGGTTGCCCAGCGTGATGGTGCCGGTCTTGTCGAGCAACAGCGTATCGACATCGCCGGCGGCCTCGACCGCGCGGCCGGACATCGCCAGCACATTGAAGCGCACCAGCCGGTCCATGCCCGCAATGCCGATCGCCGACAGCAGCGCGCCGATCGTGGTCGGGATCAGGGTGACGAACAACGCCACCAGCACGACCACCGATATCGAACCACCGGCATAGGCCGCATAGCTTGGAATCGTCACGGTCGCGAACACGAAGATGATGGTCAATCCGGCCAGCAGGATGTTGAGCGCGATCTCGTTGGGTGTCTTCTGCCGCTCCGCACCCTCCACCAGCCTGATCATGCGGTCGATGAAGGTCGAGCCCTGCGCTGCCGTGATACGAACGCGGATCCAGTCGGACAACACCTGCGTGCCGCCGGTCACCGCCGAGCGGTCACCGCCGGATTCGCGGATCACAGGTGCGGATTCGCCGGTGATCGCGGCCTCGTTGACGGAGGCGACGCCTTCGATCACCTCGCCATCGGAGGGAATATTATCGCCGGCCTCGACCAGGACGACGTCGCCGACCTTGAGCGCGGTGCCGGGCACAAGACGATAGGTCTTGTCTGAACCCGTGAGCAGCTTGGCCTGGCTCTCGGTGCGGGTCTTCTTCAGTGACTCCGCCTGCGCCTTGCCGCGGCCTTCGGCGACAGCCTCGGCAAAATTGGCAAATAGCACCGTGAACCACAGCCACAGAATGATCTGGGCTGTAAATCCGACATTTTCCCCGCCCGCGATGAGGTCGCGCACGAAGATGACCGTGGTCAGCGCCGCCACAACCTCGACCACGAACATCACGGGGTTCTTGAGCATCAGCCGCGGATCGAGCTTGACGAAGGCCGATTTGATCGCAGGCACCAGGATCCTGGGGTCGAGCATCGTCGACGCCGTCACCTTTTTCTGCAGTTTCATGGCTTCCATGGACGTAACTCCGAAGAGGGATCGATCAGAACAGGGTGTTGGCGTTCATCGCGAGATGCTCGACGATCGGGCCGAGCGCCAGTGCCGGGAAGAAGGTGAGACCGCCAACGATCAGGATCACGCCGACGACGAGGCCGACGAACAGGCCGCCCGTGGTCGGTAGCGTGCCGGCCGACGATGGAATGGACTTCTTGCCCGCGAGCGAACCTGCAAGCGCCATCGCCGGGACGATCATGAAGAAGCGTCCAACGAGCATCGAACTTGCGAGCGTCAGATTGTAGAACATCGTGTTCGCGGACAATCCGGCGAAAGCAGAACCGTTGTTGCCGGTGGCCGAAGTAAAGGCGTAGAGCACCTCGCTGAAGCCATGCGGACCCGAATTGGCCATCGACGCGACCGCGGACGGCAGCACCACGGCGACCGCGGTCCAGCCGAGATACATCAGGGGCAGGATCAGAATGGCGAGCATCGCCATCTTGACTTCGCGCGCCTCGATCTTCTTGCCGACATATTCCGGCGTGCGGCCGACCATCAGTCCGGCCACGAAAATGGCCAGCACGACGAACAGCAGCATGCCGTAGAGCCCGGCGCCGACGCCGCCGATGATGAGTTCGCCGAGCTGCATGTTGATCAGCGGAATCATGCCGCCGATCGCGGTAAAACTGTCATGCATGGCGTTGACCGCACCGCACGACGCGGCGGTGGTCACGACGGCAAACAGCGAGGAGGCCACGATCCCAAACCGGACTTCCTTGCCTTCCATGTTGCCGCCGGTCAGACCCAACGCGCTGAGCGTGCTTGTGCCGTTGGCTTCCGCCCAATAGGTGATGACGACGCCCGCAATGAACAGCACGCCCATGGCGGCAAAGATGGCCCAGCCCTGACGCTGATTACCGACCATGCGGCCGAACACGTTCGTCAACCCTGCACCGATGGCGAAGATCGCAATCATGTGGATGAAGTTCGTCAGCGCGTTCGGATTCTCAAACGGGTGCGCCGCGTTGGCGTTGAAAAAGCCACCGCCATTGGTGCCCAGATGCTTGATCATCATCTGCGACGCGACGGGCCCCTGCGCGATGACCTGCTTGGCGCCCTCCAGGGTCGTCGCTTCGGTATAGGCACTCAAGTTCTGGGGAATACCCTGCCAGACAAGCACGACGGTGCCGATGACGCAGATCGGCAGCAGGATGTAAAGTGTGCACCTGACGACATCGACCCAGAAGTTTCCGACGGTCCGCACCGAAGAACGGGCAAAACCCCGTATCAGCGCTATGGCGATCGCGACGCCGGTCGCGGCCGACAGGAAATTCTGGGACGTCAGCGCAAGCATCTGCGTCAGATAGGAAACGGTGGTTTCGCCGCCGTAGGCCTGCCAGTTGGTATTGGCGACAAAACTTACTGCGGTGTTGAACGAGAGATCCGGCGCGACCGCGGACTGTTCCGCGGGGTTGAAAGGCAGAATAGCCTGCAGCCGCATCACCGCATAAACGACCAGGAAACCGCCGACGCTGAAGAACAGCATCGCGACCGTGTAGGTCAGCCAATGCTGCTCACGCTTCTCATCGACGCCACCGATCCAGTAAAGACCGGCTTCGACCGGCCGCAGAACCGGCGAGAGGAATGTGCGCTTGCCGTTGAAGACGCGCGTCATGTAGCCGCCGAGCGGTTTGACCAGCGCGACGATGATCGCGCAAAACAGAAGAATTTGAATCCAGCCGATGACAGTCATTGTCGGGAACCCTTCAGGATCTCTTTGCAGGCAGCAGCAGGTGAATGAGCGCAATCAGCAGCGTCGAGGTGACGACGAACGCCAGGACGACTTCGACCAGCGTAATCATGGCCGGCTCAGAAGCGTTCAGGCCGCAACAACGCGTAGGTCAGGTAAAACAGCAGGCCCAGCGACACGAGCCCGGCGAGTGAATAATCGAAGATCATGGCCCTGCTCCGTTACAGCCGTTCGCAGGCATAGGCGTAACCAATGCCTGCCACGAAAAAACCGAAGGCGAGCGCCAGCATGACGATGTCCAGCATGGGATGTTCCTGTGCGACGTGAACTGCGAGCCGAATGACGGCTACCGCGTTTTCAGGGGCTGAGATGCCACCAGCCGCATAGGTTTTCGAGAAGGGAGCAACAGCGACGTTATAGGAATCTCATAAAGGTTCCGTGGTCGTCCGTGCCAAAGCGGGAGCCCATACCGAGACAACCGGCATCGCTCATTTCGCCTATGAAATCCCTATATCTCCGCCCCTCGTCTCCTCTCGCTTTCAAACGACGCTTTGGCCAGCTTGTGGAGTGCGGTTGCAGTGACAACCGCGCCATCAACGAGACAAAGCCATGTCACTCCTCCTGGAACGGCAAACCCCTGTTGAGCTCGGCGATCGGCTCCGCGACGCCTGCTGCGTCACGGCCGAATTCCTGGCCGATATCATCCGCGCCAGCTGCCGGCGCTTTCCGTCGCCGGTTCAAGATTTCAGAAGCGCCCGCATTGAGCGGCTCATCGAGTCGCAGGCGTGGACCGACGCAGCACTGGCGCTGATCGACCTCGAACTGCCGCAATGGCAGGTCCGCCGCCTCGCCTATGATGACGGTGAATGGTATTGCGCGCTGTCACGCCAGCGCGAACTACCCGACTGGCTCGACCAATCGATCGAAGGCCGTCATGCCGACCTGTCGCTGGCGATCCTGAGCGCGTTCGTTGAAGCCCAACGCGTCAGCGCACCCGCCCCTCGGACGAGCGTTCCGACCGCGCCGCAGCCAGCGACCGCATGGTATGAGCCGGTGTACAGCGATAACTTCGCCTGACGCGAGGCCGCCGTGCAACATTGGCCGAACCTGCGGCAACGGCTGCGATCGACCCAGGTCCTGATCCGTTTTGGAGTCCGCCTGGTTATCCTGGCCGCGTTCGCGAGCTCCGGCAGCATCGGGTTCAATCAAAGCCTGATGGCGTTGTGCTGGATGGCCGCGGTCCTCTGCGCCGCGATCGCCTGCATTCGACGAGACCGGCTTCTCGATCACGATCTCAACCATTGGGACGAGGTCGTTGCCTATGGCGCGCTATGCGCGCTCACCCGTTCACTCGGCTGACCTCAAAGACAGCTCAATCTCCTATGCGATCCCTATGAGATCGCTCGCAGGCTCCGCTCGAATTCATATCCATCCGTAGGGATATACACAGGCGACCTACATCCACTTGTGAAGGAAACACCAACGTGAAGCTCGTCGAACCTCCATCGTGTAGCTCTCCCTCCGCCATCGTCTTCATCGGCAAGAACCGGCGCGGCCAATGGGTCGTCCAGGAACAGAACGGTCTTTATGGCGGCCTGTTCGTCAGCCGGGCCCAAGCCGTCAAATACGCACTGTTCGAGAACGGTCACCACCCCGAATCAATCGTCGAACTGGCGCGGGACATCGAACTCGACATGGGCAATACACCCGTCTCCCCCGCTGCCGCCCGGCGCGTCGCCTAGCCTACCGGACAGACACCTCCAAGGAGAGCAAGATGGCTCAGCTTCATTCCGTCTCGGAGCGAGAGCAGGTCGTCGATACCATGATCGGGCTTACACGCCTGACCATTCTGGATCGCGCCATCGTCGCCGGCAGCGGCAGCATGGATCTCTATCTGGCGCTGCGAAAGCGCGGTTTCCTTGTGGCTACCACGGCAACCTCCCGAATAGCGAAAGGACAGCATTCGGTTGGCCTGATCGCAGGACAGAATTCCCTGCAGGCGATCGAAACCGCGCTTGGAGAACTATCGCCATTCCTCGGCACCAGTTCCACCGTCGCAGTGCTGATCGACTCCCGGGAAATCGGCGCCGGCCTGCGAATCCGCGCGAAGCTCGAGCAAATGGGCTTCCGGATCGAAGCGGGCGTCAGGTGTCAGGAGGGGTTTGTGCTCTCCGCCATCCGGCACGGCTTTGGCCAGATGGAAAAGGCGGCGTAAGACTCCGATGACGTCAACTTCAAATCCCGCCATCTGGCTGGCCGGCTACATACCTGACATTCCGACTCCATTCGATGAACGCGGCGCCGTGGATCTGGTGGCCTTCAAGATACTTTGCGAGCGCCAGATCGATTCCGGCGTTACCGCCATCGTGGTCAGCGAAACCGGAGGCGAAGCCTCGACGCTGACGTCTGCCGAACAGGAACGCATCATCCGTGCTGCCGTCGAAGTGGCGCGGGGCCGCGTCCGCATCATCGCCGGCGCGGGGTCTAACTCGACCAGCCAGGCGATCGAGCTTACGCAGCGCGCCGAAGCGGCCGGCGCCGACGCGGTGCTTTCGGTGGTGCCTTACTACAACAAACCGATGCAGTCCGGAATCCAGGCGCATTTCCGAGCGATTGCGATCTCGAGCGCGCTGCCGATAATTCTTCACGATATTCCTTCCCGCACCATGCGCGAGTTGTCGGACGACACGCTGTTGCAGCTCACCTACTCCAGACACTTCATCGGGTTGAAGGATGCGACCGGCGACATCGCGCGGCTGCTGCGCGTGCGGAAGATTCTGCCAGCGGGGTTTCGGCTGCTGTCCGGAGACGACACGACGGCGCTGCCTTTCATCGCCACTGGCGGGGACGGTTGCATTTCCATCGTCGCCAACGTCGCGCCGGAATTGTGCCGGGCGGTGTTTTCGAGTTGCCGGCTGGCGCGGCCGCAGACCGCGCGGTACCTGCAAGATCGGCTGATACCGCTGATGGCAGCCCTGACGAATGAGAATCCCGCGGCGCTGAAATACGCGCTCTTCCTGCTCGGTTTCATGTCTCCAGCCACCCGGCTGCCCCTCGTTGAACTGACCGACGACGCGAAAGCGGAAGTCGCGAGCGCGCTTGCGGCAATCGGCGATGAGGACATCGGATGTCCGGACGAGCGCCGGCACGAGCTGCGTCTTCACGAAGATTCCGGTGGTCCCATCCTGGGCGCGACTGGATGAGTTTCGAGGCTCATGGGACAGCGTGGCTTGCCGGTACGTTGCGTGCCTGGCATCTGGCGCTGCTGCGCTATGCCGTGACACTTGATAATGCCGACCGACTGGCTGCGCTCCGGATCGCCCGCGAGATCGACGGGCTCTATCCGAGACAGGAAGGCAGCACTGAGTTCGAGTTCTTTCGCCGCATCAGCGCAGAGCTTTGCGCGGCAATCCTGTCACCCAACGAACAACCTCCAACGCTCCTGCAGAAATATCTAGCCCAGCTGGACGATGATCGTCTCAAGCGAGCCTTTGCGGCGACGATCGGCGCCAGCCAGCCGCCGGCCGTCTCTCCCATCAGCCGGCCCGCCCGACGGCGCAATGACCTATGGAAGGGTCTTTCCTCCCGTAGCAATCACTGAGCGCAGTGAGTGCCCGGATTCCTATATTTCTACTATGCGATGCACCATCGACCCGTCTCGCATTCCTATGGCGCTGCCTGCACATCTTGGACGCCGAGTTCATGAGGAGGCCACGATGGCCACGATCGCTTTCAATGCCGCATCGCGGGCAGCGGGACGGCTCGAGACCGTGTTGATAGCTGTTGGCGAAAGCATCGATCCGCCTTTCAGTTACCCGATGCAGGGGGCGGCGGACGAAGCTGAACCCGCCCGCGCGCCGCCGGACGAAGATGCAGGCAGCACCACACCGTTTCGGCCGCTCGACGCCAGCATCGTGAGCGATGCGATTCCGGCGTTCTTCATCGGCCGCAACAGAGATGGATTCTGGGTTGCCCGCGACGCGAAGGGGCGCAACGGCGGGATTTTCCTGCTCAAGGCTTCCGCGGTGTCGTTCGCGAGAGCACTGAGCGGGCGAGCGGGCTGCGCGACGATCTTCCCGACCGAGAGCTTCGAACTCGACCTGAAGAACAGCGGCAATCCGCTTATCCCATTTCTCCAGCGGCTGATCGGCCTTGCGCTGCGACTGCGGCAGCGCGCCTTGGCCGGCGCCAGGCAAATCGCGACAGCGATCGAGCGCCGCAGAAGGGCTTGAACATGACCATGCTATCGCACACTGGCCACTCTCTTGAGCGGGCGTATCCATCAGCAAAACGCGAGCGGGCCGGCGCGGCCAACGCCCATCTCGCAATGATCAAGCGGTTCTGCCTGATCGCGCTGACGTTGTTTCTGGCAATAAGTGCTGTTGGCGGCGTCATCACCTTGAAGACGGTGGCCTATCTCTCGCACTTCACCCATTGAGGCGCTTGGCTCCGGCTGCGCCGCGGCATGCTTTCGTTCTCCAACGGGGGCGATACGTGATGGGTCCTACACCGCCGGAACCCCGGCTGCATTGACGACAGAATTCCCGATGCTAGCCTCTCGGGAAAACGTGCCTCGAAGCAACGCGGCCGCAATCATTGAGGGACGGAAACCATGGACGTAACAATCACGGCGGCTGGAACCACCGTACCCGCCAGCTCCGAGGGCGTTGTCGCGGCCGGTGTATACGTCGACGGCCGCCGCGTCGCCAACATCGCCATCGAAGAAGCCTCCAGCTGGCGCAGCAAGCCGGATCATGTGGTGTGGATCGGCCTGCATGAGCCTGATATGGCGCTGCTGAGCAGCGTGCAGCGGCAATTCCAGCTGCATGATCTCGCCATCGAGGATGCCGATCACGCCCATCAGCGGCCGAAGATCGAGCAATATGGCGACGCGTTGTTCATCGTGGCGCGCACCGCACAGCTCGACGGCGACAGCATCGCATTCGGCGAAACCCATCTGTTCGTCGGCGAGGGATATCTGGTTTCGGTCCGCCACGGCCCCTCGACATCCTACAAGCCGGTACGCGACCGTTGCGAAAGCTGCCCACGAGCGCTCGCTCGTGGCGAGGATTACATCCTCTATGCCATCCTCGATTTCATCGTCGACAATTACTCGCCGGTCATCGAGGCCATCCACGACGAAGTCGAAGCCATGGAAGCGGAAGTGCTCGCGAGCGCGATGACGCGCGCACAGATCGAGCGGTTGTATCTGCTGCGGCGCGATCTGTTGCGGTTGCGAAATGCCGTCGGCCCTCTGGTCGAGGTCTGCCGCAAGCTCGAGCATGACAACCTGCCGATGGTGCGCTCTACCATGCAGCCGCTGTTCCGCGACGTCACCGACCATGTCCGCACCGTCCAGGAACGTATCGATTCGCTTCGCGAGGTGCTCGCCTTTGCCTTCGAGGCAAGCCTTCTGGTCGGTCAGGCGCAGGAAACCGCAGTCTCCAAGAAACTCGCCTCCTGGCTCGCCATCATCGCGGTCCCAACGGCGATTGCCGGCATCTACGGCATGAATTTCAAGAACATGCCGGAACTGGAGTGGGAATACGGTTACTTCACGGTGATCGGGACGATTTTACTGATATGCGCGGCGCTGTTCTGGCGGTTCCGGCGCGTCGGATGGCTGTGAACTGACGAGCCAAAAGCCGTGATTTCTCAACGCAAACCGGTACCCACCTCGCGGGAGACGGTATAGAATACCGGCGTGCCATCGATCCGGCAGACAGGTGAGGACCATGACTGCCATATCGGCGAACCGACTGATATCCCACTGCTGGCGCTTG
>Ga0268266_10002734_pt1 | contig 18451 bp, 24 predicted proteins | sample KBSS13metaG_FD_190356 | JGI IMG/M metagenome (GOLD analysis project Ga0268266, IMG submission 190356) | Switchgrass rhizosphere microbial communities from Kellogg Biological Station, Michigan, USA - KBS S1-3 metaG (SPAdes) (version 2) | ecosystem: Host-associated > Plants > Roots > Rhizosphere...
TGAGGCTCAGCTTCGTTTGACTTTAATATTTTTGGCGGCATGCTCTGCTTACATTAAGTTATTGTGGCGGTTCTATGCTCACGTACGGCGTTTTTCATCGAAATGAGGCAACCTTTCAAACTGCAGCAGTTGCTAAGCTCCAAGAGGACTCGAACGAGATTTGGGGCCGCAAGCCCGCGAACGGTTTCGAGCCCACCGTCCAAGCGTACCGCCCCCTGGGGATCAAGCAGGCGCGTCGCATCGAGTTCTCAACCGACGTAAAGCCAGGCGCGGAGACACCATATGAGGCTTGGTGGTATCTGAGCGATCCAGACGTGGAGACGAGGTATCATGGTAGAGAGCAATTCGCCTGCATCTCGGTCGAAGTCAGCTTGAATACGCAGGTATGATGCAATGGTAGAGAATCTAGCTAGGAGGGCGGAAGTAGCGGTAAGCCCTCGTGCGATCTTCGCGCGGCCGATCGAATACTTCTCAGCGAGGATTGCACACTCAGAGGACGGGCTGGACACGTTCAGAGCAGCGTACTTTTGCTCAGGAAATCAATTGTACTTCGAGCTACGCAAGTACAGTTCACATCCCGAAAACACCACGACGCTGTATTTATCCTTCGCTCTCGAGGAAGAGGCAATTGTACCGACAATACAAGAGATTGTGGATATTCTCGAACTGCCTTGGGATGCCGTAATTTGGTATTGGAGTGAGAAGCTGTCGTCGATACGCCCCGTCTCAATTGATCATTCTAGACTCAGCGAAGCCGAGGCTCGCGAGCTCGTTTTGAAAGTGGCGTCTCAGGCGCGAAACCTGACGGTGACCATGGAGCAATTGCGCGACGGCGTGCAGGCTATGTATCCGTTATCGAAAGCCGACCGCGTTCGATCAGTTACCCGGCCGGCCGAACAATTATGGCAGCAGATTCTTCGCAATGTCGTTTCCCACAGAGGTGGGAATCGCAGCATCTTTGCGAACGGTCTCGCGGAAAAGATCGGTAATGGAATCCGCGTGACGAAAGCTGGAATCAATCATCTGAAAAGATCGGGCTTCTTAGCGTAGGTCGCTTTGGCTCTCGATTTGTATCCGGGCGGAAGCCACCGAAGTTCCGCTTTTCCCAATTCGCTCTTGTCCCAAACAAACCAAGCATACGCAGTAGTACCACTGCCGAGCCGCTTGGCGCCCTTGGGGTAGAACGTGATGCGCTCGCTAAATACCCACGTTCGGGTCGGAGGCGTGTGCGCAAATATCGTTTTGTAACGATTGCCCCCCTCGAGAAAGGCCAATCGCAGAAGTAACGCGAGCTTCCTTTTCGATTGCGTCAAACCGTGCCGAACAAATCCCTCCGCCGAGTTGAAGGGTGGGTTCGTGATAATATTGTCGGCTACCCGATCGCTTGAAAGAAAGTCCTCGCCAACGTGACCAAAGCCCCTGTCGAACAGGTCCGTCGCCAAGACCGAGCATCCGGTGGTTTCGAGCACTCGTGCCATCGCACCGTCGCCACAGGCGGGCTCCCAAATTGAACCCTCGAATTCCTCGTGTTCAATCAGCGCCAATGTTGCCCAATCTGGAGTTGGATAAAAATCGGGACCATCCAGATCGGCAAATCGTCTCGTCGCGGGCTTCGGCGCTCCATTTAAGTTGTAGGTCACATCCATAGGAAAAAACCTAACAGAATCATCACGTTAGTCAACGACACTAAGTGATTCAATCTCTTGGATTTTCTTAGAAAGACGAAATTCATAAGAGTGCGAAGCGGTCCCCTAGCCACGGCCTTGCTCGCAACCCACTTCGAACATGGGGTGCCCATGGAAGAAATCGAAGGCATGGCCGCCCGACCAGAAAAGCCTGTCCTACAGCACCGCTGTTATGGTTCATCCTGTCGGATGGACGAGCAGAACGACGCATCCGGGCATGGCCAGCGAACCGTTGCCACCTTCGCGGGCGGCGCGGCCGTCGCCCTGACTGTGACCTTCGTAAGGTCCGCGGCACTGTCAAAGGTGTCAAATCCCGAGAGCGCAAATCCTACCCGCTCCCGCGCAAAGGTGACAAAGTGGAGGAAGTAGAGGGAGTGCCGTTTCTTCCACTTCGACGCTCGCGTGTGTCAACTTTCGACGCATCCTGTGGGCGCTGATCTGATGCTGGCTCCGCCCGACATCGACCGCATCTGGTTCGGCTGCGGGAATTTCGGGGGGATTGGCTCGTCGCCGGGCCTTCGCTCCGCCGGCGACAGCGAAGCCACCGCGCTGGCCTTGCTCGACCATGCTCGCCGCGTCGGGCTCAAGCGGTTCGACACCGCCAACACCTATGGCGGCGGGGCGAGCGAGATCATCCTCGGCAAATGGCTGCAAGCGCAGAACGCCGGCTTCCGCCGCAATGCGCAGGTCGCGACCAAGGTCGGAAACCCGAACGGCTGCCCGCCGGGCGACACGCCGCTGAGCGCCGGCCAGGTCGCGCATCATCTCGACGTCTCGCTGGCCCGCCTCGGGGTCGATCGGATCGGGCTCTATTACATTCACGAATTCGATCGCGTGACTCCGCTCGAGGAGACGCTCGGCGCCATGACCCGCGCGGTCGAGGCTGGGAAGGTCGACCGCTTCGGCATCTCCAACGCGACGCTGGACGACGTTCGGCAGGTGCGGCGCCTGGCCGGCGACACGCTCGCCGCCCGCTTCGACTATGTGCAGAACGAATATAGCCAGCTCACCACCGGCGACGCGGCCGAGCTGATCCCCCACTGCGCCGCGACCGGCCTTCACTACACCGCCTTCAGCCCGCTCGCCGGCGGCTTCCTCACCGGCAAGTACCGCCCCGGCGAGCCGCCACCCGCCAACAGCCGCTATGCTTATGCTCCCGGCTTCGGCGTCAGTTACGCAACCGAGGAATCCTTCGCCGCGATCGAGCAGCTACGCCAGTCAGCCGACGAGCGCGGGATCACGCTGGCGGAGGCCGCGCTTCGCTTCGTCCTCGACACGCCCGGCGTCGACGGCCTGATCATCGCCCCGCGCCGCATCGAGCATTTCGAGGGGCTGGGATTTGTTATGCCTTAAGCGCCTGGCGCCCATCCCGGCGGCGCAAGCTCGAAACCGCCGAACTCGAACGCCGGCGCGACGATGCATGAAATGAGTGTGTAGCCCGCCGCTCCCGCGACCGGCTCCGCCGCCTGCCACTGACCATTGGGAATGATCGCCTGCACCTGCTCGCCCGCCGCCACATCGCCGCCCAGCCGCACGGTCCGTACCGGCCCGGCCTCCTCCGCCGCAATCAACAGGTCGATCGGGTCGCCCGAATGCCACAGCCAGATCTCGTCGGCGTCGACCATGTTCCAGTGCGACTTCTGCCCCGGCTGGATGACGTAGAGCACCGCGCTCGCCGCCGCCCGCTCACCCGGCGCAGCGTCGGCCCGCCACGTCTCGCGGTACCATCCGCCTTCGGGGTGCGGCGCCAGGCCCAGCGCCGCGATCAGATTCTCCGCCGTCATGCTTCCCCCATATGCCTCCGCCGCCCGAGACGGCCCCGGGCGGCGGATAGCACATCAGCAGCTGCAGTTCTTGCAGGTGCAGTTCCGGCACTTGCAACCGCCCCGGGTGTCGAGCTCCGCATTCTTGGTCTGCAGTTCGGTCTGGGTCGTCATCACGTCTTCTCCTGTTGTCGCGGACCATTGATTCGGCCCCGCACAACCGTATATGACTCCCGCACCATGGTACGGCATCAAGAGGTATTTTTCGGGAGAGTTGGAATGATGGCGCGCGACACAATCGGCGGTCTGGCGAAAGCAGCCGGGGTGGGGGTCGAAACCGTGCGTTTCTACCAGCGTCGCGGCCTCATCGGCGAGCCGGCGCGTCCGCATGGCGAGGTCCGCCGTTACTCCGATGCGGACGTGAAGCGGCTGAGGTTCATCCGCTCTGCCCAGGCCGCCGGCTTCACCCTCAACGAGATCAAGGAGCTGCTCGATCTCGACGCATCCGACGACCGTGCCCGTGCCCGGGAGCTGGCCCGTGCCCGCGTTGCCGCAATCGACGCGAAGATCGCCGAACTCAAGGAAGCCCGCGACGCGCTCGCCACCCTCGCCACCGCCTGCGCCAGCAAGCGCTCCGGCCCGTGTCCGATCCTTAGGGCGTTCGATGGACGATAGAATACGGGAGCGCGGTTGTGTCGCGCTCCCGCACCGGCTTTACCGCAGGCCGCCGCTCGCGGTCAGCTTCTCGCCGGTCAGCCAGCCGCTGTCGTTCGACGCCAGGAATACCGCAATGCTGCCGATATCGTCGGGCGTACCAGTCCGGCCGAGCGGCGTCTGGGCGACAATGCCGGTCTCGAACTCCGACCCGATGAAGCCGGCGGACTGCGTACCTTCGGTCTCGACGACGCCCGGGTTGATGGCGTTGACCCGGATCTTGCGCGGGCCGAGCTCGTTCGCGAGCACGCCGGTGATCGCGTCCACGGCGCCCTTGGTTCCGGTGTAAACCGCAGAGTCTGGCATCAACACGCTGGTGACGGCGGAGGAGATGTTGATGACGCTCGCGCCCTCGTTGAGGTGCGGGACCGCGGCCTTGGTCGTCAGCAGGGTTCCGAGCACGTTGATGTCGAACATCTTGCGATACTGCTCCTCCGTCGCGCTTTCGATCGGGGAGAATTCGTAGACGCCGCTATTGTTGACGAGGATGTCGAGCCGCCCGAATTCCTTCAGCGCGGTGTCGACGACGGCCTTGGCTTCGGCTTCCTTCGATACATCGCCCTGAGCGGCGACGGCTTTGCCGCCGGCACTGGTGATGGTGTCGACGACGGCGTCGGCGCCCGCTTTGCTCGACGCATAATTGACGACGACGGCGGCGCCTTCAGCGGCGAGCGCTTTGGCGATGCCGGCGCCGATGCCCTTGGATGCTCCGGTGACGACGGCGACCTTCCCAGCTAGTTTCGACATGTTGTTTTCCTTCCAATGGGCGGCGGCCTGAAGGGTCGTCTTCTCCCATAGTTCAGGAATACTGGAACAATTGAACTAGACTTCAAGGGCGCCTATCTAAATTTCACGATGAGACCCCTGTTGCACCCCTCGGCCGAGACCTTCCGCGCGGAAGCGATCCTGCATGCGCTGTCCGATCCGGAGCGGGCGGCGATCTTTGCCGGAATTGCGGGCGCCGACTGCGTCCAGCGTTGCTCGTCGCTAGCTGAGGCGGGTGAGCGGGTCATTCCGAAGTCGTCCCTGTCCCAGCACTTCAAGGTGCTGCGCGAAGCCGGCCTGATCCGCTCGGAGCGCCAGGGCGTCGAGATGCGCAATTACTCGCGCTGCGAGGAAATCAACGAGCGCTTCCCGGGGCTGCTCCCCGCAATCATGGCAGCTTACGGACTCCCGTCCGGTAAGGCGTAATTCCGGCAATCGAGCGCGCTGGTTTCAGGGCGTTTGTGGCGGCCCTACAGGCCGAGGCCCTCAACCCGGCTGGCTGTAAGGGTCTTCCTCGGCGCCTCCGGATAGACCTGCCGGCCCGTTAGGCTCGACGGGTGCAAGGCCTCCCGCCAAGCCCTGACTCCGGCCGCCTCGTTTTCCCGTCACTGCATTCACCCAGGCGAGGAAATCGCTCCCAGGCGTTCGCCGCTTCCGACGATGACTCCGGGCAGGGCCGAAAGTTGGCATGGGGATACCTCGCAACTCTTTAGAACACGCAAATTGATGTCTGCCTGTGTTTATTCAAGCGGGACGACCAGTTCGATCAGCTCCTTTCTGCGCCGAAGGATCCTCGGAACGTCTACTTTGGTGGAAGCTGCTACTTAGGGCCGAGCGGTGGAACTCTCAGGAATCTCATTGATTCCCATCGCATGCCCCCGATCATCTTCCGCGACTTGCCTGGTGTAGCTTCGGTCGAGCGCCAGTTGGCCTTGCACGCCCGCGACCGGCTCCTCGACGACGAGATTGAGGAGCTGCCGTACTTCATCGATGAAGCCTCGCTCGGGCTTTTCGGGATCACTCGGCAGGACACACTTTATTGGGCGCTGCCTGCCCCCGTCCGCGCGCAGCACGACCGCCCCGCATGGGAAGCGCATTTCGATGTGCTCGGCCGATATTCGCGCGATCCGAATTCGCACTGGAGCGCGTTCGATCTCGACCTTCGCTGCGAGGAAGGGAACAGCCTGCATTGCCTGGAGGTGTTTGGCCGGCAGCTGGTTTGCGCGCTGCACGGGCTTCACCCGAAGGCGATCCTCGCCTTCGCCGACCGCCGGCAGGCTGCCTAGCTGAGGGGGCGCTCTTCAGGCTTCGCGCTGACCCATAAAGCTGCCCACACCAGTACCGGCTGAAGCAGCATCCGAGGCACATGGTAGGCCCAACCAAGTTGCGGGTGCGGCCGCGCCATGTCGGTCAGCATATGATTGATGTTGGCCGGGAACACGCAGACCGCATAGAGCGCGAGGCCGATCCCGGCCGCGCGCCTCAAACCCGCCGACCACGGCTGGGCCAGCCCGATGGCTCCGGCAATCTCGGCCACCCCGGTAAGCGCAATCACCGTCGCCTTCATCGGCACCCAGTCGGGCGTGATGGCAACGAACGGTGCCGGGCGGCTAAGGTGCAGGATGCCTGCGGCAGAATAGCCCAGGACAAGGAACCAGCGAAGTACCGACCGCCACCTCTTGCGGCGAACGGAGGCGCTTACCGAGCGAACCTCTTCTTCAGGTCAGCCTTGATCGACGCTCCACCGAGGTGCGCGTCGACGTTCGAATAGCCCTCATGCCGTAACGTCTTGCGGATCTCGTCGATGCTGCTCGATCCGGGCGCCAGCTGGAAGGCGCGCTCGATAATGTTGGGGGTGTGCATGGGGAATCCTTTTCGCTCCCGTCATGAACGAACCGCCGGCAGGTCCGTTCCGCTCTCGAATCGATCAGGACTCGGGTGTTGCCCCACCGCCTCACTTTAGGTGCGCCTCAACCCCGCAACGCTGCGGAAATCCCTCCGAGCCCGCCTTCCAGCTCCTCCATCGTCGGCCAGGCATAGCCAAGGCGGAAATGCGTATCCGGCATTTCGAACCAGTGGCCGGGTCCGACATAGGTCCCGTGATCCTGAAGCAGCCGCCGATAGAATGCGTCGGCGCCGCCGGGCGGCTCCGCGCGCATTCGCGGAAAGCAGACGACCCCGCCGGCCGGCCGGACCCACTCCAGCAACTCTTCATCGGCAATCCACTGCGCGATCCGGTCGAGACGGCGGCGCCACTCGGTGCGCGTGCGCATCAGGAACTCGGCCCGCTGCCCCAATATCCCTTCCGCGGCCCATTCATTGATGACGCTTCCGCAGATGCTGATCTGCTCCTTCGCCGCCAGGAATAGCTCCTGCACCTTGGGGTGGGTGTTGATGATCCACCCGACGCGCAGACCCGGTGCTCCAAACGCCTTCGACAGTGAGGACACACTGATGACGTGGCTGCCGAGACTTGCGGCGACCGGGAGCGGCGTGTCGAACGTCAGCTCGCGATAGGTCTCGTCGACCAGCAGCATGACCCCGCGCTCTGCGGTGATCTCCACGATCCGTTGAAGGTCTGCCGCGCTGATGCAGGTGCCGGTCGGGTTATGCGGCGCCGTGATGCTGACTAGCTTCGTGTTCGGCCGGATCGCCTGGGCGATCCGCTCCGGGTCGAGCGCGAAGCCGTCCTCGAAGCTGAGATCGATGAAGGAAATGTCGCAGCCGATCGCGCGCGGAGTCTCGAGGTTGGTCGCATAATTGGGTCGGACGACGACGAGATTGTCGTCTCTGCCCAGCAGGGCGGTGGCGACAATGAACAAGGCGCCGGCCGCGCCGCCGCAGATCAGGACATTGTCCGGGCTCAAGCCCTCTCCATCCGCCGCGATCAGCTCGCGCAGCGCGGGGCTGCCCTGATGCTCCCCATAGAGCAGGACGAGGTCGCTCGGGACCGTTAATCCGAAGTCGGCCAGCGTCTGGTCCGCTATCGAGCTTTCCGACAGATTGAAGCGGATGTTGCCGTAGCCAAGTTCCTCGGGGCTTTCGACCTCGATGGGCATTCGGCTGTAGCGCATGGCCGAGCTCATATGTTGGCATCCCCCAGCTGACGATTTTGCTGTCCTACAGCCTTTCCGCCGTGCTCCAAGCTCACCGTCGAGCGCCCGGGAGAAGCCCGCACCTGAAAACAATGCTCGTCAGTGTGAACATTGGGAACATTCGAAGGCACAAACTGACCGTTCGACCGCAGGAATCGAACGTTCACCCGGATGCTCGTCGAACCGGGCCGCCCCGCCGAAGATAGAAGATGGCACGACAGGCGCGGTTCACGATATGACGCGTAAGCATGGGGCTAGCGGGGGAGATTGGATTGACTGTGCTGCGCTGCGCCTTGGTCCTTGGCATCGCATTGTTTGCGTTTCCTTCGAACGCTGCCGACCTTGCCCAGGCTCCTCGGATCGGGAAGCCGGTGCCGGTGAAGCCCGGCACTCCCGCCGACGTTCCTCCGCTTCCGCCCGCCGTCATCGACAACAGTCTCGCCATCGGCGGTGACAATGTGAAGGCGCGGCAGGCCGACACCCGCCTCAATGTCGAGGTCCGCCTGAACGGCCGTGGCCCCTATCGCTTCGTCGTCGACAGTGGCGCCGACACCTCCGCGGTGGGCCTGCGCATCGCCCGCGACCTTCAGCTTCCGCTTGGGAGGCCAGCGATTCTGAACGGAATGACCTCACGCGATGTCGTCGACCGGGTGAAGGTCGCGGCGCTCCAGCTGGGTCCGAGCACCATTCACGATCTGGAGGTCCCCGCGCTTCGTGAGATCGACCTGGGCGGCGATGGCCTGCTCGGCATCGACGCACTCGTCCGGCAGCGGTTGATGATGGATTTCGAAGCGAAGGTGATCAAGGTCGAGGACGCGAGCGTTCCCCTCAAAATCTCGCCCGGCGACATCGTGATCATCGCGAAGCGCCAGCGTGGCCAGCTCATCCTGACCCAGGTGAAGACCGGCAGCACGCGAATGGACGCCGTGATCGACACCGGCTCCGAAGTCACGATCGGAAATACGGCGCTTCGCGACAAGCTTCTCCGCCGCCGCAACAAGTTCTGGAACGTTGAAGCGATCGGGGTGACTGGGACGTCGATGAACCTCCAAATGGCGATTGTGCCCGAACTTCAGCTTGGGCCGGTTACACTGCGCGATGTGCCGATCGCCTTTGCGGACGTTCCGCCATTCCGCTTGTTCGGGATTGATGACGGGCCGGCGTTGCTGCTCGGTACCGATCTGCTTGCGACTTTCCGCCGCGTTTCGCTCGACTTCAAATCGCGTAAGGTCCGCTTCCAGCTTCGTCGCTGTGACGAGGGCGTCACTATCAGCACTGCGCCAGAGAATTTTACGCGCATCACGTCGGTCGGCCCGGAGGTCTGCGCAAGGTAGCTTGCTCTTCGTTTGAGGCCGTGATTTGCTGCAGCTTCAATCGGTTGGGGAGGCCGCAATGAATAAGCTTCTGGTGGCGTCGTTGCTGCTCGGTTTTGCGACCGCCGCCGTTGCCGAAGATCCGGGCGACTTGGCGAAGAAGATCATCAACGAGCCCGGGGATCCGCATGTAGATGGCGCCAAGGCGAGCTTGCGCGACGATCCCGCAGTCCAGGGGGGCAAGGCGCTTCGGGTTCAAGTCGCGAAAAAGGGAGCAAATCCTTGGGACGCCATGATCGGCGGCCCCGTCAACAAACCGATCAAGGCCGGTGACAAGTTGATCCTCGCCTTTTGGGCGAGGCTTGAGAAGGGAGAGAACGGCGCGACCACGACTTTGCCGTACAACGCCGTGCAGCTCGCGTCGGCCCCTTACTCGACGGTGATTAGCGGTTCGAACGACATTGGTCCGGACTGGAAGATGTATCAGGTCACCGGCAAGTCGGACCGCGATTATGGATCCGGCCAGGTTAAAGTGACGATCCAGCTCGCGACGGCGAAGCAGACCGTCGATTTCGGGCCGATCATGCTGTTCGACATGGGCCAGTGAAGCTTCTGCTGCTTGCTCTGGCCGCGACAGGCAACGTCGTCTTTGCGGGCGGAACCTGGGCGGCAATCGACCGTGGCGCGACCTGCGTCGCCGCCGGCCGCTCGGCCAAGATTGCGGTCAAAGGCAAGGTCCAGGCGGTCGCCGGCTTCACCTTTACCGCCGACCGCAAGCGCTGGGGCGAGTTCCACGCCCATCTCAGCCGGGTGCCCCGCAACGGCTCGTCGGTGATTCTCACTGTCGGCGAGCAGCCGTTCCTGCTGACTGCTCGCGGTGACTGGGCATGGAGCACCGGCCCGGCGCAGGAGCAGGCGATTATCGCCGCCGCTCGGGCCGCCACCGGAATGCGCGTGGAAGCCCGCGATCTCGGCGGCACGCGCTTCACCGATCCTTATGCCCTGGACGGTGCTCCGACCGCCATCGACGCCGCCGCCGCAGCCTGCGCTGGCAAAATGCAGCCGCATTAACTAGATAGGCGCCTCGCCATGAGTGCCGACACGAACCTGATGCCGATTCCCGGCGCCGTTGACCCTGTGCCCGTCCGCCGGGCCGCTCCCGCTCGTGCCGACGGCAAAGTCGAGCTGGTCGGCCTGTCGAAGGACCACATTCGTGCCGCGCTCGAAGCCGCCGGGCTGGAACCGAAGCAGGCCAAACTCCGCAGCAAGCAGATCTGGCACTGGATCTATAATCGCGGCGTTAGCGCTTTTGAGGCGATGAGCGACATCGCCAAGGCGCAGCGTCCTTGGTTCGCCGACCGCTTCGTCATCTCGCGCCCAGAGGTCGTCGAAGCGCAGGTCTCGTCCGACGGCACCCGCAAATGGCTGCTAAAGACCCACGACGGTCACGATTTCGAGATGGTGTTCATCCCCGACGCCGACCGTGGAACGCTCTGCGTGTCGAGTCAGGTCGGATGCACGCTCAACTGCCGCTTCTGTCACACTGGCACGATGGCGCTTGTCCGCAACCTCGAGCCGGCGGAGATCGTCGGTCAGGTCATGCTTGCCCGCGACGCGCTCGGCGAATGGCCCAGCCAGCCCGAAGGCCGAATGCTGACCAACATCGTCATGATGGGCATGGGCGAGCCGCTCTACAATTTCGACAATGTCCGCGACGCGTTGAAGATCGTCATGGACGGCGACGGCCTCGGCCTGTCGCGGCGCCGGATTACGCTGTCGACCAGCGGCGTCGTTCCCATGATGGAAAAGGCCGGGGCGGAGATCGGTGTGAACCTTGCCGTCTCGCTGCACGCAGTTACGAAGGAAATCCGCGACGAGATCGTGCCCCTCAATCGCAAGTACGGGATCGAGCAATTGCTCGAAGCCTGCGCGGCATACCCGGGCGCGAACAATGCGCGTCGCATCACGTTCGAATATGTGATGTTGAAGGGCAAGAACGACAGCGACGCTGACGCGCGCGAACTCGTCCGACTGATCCGCCAGTACAGGTTGCCGGCGAAGGTGAACCTGATCCCATTCAATCCGTGGCCGGGTGCGCCTTACGAATGCTCGGACGACGACCGCATCCGCTCCTTCAGCAACATCGTGTTCGAAGCCGGCATCTCGGCGCCGGTTCGCACACCGCGCGGCCGGGACATCGATGCCGCGTGCGGCCAGCTGAAGACGGCGGCCGAGAAGAAGCGCCGAAGCCGCGAAGCGGCCTGATGCTGTCGCCGGTTCGCCGAGCGCTCGTCCGGCAAGTTCGCAGGACCTTCAACGACCAGGCCAAGGGCGAGAAGCCCGTCCCCGCGTCCGATGACGCCTTATTTCCGCGCGGGTCGGTGATCCGCCGGGTCCACGGCGACGTCACCTCGATGATGGTCGGCGGCATCGCCGCTTTGCTGACGCAGATGCTTCACCCCAAGGCGCTCGGCGGCGTGTGGGATCACAGCGGCGTCGCCGAGGATCAGCTCGGACGTCTTCGGCGCACCGCCCGCTTCATTGCCACCACAACCTACGCCCAGCGCGATTCCGCTATGGCCGCGATCGGCAAGGTCAAATCGATCCACGAGCAGGTCAGCGGCACCTTGACCGACGGCACCGAATATCGAGCGACTGACCCGTGGCTGCTCGCCTGGGTCCATGTCGCCGGTGCGATCAATTTCCTCGACGGCTGGCGCCGCTACGGCGAACCGCACATGAGCCTCGCCGACCAGGACACCTATTTCGCAGAAAGCGGAGAGATCGCCCGGCTGCTCGATGCCGACCCCGTCCCGCAAACCCGCGCCGAAGCCGAAAAGCTCATCGCCGATTTCCGCGCCGAGCTTCGCGCTGACGACCGCAGCCGCGCCTTCCGCGATCTCGTACTCGACGCGCCAGTCCAATCGCTCACTCAGGCCCCCGTGCAGGCCCTGATCATGAATGCAGCGATCGACCTCATGCCGCCCTTCGCCCGCGAGATGCACGGCCTCGGCCGGCCCGCGCTTCCGCCGATGCTCCGAAGGGCGACCTTCGGCCTCGCCAGCACCATCCGATGGGCATTCGCCGGGGAAAATTACCGCGCGACGCATTAAATTGCGGACTCGCACCCGGCATGCCAAGCCGCGCGCGACCTAGTTTGGAGCACAGCGAATGTACCTGATCGGCAAGCGCGTCGCCGTCAGCCTCGGCGTAGCAGTCTGACGCAAGGTGCCCGAGCTACTTTCGACCAGCGCTATTGAAAACTCTAAGGCGTGGAAGCGTCAGACCGCGCTGACCGCCCTATTATTGTGCGCGACAACATTGGTTGTGTTGCGGATTCCAGGCGGCCTTTTCCCGTTGCGCCAGATGCAAACCCAGGACGCTCTTCCCCTACTGATCCTGTCGTTCTCACTCTTTGCAGTCGCATTCTGGACGCCATCCTGGCGCTTGCCGGTCCGAGCGCCAAATCCGTGGCTGCTGGCGGCAATTGGGACCGCCATTGCCTTGGCACTTGCCGTTGGGACTTACGTGCTCATGGGCAACTTCCCGCTGTCCATCGACGAGCGAATGGTCGTGTTCGACATGGCCGTGTTCGATCAGGGGCATCTCGCGATGCCGCTCGCCCGGGAATGGCGGTCATATGTGGACGCCTTGTTTGCCGCACCGCTTTTAAATCCGACCATGCCGAGCGGTGTGGTGTCATCCTATTTGCCGATGAACGCCCTCCTTCGGTTGGCCTTTTCGAAACTCGCCGACCCGGCACTGTTCAATCCTCTATTGGCGCTCGCCGGAGGAGCAGCCCTGTGGGACATCGCGAAGCGTACCTTCGGCAAAGACGATCCTGCCTGCTGGGTAGTGCTGCTCGTCTATGCTTTGTCGGCACAGATGCTCGTCAATGCCATGACGGTCTATTCGATGACGGCGCACATGGCGCTGAACCTGATTTGGCTGGCGGCTTTCCTACGCGGCGGGCGCGTCGGGCATTCTGCCGCGATCCTCACCGGCTTCATCGCGACGGGGCTTCACCAGCTGGCGTTCCATCCGTTCTTCGTCGCTCCGTTCCTCTTGTGGCGGCTGCGCCAGGGCGAGTGGAAGCTCGTCGTGACCTACGCCGTCGCCTATGCCGCGATCATCCTGTGGTGGGCCAGCTATCCAATGCTCGCTGCTCACGAAGTGGCGAGCGGCTTGCCGCGTCCATCAGGGACGAGCTTCACATCGCGGATCGCAACAGCATTCGCGGAGCGACGCGGCGATACGATCCTTACGACTATTCTCAACCTGCTTCGATTTTTCGCGTGGCAAAACCTAGCGCTACTTCCGCTGTTGCTGGCTGCAAGCACCGTAGCGATCAGGGATCGGGGGCTTCCGGCAGTCTTGATGCTCGGCGTTGGCTTGTGGATGGCGTTCATCACCATCGTCATTCCGTTTCAAGGGCTAGGCTGGGGCTATCGCTACCTTCATCCCTACCTTGGCAGCTTCGCGCTGCTGTCAGGCTATGGGTATCGCCAATTGAGAGCGGTCATCGGCCAAAAAACCGACGGGGTTGTGCTGAGCTTGAGCGCGATAACCGTTGCCCTGACGATTCCATTGCTGTTCCTTGGCGCACATAGCGTTGTCGAACCTTACCTTGCCCTTGATCGGCTCATCGAGGAGCAGCGGACGCCGATGGTGCTAGTCGATACCGACCTCGGCTTGACGACACGCGGCGGATGGTCGGGCAATGCCATCGAAGATGTCCATAACCTGCCGAATTTGAGCAATCGCCCGCTGCGGCTTTCCAGCCTCGGCACGAATGCGGAGCTTCTTGCAGCTCTCTGCGTGCGAGGAAGAATTGCACTGATCACTCGCCGCGACCAAAGGCGCGTCGGATTTCCATTGGTCACCGAGCCGGACAGCCCACGCTTCGCCGAGCAGGTCCAGTCGATCCGATCGAGAATGCCCGGCTGCTTTGTGTCCGCTTCTCGCTGACGCTAGTCTTGCCTGTAATGGAGGTTCTGAATGTCCGTGATCGGCAAGTTCATTAATCAAATCCTGCCGGTCGGCAGCATCACCATCATCGGCGCGGACGGGAAGCGCGACACCTACGGCCCGGGCGGCGGTGGAAGCGTCACCGTTAAGCTCCACGACAAGCGCGCGGCATTCGATCTCTTCCGCAACCCGCGGCTGAAGCTCGGCGAGCTTTACATGGACCAGCGGCTAACCGTCGAGGAAGGAGGCACGATCCTCGACCTGCTCGAACTGATCGTCGGCGCGAAACCATGGGAAGAAGGGCGTCGCAAGGCGCTCGGCAAGGGCAAGGCCGGTAAGCTTAAGTCGCTCTTCCGCCGTAACCCGGTTAAGAAGTCGCGGAGCAACGTCGCCCACCATTACGACATCGGGAACGATCTCTACGCGCTCTTCCTCGACGACGACCTGCAATATAGCTGCGCCTACTTCACTGACCCGAAGAACAGCCTTGAACAGGCCCAGGCCGACAAGAAGGCGCACATCGCCGCCAAGCTCGACTTGAAGCCGGGTCAGCGCGTGCTCGACATCGGCTGCGGCTGGGGCGGAATGGCGCTTTACATGCACAAGGTCGCCGGCGTGGACGTGCTCGGCGTAACGTTGTCAGAGGAGCAACTGAAGATCGCGCGCCAGCGGGCCAAAGACGCGGGCGTTGCGGACCATGTGAAGTTTGAGCTTATCGATTACCGTCAGCTCAACGGGCGCTTCGACCGGATCGTTTCGGTCGGCATGTTCGAACATGTCGGTGCCGCGCACTATGACGAATTCTATGCCAAGTGCCGCGAGCTTCTGACAGATGACGGCGTCATGTTGCTGCACACCATCGGCAAACTCGGCGGGGCAGGAACGCCCGATCCTTTCACCGACAAATGGATCTTCCCCGGCTATCACCTCCCTGCGTTGTCGCAGATGTGCTCTTCGAGCGAAAAGGTGAAGATGATCGTCAGCGACGTCGAGACGCTGCGGCTCCACTATGCCTACACGCTTCGCCATTGGCTGCAGCGGGCGACGAACGCCCGCGCGAAGATCGTGAAGATGTACGACGAGCGCTTCTTCCGGATGTGGGAATTCTATCTCGCCGGCGGCATCGTGATGTTCGAAAGCGGCGCGGCCTGCAATTATCAGGTGCAGTATGTGCGCGACCGCCGGGCGACGCCGATCACGCGCGACTACATGCTGGAAACCGAGCGCAAATACCGCGAGATCAACGTCGCGCCCGCGACTCCAGCCAAGAAGCCGCGCAAGAAGTCTCTCGAGCCCGCAAACGGCTAAGCCGGTCGCCTCAGCTCCCTGAAACGCTCGTGCATCTGCATCCGCTCTTCCGGCGTGATGCGCCCGTCATGGTTGGCGTCGGCCATGTCGAAGTGGCGAAGCGCGGCGGCGGTCATTTCCTCAAGCGATACTTTGCCATCGTGGTTGGCGTCCGCCATCTCGAACATGCGGCCGTGCATCCTCATGCCGATGTCTCGGTGGGCGAGCATTCCGCCCGGAGCATGTTCGTCATGCATTACCATGACGCGCGTCGGACCTTCAGGCGTACCGGAAACGTGGCCGTGACGATCGAACTCCTGGCGGCTGATCATCCCGTCATGGTTCGTATCCAACCGGTCGAACATCGCGTTACGGTCCATGTGCGGCATCGGCGGCACATGAGCTTCGGCGAACCGATGCTCCATCTTTTCGCGCATCTCGCCCGCCATCATTTTGTGCGCAGCAATGGCCTCGTCCCTGGTGATGAAACCGTCGTGATTGGTATCGAGCTTCGCAAACATCTCGCGGACGTGAGCGACGACCTCGGCGCGCGTCTCCGGCATCATCATCGGCATCCGATGGACTCGCGTCTCGACGCGAATTTGCGGAGCAGTCCGAACTGGAGTGGTCCCTTGCGCTACGCCGGGCGGCGGCGATGCGGGTTGAGCAAACGCCGGAACGATGAATGCGATGGCAGCCGCTCCTGCGAACAGGAATTTGGTCATTTCAAACCCTCCCAACGGATGAAACGGTTCGGAGGTAGAACGACAAAGCTGTATCCGGGTTGAATACGCCTTAGTTGCCGTGAGTGGCCGACGGCGCGCGCGCCCTGAATCGCCAACCGACGATCGCCCACGTTGCGAGCGCGTAATTCCATGCGAACAGAAGAACTGTAGCGATCGGCATTGCGATGGATGGCCGAAGGCCGAGGCCATCGCAGAGCCCAATCATCATCGCCATTGCGATGAAGAAGCTGCTGACGTTTGCGCCGAAAAATCGCGTGAGCGCCAACACCGACGGTGGCGTCTTGAAGGTATAGATCGAGTGCAACAGGTACCCAACGGACGTCGTGGCCAGGAACGCGACGCACACCGCCAGGGCGTAGTGAATGTGCGCGCGATCGAACCCAATCACGATCAGGTTATTGAGCACCGCGCACAGCAGCCCGATCTGGGCGTACCGCGTCGGTCGCGCGAGGGCGCGAGCGAGCTTCAAGGCTGGATCAGGAAGGCGTAGTTGTTTCGCCACGGCTTTACCCAACCGCTGTCCCTTACGGAGTCATTCCCGAATACGCCCGCTAGCAGGCCCTTGGCTTCCGTTGGCTTCAGGAAGTTGACTTGGTCCCCGGTAAGGAACCGGTCGGAACTGAAGCAAAGGAGGTGGATGGGGCTGACGGACCGTGCCCAATCCTTCACCGCGAACCGACCGTCAGGGGCAAGCAACGCCTTTACCGCACCCAGAACGGAGGAGCGAACGTCCTCCGGGATATGATGGATTACGTCGCACATGATGACGAGGTCAAAGCTCCCGGGCTCCGCCGCAGCGAGAGCTTCCGCAGTTTGCATGCGAAAATTCACGCGACCCTCCGGTCCATCGTACAGCCGGCCGACCTGCGGCATGATATCGATCGCGACGATTTCAGCCTTCGGAAACGCTTTCGCCAAGCGCGAAGTGCTGTAGCCTTCGCCGCAACCCACTTCGAGCACGCGTTTCGGGTTCGGATGCCACGAGCGAACCTTTGCTGTCCAATCGTCGAGGTCTAGGAACATCGACCGCCACAGTTCGGCGATTAGCGGCTCGTGCTTGCCGAACATTGCCCGGACTCGAGACCCGATAGACATCGCTACATCCTTCCAGCGAGCCGCAGCCGAAGCCGCGGAATGACACGGTCCCCGAAACGGGACCACTCCCAATATTTGAGCATTTGCACCGGCCAAAGCGCGAGCAGGTGGCCGAGCGCGGACAGCAGCGCTTTCGGGCTGCCGCGTGATGCAACTGCGAGGTTTGTGTTGATCGCGATTCCGGCGCGCGCCAGGCGCAGCGTCCGTCCCGCTGCCTCTGGCTTCAGCATCTTCTGGTGCCGATCTAGGACGATCTGCATCTGCTGTTCGAAATCGGCGGCATCGCGGCTCCCCGAGACGGTCAGCGAGCTGCCGTGAATCCGGAATGCGGTCAGCGCTTCGTGATGATAGACGACTGGTCCCGCAGCAGCGAGCTTCAGGTAGAGATCCCAGTCCGCCGTGTACCACAGCGCCTCGTCCATCCCGCCTAGCTCGAGCCAGGCCGACCGGCGGATCACCGGTGCAGGGCAGGAAATGAAATTCTGGACGAGCAGTCGCTCAGCGAGCTGGTCGCGCTCGATCGGCGCTGATGACGGCTCGAACGGGCAACGCCAGGTGCCCGCGCGGTTCCCGTCGAGATCGATCAGCGCTGACGGTGCCAGGTGACAGACTGCGCCGGGTGCCTCCGCGATCCAATTGCGAACCGCTTTCGCGCGTCCCGGAAGCCAAAGATCGTCGACGTGCAGCATTGCGATATAGTCTGCAGCGGCCTTCGATACCGCAAAGTTGGTCTTCGTCTGCCAGGTGTTGAGGTCCGGCCGGCGGAAGTATTTGATGTTCAAGTCCGACCGATAGGAATCGACGACCCGCTCGGTCTCCTCGTCGTCGTTGCCGTCGACGATGATCAGCTCGATACCCGGATCGGCTTGAGCCCTGACCGAGTCCAGCGCGCCCGCAATCCAGCGCGCGCCGTTGAACGACGGCATCACGACGGAAAGGAACGGCTTGGTCATGCTACGCAGCCTTGCGCAGCGGCTTCGCGGCGGCTTGCTCGGCGACTTCGCTCTGCATCAGGCTGGC
>Ga0268266_10002736_pt1 | contig 18448 bp, 20 predicted proteins | sample KBSS13metaG_FD_190356 | JGI IMG/M metagenome (GOLD analysis project Ga0268266, IMG submission 190356) | Switchgrass rhizosphere microbial communities from Kellogg Biological Station, Michigan, USA - KBS S1-3 metaG (SPAdes) (version 2) | ecosystem: Host-associated > Plants > Roots > Rhizosphere...
CCATGAAGCGCGGCAAGGCACAGGCGCTGAACGACCTGCTGGTGTTCAGCACGACCGCGACGTCGAGCTTCATGGCCGGCTTTCTGCAGGATCGGTGGGGCTGGCAACCGCTCAACTGGTTTTCCGTGCTGCTGATGCTCGCCGCCGCCTCCGCCGTGTTGTGGCTTCGCACCCAGCGTCCGTCGTTGAGCGCTGCGCACTGATCAATTGCGAGCGAGTGTGTCGGGCCGCGGCTTCCGGGTGCACCTGCGCATGATATGGTGGCAGGCAGTGAGCAGGCGGGATGCAGCAAGCCATGTGGAAAACGCTCTGGCGGAAGTGGACCATCGACAAGCCGGCCGCATTCGGTGACTTGCTGTGGGATGTGTTTGTCGTGCAGCTGGCCGCCTATCTGGACAGGCTGACGTGGCGAAAAGTCATCGCCCTCATCCCCATCGTCATTCTCATCCTGGCCTACGACCATAAAATCCCGATTCCGCCCACGTTGATGCTCGTCGGCGATTTGCTGGCCTATATCGATATCTTCTCGATGTTGTTCCTGCTCGGCGTTCTCAGCCGCATCGAGACGATCTCGTTCATCGTGAAGCAGGCAACCGCGCGTGCCGCGAGACTGGCAAGCAGCCTGCTCGAAGGAGCACAACGGCTGGATTTCCGGCACCGGCGCGAAGGCGGCGCCAGAAATCGGGGACGATTGGGCAGGCGAGCCAGAAGCGACGAGGACGGACCAATCGTCATTCACGGCGCGGCATGGGCCTGAGCGCCTATTTCGCCGGCCCCACCATCACGTCGAGCGCGCCCTTGACGATCGCCTCCAGTTCCTTGCGCGGTGTCTGCGCGCGGGCACGGATGGCGATGGTGTGAATGGTGGCGGAGGCAAGTTGCGCCAGCACGGCCGGATCGGCGCTGTCAGGTAGCTCGCCCTTCTCCTTTGCCCGCCGGAAACAGGCGGCGAAGGCCTTGTCGAGTTCGGTAAAGCCTTCCTGCACAATGGCGCGGATATCGGGGTCGTGCACCGCCTCGGAGGCCGCTGTCATTACCGTGAAGCAACCGCGCGGACCGGATTCACCGGACAGATAAATATCGAGCGCCACCGCATAGATGCGTTCCAGGCGCTTTCGAACCGCCAGTTCGTCGCGGAAGATGTCGCCCATCGCAGCCCGCGCGTCATCGCGATAGCGACGGTAGCTCTTGATGAACAGCTCGCGCTTGTCGCCGAACGCGCCATAGAGGCTCGGCCGGTTCATGCCGGTGGCGGCGGAAAGATCATCCAGCGACGTCGCCGCGAATCCATCCTTGCGGAACAAATCGAGCGCCTTGCCCAGCGCCACTTCAGGCTGATAGGCGCGTGGCCGGCCGCGCCGCTTGGGAGGCACAGGACTGTCGACCTTCGCCACGGGCGGTTTTTTACTTTTTTGTACCATCTCGCAACAAATTCCTTGACCCGATTTATATTATGCGGAACAGTATAAAAATCAATCCCGCCCGCCCAGGCGCCGGCCGATTGATCAACCGCCAAGGAGGAACCCATGGATCTGTATTTCTCGCCGCTCGCCTGCTCGCTGGCGACACGAATTGCGCTGTACGAAGCCGGCACGGAGGCCAACTACCTCGAGGTCGATCCCAAGACCAAGGTCGTCCAGAAGGACGGTTCGGACTTCCGCAGCGTCAACCCGCTCGGGCTGGTGCCGACGCTGCGCACCGATGACGGAACGGTGCTGACGGAGAACGCGGCGATCCTGCAATATGTCGCCGACCGTTTTCCGAAAGCCGGCATCTCCGCCAACTCGGCTGAGGAGCGCAGCCGCCTCCATCAATGGCTGTGCTTCATCGGCACCGAACTGCACAAGGCGCTGTTCGTGCCGCTGCTCGACAAGAAGGCGCCGGCGGAGGTGAAGACCTACGCGCTGGGCAAGAACCTGTCGCGGCTCGACTACCTCGAGAACTACCTGAAGGGCCGCGAGTTCCTGCTCGATCACTTCAGCGTCGCCGACGCCTATCTCGTCACCATCATCAACTGGACGATGGCGACGCCGCCGATCGAACTGGCGAAATGGCCCACCGTGAAGGCCTATCACGAGCGGCTGCGTGCCCGCCCCAGCATCGCGAAAGCCATCGCCGAGGAGTTCGAACTCTACAAAGCCGAACTCGCGCGTCACAAGGCGGCGGCGTAATGAAGCGTGTTCCGGATGCGGTGCAATCTCCTTCGGTGATGCACCGCGTCCGGGACTATTCAATCCTTTGGCGCCAGCAGCCGGGCCGTCAGGTCGCTCAGCGCCCGTCGAAATATCCCGGCATCATTGCGCGCCCGCGCCAGCACCAGCGCGCCCTGAATCGTCAACAGCCCATCCTCCGCACGCCGCTGCGCCTGCCCTTTGCTCAGCCCGGATCGCCGCAGGACTTGCGCCAGCGCGACTTGCCAGCGCGCAAAATAATCGTCGACGGCGTGCGCAAACGTACCGCGCGCGGCCCCGAGCGCCACCAGTCCGACCAGACAGATCCGATCGCCGGAACGAAAATACTGGTCGACGCCCGCGATCATCGCGGCGATCGCGCGCGCGGGATTGGATGCCTCGCGCAACGGGGCATAAATGTTGAGTTCGAACCATGCGTCGATCTCGGCGAGCACCTCGGCGGCCATCTGCTCCTTGCCGCCGGGAAACATGTGATAGAGGCTGCCCTTGCCGAGCCCGGTGGCCTCCGTGATCAGCGTCAGCGAGGCTCCCTCGTAGCCATGCGCCCGAAACACCTCGCCGAGCGCGCGCAACACATCCCTGCGCTCGACGCCTTTTTTCAGCATGGCGTCACAGGGGGCTCTCGCTCAAGCCCGCAACACCGGCCGGGCGCGGGCCCGGGGCCGCCCAGTGGAAGCGCCGCTCGCTCTCCTTGATCGCGACATCGTTGATGCTGGCCTCGCGCCGCCGCATCAGGCCGTGTTCGTCGAACTCCCACTGCTCGTTGCCGTAGGAGCGATGCCACTGCCCGGCATCGTCGTGCCATTCGTACTGGAAGCGCACGGCGATGCGGTTCTGATCGAACCCCCAGAGATCCTTGATCAGGCGATAGTCGTGCTCCTTCTCCCATTTGCGGGTGAGAAATTCGACGATGGCATCACGTCCCTGGAAGAACTCGGAACGGTTACGCCAGCGGCTGTCCTCGGTATAGGCAAGCGAGACCTTGACCGGATCGCGCGAATTCCAGGCGTCTTCCGCCATGCGCGCTTTCTGCGCAGCGGTTTCACGGGTGAAGGGCGGCAGCGGCGGACGCGACATGACATTTACTCCGGGATTGGCGATCCCCAGAGATTGTACCGATCGGTACAGCGTGTCAATATTCCACAGCGTTTTCGAGCGAAGTGGACGCCGGTTCGCGTAAAGAAAACGCGTCCAAAAGAACGCTTTACTCAGGTGCCAGGTCAGCCTTCATCAGGAGCCGCAGCGATTTCGGGATTGGCTGCGCTTTTCCCTCACAGATAAAGGCGACGCGCACCGCGGCCTTCACAAGTACGTCATCGTCACGCCGCACTTCCTGCGCGAGCGTAATCGAGGCGCCCTTTACGGCGATCGGCCATGTCACGACGTCCAGCACATCGTCCATCCGCGCCGGCCGCAAGAAATCGAGCGTCATCGAGCGCACCACGAAGGCAAAGCCCGGCGTCTCCTCCTGCGCCTGATCGAACAGCGCCTGCTGCGACGCGCCCATCAGTCGCAGATGGTTGGTGCGGCCGCGCTCCATGAAGCGCAGATAATTGGCGTGATAGACGATACCGGAAAAATCGGTGTCTTCGTAATAGACGCGGACCTGCATGTGATGGCGGCCGTCGCGGATCTCGCCGTCGAGAATGGGTGATGTCACTTGCGGCCCCTGATCGCGCTGGAAAGCAATGGTTTTGCGCAAAATCAGCCCGGCACGCAAGCGCAGCGAGGTTCCGCCGCTACGCCACTGCCGGCCGCGACGCGCCCAGCGTCACCAGCACGATCTCCGGGGGAACGCCGAGACGGAACGGCATGATGCTGCAGCCGAGGCCGCCCGAGACCACGACGTCGCAGTTCATCCTGACGTGGCCATAGGCGAGCTGCTGTCCAGACGGCGAGATCGGTGACCAGCCGAGCATCCGCACCTGGCCGCCATGGGTATGTCCGGAGAGCTGCACCGCGACGCGCGAGGGCACACGCCGGGCAACATCGGGCTCGTGCGCCATCAAGACCACCGGCGCGTCGTCCGTGACCTTCGCCAGCGTCGCGGCGAGATCGTCGACGCCGATGCGCTTGAGCGGCCGAAAGCGGCGCGCCGGCATATAGGCGAGCTGGTCGCCGAGGCCGGCCAGCCAGAACCACTGGCCGTTCTTGCTGAGCTTCCTGGCGTTGTTCTCGTAAACGGGAATGCCAGCCGCTTCCAGCGCGCGGCCTGCGGACGGCAATCCGTGCCCCACGCGTTGCACTTCCTTGTCTTCCCACCAGTCGTGATTGCCGAGTACCGCATGCACGCCGAGCGGCGCCTTCAGGCCGGCGAGCACGGCGGCCCATTCGGCATCGGGAATGAAGCGCGTCACCTTGCGATGACCGGCGACATAGTCGCCGAGCATGACGACGATATCAGGCTTGAGCGCATTGGTGCGTTCGACGATCGCCTGGATGTGATCGAGCGACATCCAGGGATCGCAGGCATGCAAATCGGCGATCGCGGCGATCCTGAGCTTGAGACCTGCCGGCCATTGCGGCGGCGAAAGATCGTAGCGCGCGACGCGAAGCCGCAGAACCGGGGCGGAGAATCCGTAAGCGGTGGTCGAGACGCCCAGCGCGCCCAATCCACCCGCGGCTTTCAGAAAATGACGGCGTGTTAACATTTGTTCCCATCGTGATGCTGCGCAAAAACATGGTGGCCGATTGAGCCTGAATTGCGGTGGGTTTGTGCAGATCGCCAGCAGAGCTCCAGCAGCTTCTCACCAGCGGCAAGCATGTCCGTCGCAAGCAGATCCAGCGCCCAGTCGCGCCTGGCATTTGCCCGTTAGTGCATTGCTGGAATGATCCGGTTCGAAGCGGTCAATCGTCGCTGTCGCCGTTGCCGAACAGACCGAACTGCGCCGGATCGCGCGCGGGCTCAGCGAGGCCGAGATGGCGGAAAGCGTGCGAGGTGAGCAGCCTGCCACGCGGGGTGCGTTGCAGATAGCCGCACTGGATCAGGAAGGGCTCGATGATGTCCTCGATCGCATCGCGCGGCTCCGACAGCGCCGCCGCCATGGTCTCGACGCCGACCGGCCCGCCGCCGTAGTTCAGCGCGATCGTCGTGAGGTAGCGCCGGTCCATGGCATCGAGGCCGGCGGCATCGACCTCCAGCGCGCTCAGCGCGTGGTCGGCGATGGCGCGATCGACAGAGCTCGCGTCCGCCGCGGATGCAAAGTCGCGCACACGGCGCAACAGACGACCTGCGATGCGCGGCGTACCGCGGGCGCGGCGCGCGATCTCGTTGGCGCCATCAGGCGTCATGCCGATGTTGAGCACGCGGGCGCCGCGGGAGACGATCTTCTCCAGCTCTTCCTCAGTGTAGAAATTAAGCCGCACCGGAATGCCGAAGCGATCGCGCAGCGGATTGGTCAAAAGCCCTGCGCGCGTGGTCGCGCCGACGAGGGTGAACTTTGCCAGATCGATCTTGACCGAACGCGCCGCCGGCCCCTCGCCGATGATGAGATCGAGCTGAAAGTCCTCCATCGCGGGATAGAGCACTTCCTCCACCGCCGGGCTCAGGCGATGGATTTCGTCGATGAACAAGACATCGCGCTCTTCGAGATTGGTCAGCAATGCGGCGAGATCGCCGGCCTTTGCGATGACCGGGCCCGATGTGGCGCGAAAGCCGACGCCAAGCTCGCGCGCCACGATCTGCGCCAGCGTGGTCTTGCCGAGACCGGGAGGACCGACGAACAGCACGTGATCCAGCGCCTCGCCTCGCTTGCGCGCGGCCTCGATGAAGATCGAGAGATTCTTGCGTGCCTGCGCCTGGCCGACGAATTCCGACAGCAATTGCGGACGCAGCGCGGTATCGCCGACGTCGTCGGAACGGCGCTCGGGAGTGACGATGCGGGACGGCGTGTTCACTCGTTGCCCCGCTTGTACTTGTTGGGCAGGAGTTCGCCGATGGTCACGACCTTCGGCTCACGTCCGTTGTCGGGGACGATGACGCGCGCATTGGCGTCATAGTCATGGATCAGTTCGCGACAGATGCCGCAAGGCGAGACCACCGCGATCTTGCCGGGTTCTCCCGGTCTGGGGTGACGCACCGCGACGATGGTTTCGATGCCATGGTCGCCGGTTTCGGTGATGGCGCGGCCGATCGCGATCGCTTCGGCGCAGACCGCGTTCCGACCGACATAGGCGTCGATATTCACGCCGGTAACGATGCGGCCATCACGGGTCCGCATCGCCGCACCGACCTCCTGCCACCGGTCGCGATAGCGCTGGCTGATGGCTTTGGTGGCGACGGCGATCAGTTCTTCGTCATTGTTGCTCAGCATGGTGGAAAACGCGTTCCTTCGTCAGTCGGTAGCCCAGCCAACGGCAGTCTACTTCGCCAGTTCCTTCAGGCCCAGCCGGATCAGTTGCGCGGTCTCCGCATTTTCACCGGCGCTGCGCGATGCAGATGCAATGGCGGCGGCCGCCTGCGGCTGGCCATAGCCGAGATTGACCAGCGCGGAGATCGCATCCGTCACCGGGCGCGGCGCGCGCTGATCGTCGACCGCGCCCGCAAGATGCACCACCGCCGGATCGACATTGGCAAACGCGGGCGCCTTGTCCTTCAATTCAGAGACGATGCGCTCGGCGACTTTCGGGCCGACGCCGGGCGTGCGCGACACCGCCGCCTTGTCGCGCAGCGCAATCGCGTTGGCGAGTTCGGCCGGCGGCAACGTCGACAGCACCGCGAGCGCGACCTTGGCGCCGACGCCTTGCACGGTCTGCAGCAGGCGGAACCATTCGCGTTCGGTGTCGGTGCGGAAGCCAAACAGCTTGATCTGGTCCTCGCGGACATAAGTTTCGATCGAGAGCACCGCGGCCTCGCCGGGCGACGGCAGCGCCTGCAGCGTGCGTGACGAGCAGTGCACCTGATAGCCGACGCCGCCGACATCGAGGATTACATAGTCCTCGCCGTAGGAATCGATCAGGCCCTTGAGCTTGCCGATCATAGGCTCGCCACCTTCAACCGCAGCGCCACGCCCTGGCGGTGATGGGCGTGCGTGATCGCGATCGCGAGCGCGTCGGCGGCGTCGGCGGATTTCGGCTCGGCCTTGGGCAGAAGAATCTTCAGCATCACGGCAATCTGGTTCTTGTCCGCATGGCCGGCCCCGACCACGGTCTTCTTGACCTGGTTGGGCGCATATTCCGCAACAGCAATGCCGAACATCGCGGGCGACAGCATGGCGACGCCGCGGGCCTGGCCGAGTTTCAGCGTGGCGACGCCGTCCTTGTTCACAAAGGTCTGTTCGACCGCGGCTTCTGCGGGGCGAAAATCGCCGAGGACGGTGGCAAGTCCTTCATGGATCGCCAGCAGGCGGCTGGCCAGCGGCAGGTTATCCGGCGGCTCGACCGAGCCGCAGCCAATGAAGACGAGCCGGTTGCCCTCGGTCTCGATCACGCCCCAGCCGGTGCGGCGCAGGCCGGGGTCGATGCCGATAATCCGGACGGGTTGGCGAATCGGTGGGGATGTCATGGCGTAGTGATAACGCCAGAGCCGGATGAACGAAACATAAAGAGAACGGCAATCCCCTGCCCTCGCTCTTCACGCTTGCTCGCTCGTCGTCCCCGCGAAAGCGGGGGATCCAGTACGCGAGGCCTCTCGGCGCGATCACAACGGCCTCTGGAATACTGGATCGCGCGGTCAAGCCGGGCGACGACAGCGGAGCATGAGGCTAATGGCGAAGCGTCGCCGCTACCCGCCCATCTTGGCGACGAGGGCGTCGGAAATCTCGAAATTGGCGTAGACGTTCTGGACGTCGTCGTGCTCGTTCAAGAGGTCCATCAGCTTCAGCAGCTTCTCGCCGGTCTCGTCGTCGACGGCGATCGTGTTCTGCGGCTTCCAGGTCAGCGCCGCCTTGCGGGCCTCGCCGAACTTCGCTTCAAGCGCCTTGGCCACTTCCCGGAAGGTTTCCTGCGAAGCATAGATCTCGTGACCGCTCTCGCTGGAGGCAACGTCGTCCGCGCCGGCCTCGATCGCGGCATCCAGCATGGCGTCGTCGGAGGCTTTGCTGGCGTCGTATTCGATGATGCCGGTGCGGTCGAACATGAAGGCGACCGAGCCGGTTTCGCCAAGATTGCCGCCAGATTTAGAGAAGAACGAGCGGATGTCGGAAGCGGCGCGGTTGCGGTTGTCGGTCAGCGCCTCGACGATGACAGCGACGCCGCCGGGGCCGTAGCCCTCGTAGCGGATCTCGTCATAATTCTCGCTGTCGCCGCCGGTCGCCTTCTTGATCGCGCGCTCGATATTGTCCTTCGGCATGTTTTCCTGGCGCGCCGCGATCACGGCCGCGCGCAGCCGCGGGTTCATGGCCGGGTCCGGCGTTCCGAGCTTGGCCGCGACCGTGATTTCACGCGCCAGCTTGCCGAACAGCTTGGACTTCTGGGCATCCTGCCGGCCCTTGCGGTGCATGATGTTCTTGAATTGGGAATGGCCGGCCATGCGAGGTCTCTTGGATTCGTCCGCGGGGATGGGTGAAAGCGCGGCCTTATAGGCCGGTAATCGGCCGAAATCAAAGATTTGCGGCTGATCCGGCTACTAAAGTAGCGCCCGCCTACGGGAAAATCAGGCATTTGTTAACCATGATTTCATGCTCGGATGAGAGGATTTTGGACCACTCCTCAACTTTTAAGAGACCCTATGCCCTTCGGTCTGTTTGCAAAGCGGGATCCAAAACCGGTTGCGAGCCCAGTTGAGGCCAAGGCGGCGACGGCTGCCGCGCCTGAAACCGCCAGCACCGAGGGCGATTCGGCCAAGGCAATCCTCGAGCTTCTGGAACTGGAACTCGGCGCGATGATCCGCCAGCTCGAGCGCGCGGCCAATTCGGTCGCCGGCGGTGCCGAGGCGACCGCAGCCACGCTCTCCACCATCCGCCAGCGCACCAATGCCCTGACCGACCGCACCAGTGCCGCGCAGGGTACGGCGACGACCTTTTCGCACGCCGCGGACAAGTTCACCCAGTCGGCGCAGGGGATCGGTTCCCAGGTGCGCGACGCCGGCAAGCTCGCCGACCAGGCCAGCGACGCCGCCCGCGAAGCCAGCGCCAATGTCGATCGGCTGCGGGAATCCTCGGCGGCGATCGGCAACGTCGTCAATCTGATCGCGCAGATCGCACGACAGACCACGCTGCTGGCGCTTAATTCCACTATCGAGGCTGCCCGCGCTGGCGAAGCCGGGCGCGGTTTCGCCGTGGTCGCCACCGAGGTGAAGGCACTCGCCGTGCAGACCCAGCACGCAACCGAAGAGATCACCAAGAAGATCGAGGCGCTGCAGCGTGACGCGGCGGGCTCGGTCGACGCCGTTCATCGCATCACGCAGGCGATCGAAGCGATCCGCCCGGTGTTCGAGCACGTCAACGGCGCGGTCGCCGAGCAAAATGCAACCACCGGCGAAATGGCCGACAATGCCGCTTCCGCTTCCAGTTTCATCGTCGCGGTCGGCGACAGCGCATCCGAGATCGATATCGCGACCAAGGAAGCCGAGGCGCACGGCGAAAGCGTTGCCAACGCGGGACGCGCCGTCACCAATTTTGCGCAGAAGCTCAAGGCGCGTTGCGCCGTGCTGCTGCGGCAGGGAAAGAAGGAAGGCGACCGCCACGAGCGCCGCAAGGACGAAAGGCTGCCCTGCAGCCTCACGATCGAAATTGCCGCCCCGCGCGGGGCGATATCGGCTCCGGTCTATGAAATTTCCATGGGCGGCATCCTGATCGGCGGGACAGCCGCGGAAGCGCTGGCGCAGGGCCAGAGCTTCACCGCGACGCTGCAGGATGTAGGCGCCTGCCGGATTCGTATCGTCCAGCGATCGAAGTCCGGCGCGCATGCGCAGTTCGAAACGCCCGACGTGGCGCTGAGCGAGAAGATCGAAGACAAATTGTGGGCGATCCAGGACGACAACACAGAGGCCGTGACCCGCGCGCTGGAAGCCGGCGCCGCGCTGACCAAGATTTTCGAGAACGCAGTGGCGAGCGGAGCGATCTCGATCGAGGACATGTTCGACACCGACTATGTCGAGATCGCAGGCAGTAATCCGGTGCAGTATCGCACCAAAATCCTCGACTGGGCCGACCGGGCCCTGCCGCCGTTCCAGGAAGCGTTCCTCGCCAGGGACAAGCGGATGGCGTTCTGCGCCATGATCGACACCAACGGCTATTTGCCCGTGCACAACAAGATCTATTCGCACCCGCAGCGGCCGGGCGATGTCACCTGGAACACCGCCAACAGCCGCAACCGCCGCATCTTCAACGATCCGGCCGGGCTTGCCGCCGGGCGCAACCAGCGCGCCTATCTGATCCAGAGCTACGCGCGCGACATGGGCAACGGCAACACCGTGATGATGCGCGAGATCGACGTACCGATCCGCGTCAGGGGCCGGCACTGGGGCGGCTTCCGCACGGCCTACCGGCTCTGATCGAGATCATATGAGACAAGCGGGGTAGTGTTGGTGGCGCAAGCCGAACAAGGTGTGACTTCGGCCAGCGACCGGCTGGTCGACCAGCTCGCCAACAAGATCGGCGGCCTCGGCGTGGAGCTCGCCGATGTGGCCGGCAACGTGCAGGACGTCGCCAGCCGTGTATCGGGCCAGTCGGACCGCTTCGGTCATCTGCAGCAGACCGCCGAGAAGATGGTCTCCGCCAACCATGGCATCGCCAGCGCCTCGCAAGCCGTTCTGACGGCGACCACGGCCGCCGTGGACGAGATCGGCCAGTCGCGCACCACAGTGGAAACCGCGGTCCGGCATATCGCCGAGTTGGTCGAGGCGGTCGGCCGCATCGAGCATCGCCTCGCCTCCGTCGGCACGGCACTCGCCGGCGTCGCCAAGGTCTCCGGATCGATCGAGGCGATCGCACGGCAGACCAATCTGCTAGCGCTGAACGCAACGATCGAAGCGGCGCGTGCCGGATCTGCCGGGCGCGGCTTCGCCGTCGTCGCCAGCGAAGTGAAGAGCCTCGCCGAGGCGACAAGACAGGCGACGCAGTCGATCGGCGACACGGTTCGCGGCCTCGATGGCCAGGTAACCGGCCTGATCGGAGAGAGCAGCGACGCCGCCGCGCGGGCCAAGGACGCAGGCGACGGCGCGACCAGGATCCAGAGCACGATCGCGCGCATGCAGAACAGTTTTACCTCGGTCGGTCAGGAGATCGATGCGGTGGCCCGGGCGGCCACGTCCAATCTCGAACATTGCGACCGCGTGATCGAAGAACTAGGCGATCTCGCCAAGGGCGTCGATCTGTCTTCGACGGAACTGAAGCAGGCCGACGGACGGGTCGCAAAACTGCTCGAACTGTCGGAAAGCCTGATCGTGCTGATCGCCGACAGCGGCGTCGAGACGGCGGATGCACCGTTGATCCGCGTGGTGGTTGATACGGCAAAGCAGATTTCCGACGCGTTCGAGACCGCCGTCGCGCGCGGCGAAATCACGGTCGACCAGTTGATGGACGAAAAGTACCGGGAAATCGCCGGCACCGATCCGAAGCAATACCTCACCGACTATGTCGCTTTCACCGACCGCGTACTGCCTTCCATCCAGGACCCGATCCAGAAAAGCGACCCGCGCATCGTGTTCTGCGTCGCCTGGGCCAGAAGCGGCTATCTGCCGACCCACAATCCGAACTACCGCCTGCCGCAGGGATCTGATCCAGTCTGGAACAACGCCAACTGCCGCAACCGACGCCTGTTCATTGACCGCGCGGTGAAGAAGGTGGCGGCGAATACAAAACCGTTTCTGTTGCAGACCTATCGGCGCGATATGGGCGGCGGCAATTTCGTTCTGATGAAGGATCTGTCTTCACCGATCTTCGTCCGCGGCCGGCACTGGGGCGCATTCCGGATGGGTTTTCGGCAAAGCTGAACCGTGACCGAACGTCGCGCGCTCGCGCGCGAGGTACCGGCGCCGCAGATAACAAAGTCTCCTGCTTCATACGCCTGTCGTCGTTGCTGCTTTAACTGACACGCCTGACCAAGGCGCGTGCACAAATGACGATTGTCATATCAATTCGCTTCAAACTGTCGCAGTCGCTCCGCACAATCGTGTGATGCGACGCGTCGGCGATGCAGGCCAGCCCTGCGAAAAATGTTGTCGCTTCCTGGCCCGCCGGCGCGCGATATTTTTCCTACTTCGCCACCTGCCCGCTGCCCGCGGCCGCAGGGTTGAGGAGTGCTTATGGCAACGATGCTGACCATCGATGGCGAACGGAAATTCTTTGACGCGGCCGTGCCGCTTCGCGGTACTCCCCGACCTCTCCCGAATGATCGCTTTGAATGCAGCACAGGCAACAAGGAGCGCCGTGCCGCTGATGCACATATCGCGCGTTTGGCGCTGAACCTTACCGGGTCAAGCCCGTTAAGGAGCGTCTGGAACTGCGACCAATGGCTCCTTCAGCACCGCAGGATCGAGCAGCCTGGGATCGGTCTGCGCTAGCCAAGGCAGGTAGACATCACAAAGCAGGTGGAGATCAGCAAAATGGCCCGATCTGGTGCGGCAAAGCGAGAAACGCGGGCGGCCACGGTGCCGGAGAAAATTCCTGTCCGGCTGAACGTCAACGGCAGCGAGATGGCACTCACCGTAGCCCCGTGGACGACGCTACTGGACGCACTGCGCGACCATCTCGACCTGACCGGCACCAAGAAGGGCTGCGACCACGGACAATGCGGCGCCTGCACCGTTCTGGTCGACGGGCGGCGGATCAATTCCTGCCTGACGCTGGCGGTAATGAAGGAAGGCGCAGAAATAACCACCATCGAGGGTCTCGCGCGCGACGGTGAATTGCATCCGCTGCAACAGGCCTTCATCGATCACGATGCATTTCAGTGCGGTTATTGCACCTCGGGACAGATCTGTTCGGCCGCCGGACTAATCGCGGAAGGCAAGGCAAAGACGGCCGACGAGATCCGGGAACTCATGAGCGGCAACATCTGCCGCTGCGGCGCCTATCCGAACATCGTGGCGGCGATCCAGCAAGCGATGGAGCGATCATGACCCCGTTCCAGTACGCGCGCGCCAGCGACGTCGCCGACGCCATCAAGCAGATCGCCACCGACCCATCCGCAAGGTTCATTGCGGGCGGCACCAACCTGCTCGACCTGATCAAGTACGATGTCACGGCGCCGACAAAGCTGATCGACATCTCGCGCCTGCCGCTCGGAAATGTCGAGCAGACTGCAACCGGCGGCGTCATGATCGGGGCACTGGTGCCGAATTCCGACCTCGCGTACCATCCGCTGATCGAGGAGCGCTATCCGCTGCTGTCACGGGCGATCCTGGCCGGCGCGTCGCAGCAGTTGCGCAACATGGCGTCGACCGGCGGCAATCTCGTGCAGCGGACGCGCTGCTTCTATTTCTACGACGCGACAACGCCGTGCAACAAGCGCGAACCGGGCAGCGGCTGCTCGGCGGTCGACGGCATCAACCGCATCAATGCAATCCTCGGCACGAGCGAATCCTGCATCGCCACGCATCCGTCCGACATGTGCGTGGCACTCGCAGCGATCGAGGCGATCGTGCATGTCACAGGCCCGGCCGGGACACGGACGATCGCAATTGCGGATTTCCATCGGTTGCCCGGCAACACGCCGCAGCGCGATACCAACCTCGAACCCGACGAGATCATCACAGCCGTCGAGCTCCCGCCAAAGGGATTTAGCGCCAACTACTCCTACCTGAAGATCCGCGATCGGCTGTCCTATGCGTTCGCGCTGGTATCGGTCGCCGCGGCGCTCGAACTTGACGGCGACACGATCAAGGACGCCCGCGTGGCGCTCGGTGGCGTCGCACACAAGCCATGGCGCAGCTCAGCGGCCGAAGTTGTGCTGCGCGGCCAGCGCGCCGATGCGAGCGCTTTTGCAAACGCGGCAGACATCCTGCTGCGCGGCGCCAGGGGTTTTGGGCACAACGACTTCAAGATCGGCTTGGCGCGGCGCGCCATCGTTCGGACACTCAGTCAGGCTGCGCGGGGCACGCCGCAGTCGATCTCCGACAAGAAGATACGGTGACCGCCATGGCGAGCTATATTGGAACAGCGACATCCCGCGTCGACGGCCGGGCCAAGGTGACCGGCGAAGCCAGATATGCAGGCGAGTTCAACGTTCCCGGCCTCGTCCACGGCTATGTCGTCGAAGCGACCATCCCGAAGGGACGGATCGCGCGCATCGACACCAGCGACGCGCTGAGCATTGCCGGCGTGATCGACGTACTCACCCATATCAACCGGCCGCCGATGGCCGACAAGGACGACGCCTACAAGGACGACGTGGCGCCGGAGAAAGGCTCACCCTATCGTCCGCTCTACGACGACAGGATCCTCTTCGCCGGCCAGCCGGTCGCGCTGGTGCTGGCGGAGGACTGGGAAACTGCGCGCGTCGCCGCCACGCAGGTCAAGATCGAGTACCAGAAGGAGCCACACGTCACCGAACTGCGCGCAGAGCGCAGCAGGGCGTTTGCCATCGATGTGCCGGAGAAGCCGCGCGGCGATGCCGAGAAGGCATTCGCATCCGCGGCCGTGCGCCATGCCGCCGAATACTCCATTCCGAGCGAACATCACAATCCGATGGAGTTGTTTGCCTCGACCGCGATCTGGGAAAATGGCGAACTGACCGTCTATGACAAGACTCAGGGCGTTCAGAACGTCCAGCAATACCTTTGCAAGATCTTCAAGCTGCAACCCGATGCGGTTCGTGTCATGTCGCCCTTTATGGGCGGCGGCTTCGGCGCAGGACTGCGTCCGCAATATCAGGTCGTTCTGGCAGTGCTGGGCGCGAACGCGCTCAAGCGCCCGGTGCGCGTCATGCTGACGAGAGCGCAGATGTATGCGCTCGGCTACCGGCCGGCGAGCATCGAACGGCTTGCGCTCGGCGCGAGCAGCAGCGGAACGCTCGATTCAATGCAGCATGAAGCCATCGCCGTGACCTCGCAGTTCGAAGAATTCGCGCGCAACGACACCGGCTGGGGCAACCTGCTGTACAAAAGCCCCAGCGCGAAATTCGGGCACAAGCTCGTCAAGCTCGATCTGCCGACGTCCTGCGACATGCGGGCGCCGGGCGCTGCGACCGGCGTCTATGCGCTGGAATGCGCGATGGACGAACTCGCCATCGCGCTCAAGACCGATCCGGTGCAACTACGCTTGCAATGCTACTCCGACCGCCACCAGGGCGAGGACGTTCCCTACACCAGCAAGCAACTTCGCGAGTGCTACCGGCAAGGCGCGGAGGCGTTCGGCTGGGACAAGCGCAACGCGGAATCACGCTCGATGCGGGATGGCAGTGAGCTGGTCGGCTGGGGCATGGCGTCAGGCGTATGGGAGGCCCTGCAGATGCCGGCCACGGTCCGCATCGTGCTGACCGCGAACGGTCATGCAGAAGTGGCGACCGCGGCCTCCGATATCGGCACCGGCACCTATACGATCATGGCGCAAGTCGCGGCCGACACGCTCGGCCTTCCCATCGACAACATCAGCGTCAAGCTCGGCGATTCGACCCTGCCACAGTGTCCGGTGGAAGGTGGCTCATGGATCGCATCATCGGTGTGCAACGCCATTGCCAATACGGCCCGGGCAGTCCGCAGCGACCTGCTGGAGTTTGCGAAGAAGACGAAGGATTCGCCACTTGCAGGCGCCGGCGTCGATGACGTCGCGCTGATCGACGGCAAGATCGTCAGCACGCGCGACGCGAACCGTGCGGTTGCGATCGCGAGCGCGATGCAGTCAGGCAAGGCCGAGCGCATCACACGTGAGGAAACCAACATGCCCGCCGAAGACAAGTCCCACGCACGCAATGTGCACTCGGCGATCTTTGCCGAGGTAAAGGTGGACGAAGAGATCGGCATCATCCGCGTGACGCGTGTCGTCAAGGCCGTCGCCGCAGGCCGTATCCTGAACCTGAAGACGGCCCACAGCCAGATCATGGGCGGCGTGGTCTGGGGGATCGGCATGGCGCTTCACGAGGAAACGCTCTACGACCATCGCTTCGGACGCGTCATGAATGCCAATATCGCCGAATACCACGTGCCGGTGAATGCCGACATTCACGACATCAACGTCATCTTCGTCGACGAACCGGATGAGAAGGTCAACCCGCTCGGCATCAAGGGTCTTGGCGAAATCGGCATCGTCGGCGTGGCAGCGGCGGTCGCCAACGCGGTCTATCATGCGACCGGAAAGCGCGTGCGCGACCTGCCGATCACGCTCGACAAGGTGATTCAGTTCAACTGAAGGCCCTGGAGCTTGCGCGGGCCGGGAAGCCGCTGGCTAACGCAGGCTCGCCGGCAGATCGAACCCCTGATACTCGCGCGCCAGCAGCGCCTTCAGTGCCGGCATGTTCGGCGTCACATCTTTTGCCGGCATCGGGTCGTTGTCCGCCTTGACGAAATCCGGCGGCGTGCCCGGCAGCTTGTAGAGGTTGAAGTTGTTGCGACGGACCGCGAAGTCCGCCTGCAGATAGCCATCGCGCACCATCAGGCCGGCGGGCGCGACGTAGAATCCATCCTCGCGAAATGGGCCAAGGATGGAATGTGTGGTCGAGCCTTTCGTGACGTCGCGTCGCTGGCTCGAGAGCCTGACCAGTTCAGTCTGCTCGCCATTGACGGTGACATAGACCCGGCGCAACGGCAGCTCGGCCGCGTCCTGGGTGACGACGCTGACCAGCACCAGCACGTATTTGCCGATGGTGCGATATTCCTCGACGCTGGACGGCCAGCAGAAATCGATCGACGATCCGCGTGCGGCGCCTTTCGGCGCCTGCTCTTTGGTTCGCAGGGCGGCCTTCTCGAGCCGCTCTGTCATGTCGGCAGGCGTCACCGCGCCTTGCGAGACCGGCCGCTGGGTCAGCGTCTGCGCACCGGCTGCGGCGGAAACGAAGAGAGCCAGCGCAACAATCAGCAGCTTGCGCATCGGCGTTCTCTCCGCATCGGTATTTCTCAGGTCCAGAATCCCGGCACGGCCGGCTCCAGCCTGCCGCCGGCCCGCACCGGCGCGACGCGCAGCGCAAGGCCGGTGGAATCATCGGTCTCGACCGCGACGCCACTGAGTGTCGCAACACCAGGCGCCGGTTCAAAACGTCCTGAGGGAATGCCCGTCGTGAAACGCCGCAGCGGCTCTTCCTTCTGCATGCCGATGATGGAATCGTAATCGCCGGTCATGCCGGCATCGGTCATGTAAGCGGTGCCGCCGGCGAGAATCTGGTGATCGGCGGTCGGCACATGGGTGTGGGTGCCGACGACGAGGCTGGCGCGACCGTCGCAGAAATAGCCGACGCCCTGCTTCTCGCTGGTCGCCTCGCCGTGGAAATCGACTACGACCGCATCCGCCGCTTCACGCAACGGGCAGGCGTCGAGTTCGCGGTTGAGCACCGCGAACGGATCGTCGAACGGCGTCATGAAGACGCGGCCGATGGCATTGATGACCAGCGCGCGCTTGCCGTTCTTGGTCTCGACCAGCGCGGCGCCGCGGCCCGGCGTGCCCTTGGGAAAATTCGCGGGACGGACGAGCTTCGGTGCGCGCTCGATGAACACCAGCGCCTCGCGCTGATCCCAGGCATGATTGCCGAGCGTGATCGCGTCGGCGCCGGCGTCGAGCAGCTCCTGATAGATTGCCTCGGTGATGCCGAAGCCGCCGGCGGAATTCTCGCCGTTGACGACGACGAGATCGAGCGCCCAGTCGCGGATCATGCCGGGCAGATATTCCGCGATCGCGGTGCGGCCCGCCCGGCCCACCACGTCACCAACGAAGAGAATACGCAAAGTTCAGCTCCGGAAATCGAACACTTTCTTTTCCGTTAGCACATAATCCAGTGCCACGTCGTGCGGCAGCGCGGGAACGGCTTTTATTTCCTGTACGGAAAAGGCGGTGCCGACGGCCGTGATTACCTTCGCCTTGCGCAAATGGGCGAGCGTGAAGTCGTAATGGCCCGCGCCATAGCCGATGCGATGGCCCTCGCGGTCGAACGCCGCCAGCGGCACCAGGATGATATCGGGAATGAGCTCTTGCGCCGCCGGCGACGGCTCGAGGATGCCGAGCGGCCCCAGCATCAGCCGATCGTCGGGCGACCAGGCGCGAAACGCCAGCGATTTTCCGCGCGACAGAACTGCCGGTAGCGCGAGCTTGGCTCCCTGCCCTGCGAGCTTGCGCATCAACGGCGCGGGGTCGATCTCGCTGCGGATCGGCGAGTAGCCTGACACCACCATGCCGGGTTCGATCGTGAAAGGTACGCCACGCTTGGCCATCGCCTGCGCCGCAGCAGTG
>Ga0268266_10002737_pt1 | contig 18445 bp, 15 predicted proteins | sample KBSS13metaG_FD_190356 | JGI IMG/M metagenome (GOLD analysis project Ga0268266, IMG submission 190356) | Switchgrass rhizosphere microbial communities from Kellogg Biological Station, Michigan, USA - KBS S1-3 metaG (SPAdes) (version 2) | ecosystem: Host-associated > Plants > Roots > Rhizosphere...
TCTCGCGAGGGCTGGTTAGAAGCTCGTGTCCGGCGCTGTTTCCCGCAACCCAAATCCGTTTCAGGAAATAGCGATCTCCGTAGCGATGGAAGATGAGCTTGGTTTGCGTCGCCGGCTTCACCGCGTCACAAGAATTGGCGAGCACCAGATCCTTGGCATTGGAGTTGCGGTTGCCGAACCGAAGCGCTTTTCCCTGATTGTCCACAGACTCCACCAAGTACTCGCCAGCGGGCAACGTGACGCGATTGACGATGAAACTGAAGGGCACGTTCGCCTTCACACTGACCGACTGGGCACTGGCAGCCGTTGTCACCAACAGGGCAAGCGCCGTAGCGAATAACATCAACTTCGTTTTCATTTTTGTCTCTTTTCTGGCTGAATGCCAAATGTCACTTGAGTTTCGATCCTTGCGAATGAGTTCCCCAACGTATAGGTCCTCGATTTTGGCCTTTTGCTTTTGTTTTTTTGGCTCGCAGGTTCCAAAAGACCCTGTGTGCCTTGGCCGGAGGAACCGTGAATTGTTCCTTCATTTACTAATGAAAATAGAAGGAAAGTATTTCATTGCTCCGAGACCACTACCAACTCTTGTAGTGACTTATAAGTGGTAATCGCTATCCCAGTTGCAGGTGAAAAAGCACGAGACACTAGACGAAGAGCAACGAGTTGGTCCCATTGAACAAACGGGTGCCAGTTCTGTGGTTTCCTAGAGTTTGACTTAGGAGGACGAGCTTAGTTCGAGAAGAGTTCGTTCCAGCATCCGCGCCTGATACGGGCAGGATATCCAGTTACGGTTCGCCTAGATCATTCGCTTTATCGCACGATGTCGTAAGAGTGGGCGAGTCTCAACTTATCCATGTGCTCCCGAGGAAGTATTCGCCAAGAGGGGCTCTGTCAGCAGTCTACGTTGCTTCTAGGTACTCCTCGTCACCCTGGTTGAGCAAAATACTCAGACCGCATTTCCTACCACATATACACCACCGACATTTCCAATGCGTATGCAAATGCAGAAAGCATTTCAACCAATGACAAACAACAAGAACTGCAACAATCGATTTAGGAGTCCGTTTTGAAAGCTCGGCTCCGGTAGCGCACCGGTCGACTCATCATCATTGATTCTATTCAAATCGAGCCTCAGCTCTTCAGCTGACTGATAACGGTCCTTGAGGTTCTTCTGCAAGCATTTTAGGATTACAAACTCCGTCTCAGCGCTAAGGGACTCATTGCGGATGCGCGGGCCCACAGGATTTTCGTGAAAAATTGCATCCGTAAGATTAGGCACCCTGATCTGTTCAAAGGGACGGCTTCCTGTGGTCATCTCGTACAGCACGCAACCCGCTCCCCAGATGTCGCTGCGGGCGTCCATTGGTTCGCCTCGTAACTGCTCTGGTGCCATGTAAGGCACCGTACCCGCCCCGAAATCAATTTGGAGCAAGCTCTCAGTGGGACATTCATTCGTACGCGGCGTCAAGATCTTTGCCACACCGAAATCCGCTACTTTTACGCGGCCCGTATGGGTAAGCAGTACGTTGCCCGGCTTTAGGTCACGATGAATAACGTTGTGTTCATGTGCCTCCTGAAGTGCGCCCGTGATTTGGCGGGCGATAGACAGGGCTTCTTTCTCTGACAACGCGCCACCTTGCAATTTTGTCGAGAGCGCTTCGCCGTACACATATTCCATAATCAAGAAATCGGTTCCATCTTGGGTGTCGAAATCATGAACGGTGGCAATATTCGGATGGTTTAGTTTCGCGAGAGTCAGCGCTTCATTGCGGAAACGGAGACGGGCAATTGAGTCATCAAGGTTGCTCCGCGGCAACACTTTCAGGGCGACATCCCTCTCCAAATGCTTATCGTAGGCACGAAATACGACGCCCATGCCTCCTGATCCGCATTGCTCAAGTAGTTGGTAGTGGCCAAGGGTCTGTCCAGCAATGAGTGGCGTACCCAATAGGGTGGGGTCTATCGTAATGCTTGGATCAGTCACTAGCACATGTACCCACTTTTACTTGTTAGTAAACGATTTCGTCGGCCCGACGACACCGGCCGGCCTTCTACTTAGGTATGGCAGTCGCTCATCAAGTATTTCGGGGATCAACAAGGACATCGGCAGAGATTACTTTTCGTTGCGGTGCGCCTGTAATAGGCCTCAAAGCCGACGCTACACATCTTCCTTCTACCGGAGAATTCGGAAAGTGTAGCTTGCTGCTGGCGTGTAGGTACCATCAGCGGCTTCGCCGGCCAGGAGGACTTGGTAATCTCCGGGAGGCAGTAGAACAGCCGGAACAAGCGTGACTACTTGGCGACGAGACGTCGGACGTAAGTGGCTCTGTGACAACAGTTCCTGGCCTTCGGCGAGGCGAACAGTTGTGCGATAAAAACGATACTCTTCGTCAAGAAGGCTGAGTTTGAGTTCCACAAGCTGGGAACCAGGAGGTATGGTAATGCGTTGCCATGATCCGCCCGAGCGCGTTAAAAGAGGTGAAAGCACGGCGCCAACCATTGGCTGCTTGGGAGCCATCTGTGAGGCTACTAAGAAATTTTGTTCGTCCTCTTTCAGAGCGCGTGCTTCCCGAGCTTCAGGCGTCTGATCCTGCCTGCGGCTTATTTCGAGGGTAGGGTTGTGGTTTAATTCAGCCGCAACCGCTTTTTCCGCCCGCAAGGAATGAACGTCCCGCGATAGCTGTCGATTCTGAAAGATCAGCAATCCGCAAGCAACTGCGGCCACCGCGAGGCCTGCTGCCGGAGCCCACCGCATCCAATCCAATGCAGGCAGAGTTCTGAACCAAGTGTGCTGTGCTGATGCACTTTTCCTTTGCTTTGAGACCGAAGGCTGGGGCAGGACTGTCCTTAACGAACGAGCGAAATCCAGCTTCTCCCTGCGTTGAGCAGCACTTAAGAAATATTCCTCAAACCTGTGGGTCTCCGCAGGCTGCAATCGACCATCCAAGTAATCCTCTATGAGGTCATCTTCAGCCGCACTGACGCGCTCGAATTCCGCATCATCCGATAGGTAACATCGCTCAAATGCGTCACATTCTTCTTCACTTGCGCTGCCGAGCAGGTAGCGTTGAATTGTGTCGTCTGACTTTGGTTGTTCGTTCATGTAGCCCCCAGTCCCGGTCGCCTCAGCTACCTTCACTTGATAATGACCAAACCGACGTACCTCTTTCAGTCTTTTTATGTTCGAATTCCTTGATTCAGACAGCCCAATACGCACTCTCGCAGATGATTCCGCACTCGGTGCAGGCGTATCCGGAGCGCATTCAATGGGATACCGAGATGCTCTGCCAGCAACTGACGTCGGGGAGCTTTGCCTCTCGCCTCATAATCATAGTAATCCAGGAGCAATTTTCTATTGCTTTCTGTCAATTTGCCCAGGCAGTGCTCTAGGCACTCGTGACGCCGTTCGTCTTGATATGGCAAGTCCCCCTTAGGCTGCTCGTCCACCACCTGCCCGTGCCGCCGAAAATACTCTAAGCGCACCTTTTTTGCTACGCCATAGAAATACAATGCGGGGTCACCGACATAGATGAATGAGGGGCGTTCGAGGGCACGAGTGACGCGGTCGATTGTAACGTCCGCTAAGTCCTCGGGCTCGCCGCAACCTCGACAGACAAAAAACTTAATGAGTTTGCGACGAATATCTTCGTAACGGGCGGCGCCCTGCTCGCGGTCAGATCCTAACCATTCTAGGAGCTTGGCAAAGCTTTGAGGGGAAGGCGTATACTCGGCCACGATGTCCTCCCACGGTGAACGGCCCATGCGACTGTTCTTTTAGTCGTCAAACATTAGTCGTACACAGCACACGGCCCAAAAATTTAGGTTCTGAGATCGGGAGCGCCAAATGAGCGAGACCCAAAAACCGTGGACGATCCTCGTATACATGGCGGCGGACAACAACCTTTACCCATACGCAAAAAAGAACATCGCGCAAATGCGCCCAGTTCGATTGCAAGGGAAAGCAAACGTTATCGCGCAGCTCGATAAGTTGGATTATACCAATAAGGACATTGGACTTTCCACGCCAGCGTACAGCAATACACTTCCCACGCGCGCATACAGAAATACCCTTCTTACTCTAGCATTCGGGAATGCCATACCCACACTGGCATATAGGGAACACACTTCCAACGCTACTCACGTGTAAGGATGGCGAATATATATGGAAAAAAGAAAACCATGGACGGTTTTAGTGTACATCGCTGCCGACGACGAGGTTCTGAGCAAACACGTGCGGGCAAGCCTCAACCAAATGCTCCAGGGTCGTATTGACGGTGAAGCTCATATCATTGCTCAGGTTGACGCCCCGAAAGTTAAGACAAAGCGCTATTCCCTCTCCGGTTCTGGGAGCCTTAACCGTCATATTGTTGGCACCCCCGTTCAAAACATCAATGCGGGATCGCCTCGGCAATTGAAGAGCTTTTTAAAGTGGGGAATTCAAGGATATCCCGCTGACCACTATGCCATTATCGTGTGGGGTCACGGAACTGGTCTGGACGATCCCACTTTTTGGCAGGCGTCCGACTTGGGGATGAGCAAGAGTCCTAGCCGAGCGGTCGAGAAGTTCGGAATGGAGCTGACTCCCATCGCCCCCGGGCTACAGCGACCCGGAGTGGCGCGCAATGTACTGCTCAACGCCGCAGCCCCTAACTCACGCTTCCATCGTCAAACTGCATCCAACCCAAGCCTTCGGCTAGCAACGCTGATTCCTTCCGTCCAATTGCGCAAAGTCGACAGGCAACTGAGGAGGTTTGCTCAAATCGCGATCGATGGCAAACATTACATATCCAATCCACAACTACGCAAAGCGCTTGAGGCGGCGCAGCGGCTCGCAAAAGGCCGCGTAGCGGTGTTCGGCACCGACGCCTGCGTTATGAGCATGGTGGAGCTTTGTTATGAATTTCGCTGCGTTCCTCTAATGATTGCTTCCGAAGCTGGTATTCCCCTGCAGAGTTGGCCATATAGACGGATCTTGCATCGTTTAAAAAAAGATCCGGCTATGAGCCCAAGGTCTCTGGCTACTACTATTGTCAACGAATTTGCCGGCTACTACGATGGGACAAGGTCGGATACCACATTATCCGCTTTTAACCTGAAGCAGCCTAAGTCACTTAAGAAAGCGATAGACAAATTGGCGGCGCAGCTGACTATCGCAATGGGAAAGCCAGATTCGCGAGCGGAAATCTTCAGCTCACGGCAAGCAGCTCAAGGATTTGAAAACGTTGTCGACTACGTGGACCTTTATGATTTTTGCCGACTTCTGCGACGGCGCAAAAGCTCGGTCCTCCTACGGAGAGCTTGCACAGAAGTTATGAAGGCAATAAAGGGGATCGTGCTCAGGAGCAAGCATAGCGGTAACGCATATGCGCGAGCTTACGGCCTCTCAATCTATTTTCCAAGATGGCTGCTTGCGACTAAGGGTAGAAGCAAAAGCAATGTGTTGGAAATGAAAAAGGTTGAGAAGGCGATCAGCGGGCGTTACGCCGAGCTCCAATTTGCAAAGCAAACGAAATGGGATGAATTCCTGCGCCGCGCGGTGCAGACGACACAAGTTGCCCTACCGGTGCCTGCTTAGTAAATCAGCAAAGAAGGAGGAGATAATGGGTCCACAAAGGGAAAGGGAACCACAGCTGAAGATGCCGACCGGCAAGAAGATGCCACCTGGCACGAAGCCGCCTAAAAAGAAGACTACGAAGAAATAGAAAGACATCTCGGGCTTAAAGAACTTGGAGAACGTGGCCGACCAATGATTCTCTGAATGTTTTACATTCGCCAAGGTGTGGGGATGGCGTGGTTTCGCAGTCGCGTGCGGATATATTGGGTGGCTGGTTTGGCGTTTTTAATGCCGATTTGTTTATCGGCATCTGAGTCACCATCTTCCAGCACCCTTGCGTCGGCACGCGCTGCGAATTTCCTGCGCGAAGCGGAAGCCCTGCGCGCGCACGCTCAAGCCAATTCGAGTCGACAGGCGATCCTATACTTTAAGCGCGCAGCAGCATTCTACCGTGTGGCGGGCGATAGAGTGGGCGGGGCTCGCGCGCTTGCGTCGGCTGCGAGCGCCCTGGTCGAGGTCAGCCGCTTCGCGGAAGCACTCACGATTTACGAGCAGGTGCTACGGGTTAGCCGTGCAGGCAACATCACAGAAGGCGAATTCAGCGCCGTCAACGGTCTGTCCCACACATATTTCGAGATGGGTGAACCAGCTGCGAGCTTGGCCGCCGCCAATCGCGCACGCGTAGTGTCGGATAAACTTGGTGTGCCGCTGGCCCGTGCGGAAGCCCTCATCAGCGCCGGTAGGGCGCAGTTCCTTTTCAGCAACGACCCAGCAGCCTTGGCAGACTTTCGCGAAGCCTTATTAATCTGTCATTCTGAGCAGGATCAGACATGCGAAGCTAATGTGCTGGACGGGATCGGCTGGACCTACACGGACATGGGGGACTTGTCGAATGCTATCGCATTCGAAAAACAGGCAATCGCGATGTGGCGAGGTCTCGGGAACCTGCGAGCGGCGGCGAGAGCGGAGAAGATAATGGGCAATATTTACTCCTGGATGGGTGATCGCGAGAAAGCACTCGCGCTTCATCAAAAAACCCTTCATGTCTTCCAGCAGTCAGGCGATCTATTGTGGGCAGGATTCGCTCTTAACGACCTTGGGTGGGACTACGATACCTTAGACGCGGATCTCGCAGCCGATTACTATCGGCGTGCGCTGCACATCTTTCGAGCCATTCGCCACCGTGCCGGGCAGGTGGAAGCTTTAGGAAATCTGTGCGTATTTTATCGATCACAGCAAAAACTCCGCACGGCTCTACAGATTTGCCGCGAGCGTAATCGTCTTATTCACGAACTTGGTGATCCGCGGCGCGAAGCTGTTGCAGCACACGATACCGGGCGCATCTTTCAAGACCTGGGGGACCTATCGCGGGCCCTGCAACAGTATGATCTGGCTCTTCATTTGAGCCGGAGGGCCGGTGATCCCCGCGGCGAAGGCGAGGCCTTACGTCAGATAGGTGGCGTCCAAATTTTACGGGGGCAAGCCATGGTCGCTGTTGAAACATTGGGCCATGCAGCAACACTCAGTCGCCAGGGTAGCGATCCTGAAGGAGAGGCTGCAGCCCTGAGTGATATGGCCCGTGCGCACATCGCGTGCGCTCATCCCGAGCAGGCGCGTGTAGCATTGGAGGCGGCCCTCACGCTTGTCGAGACACTACGGGGCAAGGCTGGAAATCCCATGCTGCGTGCCGCGTACTTCGCATCGGTACGTCGATACTATGACGATTATATCGATGTCCTCATGCAACTTCATCGGGGAATGCCGCAACACGGGTTTGATGTACTCGCCTTTGAAGCCAGTGAACGTAGCCGTGCCCGCTCGCTCCTGGACTTCGTAGGAGCCGCTCGTGCAATGCTTCCGACAGCTGCAGACGGGGATGCTCGCGTGCGATCGCAGCAGGCGCAGATAGAGGACACCGTCCGGCGCCTGACAGAATTGCCAACCCGCAGCGCGCAACGAAGAGGATTGGAAGAGCAACTCCGACAGTTGCAGACAGAAATGTACGAGTTAGTGGCCGTCAACCGATTGCGGGGGCAGGCGACAGTGGTGGACACAAAGGCGTACGTTGCGACCTTGTCGGAAATTCAGAGTCGCCTCCTGGATGAGGAAAGCATTCTTCTGCAGTATTCCTTAGGCCAGGACCGTGGATACCTGTGGGTAGTCAGCAAGAATGCATTTACCTCGTATCAATTGCCAGCACAGGCACAGATTAGACAGATGGCGAGAGAACTTCGCGAATTGCTGACCGCCCCGCAGTTAAGACCCGGGGAGACGAGTAGGGCTTACCTGCAGCGACTCCGTTTAGACAAGCAGGCATATATAAAGGCCGCTCGCGGGCTGGCTAATTTACTCCTGTTACCAGCTGCAGATAGGTTAGAGGGGAAACGGTTGGTTATCTCGCCCGATGGGGTTCTAGAATACATTCCGTTCGCGGCTCTCCCATTGCCCGAGTCTTCAACGCAACATCCGATTGCTCTGGCGGAAAAGTTCGAACTCCTGTCAATACCGTCGGCTTCTACACTGGCGGTGTTGCGAAGCTCCTCCGACTCTCCACCGGCAATGCACAAGATAGTAGTCTTTGCGGACCCGGTTTTCGAGTCTGACGATCCTCGGGTCAGGAAAGGAAACGGCAGCCAACTAACACGCAAGACACATGGTGATCTTTCGGAGCTTGGGTTAATACTTCGGAGCGCTGATCTGACATCCGCTAACACTCGTGTTCCACGTCTTCCGGGGACACGACAGGAGGCCGAAGCTATCGCGCGCATCGCGAAGTCTTCTCGAGTCGCACTAGACTTTGATGCTAATTTGAGCGCCGCCACCGAACCAGATTTAGTGAACTATCAAATTCTGCATTTTGCAACTCATGGGGTGCTAAATACCGAGCACCCTGAGTTGTCTGGAATCATCTTGTCACTTGTGGACAAAGACGGTAGGCCACAAGAGGGCTATCTGAGACTCCACCATGTGTACAACCTGAAACTCTCGGCTGATCTGGTTGTCCTTAGCGCGTGCAACTCAGCTTTAGGTCGGCAGGTGCTAGGGGAAGGAGTAATGGGTATCAGCCGGGGGTTTTTCTTCGCCGGTGCAAAGCGGGTCGTCTCTAGCCTGTGGAAAGTGGATGACGAAGCCACGAGTCAGCTGATGTCGTTCTTTTATGAAGGCATGTTGCAAGGCGGAAAGACAGCTTCGGCGTCATTGCACGATGCCCAATTGGAAATCGCAAAACAGAAGCGTTGGAACTTCCCTTATTACTGGGCGGGCTTCGTACTACAAGGCGATTGGCGCTGAGTATGATCAGGCGCGGATCAGACCGACTGAAGCCTCCTTTTGGAGAATGGGCACTTTTCGGTTGTAAATATCTGCTTCAACGCTTACAGGCTCTAAATCTGTTCACGAGGAGTTCTCTTTTCGAGGCCTTCAAGCGAGGTTCACCATCGATGGCAAGCCCATCGTGTTTGCAACCTGACATTGGTGTCTCACTCGCACGTCCGACGGAACTGGTCAGCGACTTCGGCGTGCTCTGGGGTGTCGGCGGCTGGCTACTTACTCCGTTCCTGAACAAGATTGGACCCGAGGCCGTCCGGAGGCTGCGACAGCGCGTGGCGGACGAGCCCAAGACCGCCTTCGCTAGCCACTACCCTACTGAGATAGGCCTGGCCGAGGCGCTCGACCCCAAGGTCGCCACCGTCTACGCGCAGCCCACTACGGGCGCGAAGTACCTGATCAACCCGCAGAATGGCCCGTCCTAAACCTGGCATCGGAGCGCAAACGTCTAGTCAGACCGGGTCAATCGTGTCACGCTTGAGGCAAAAACGGAGATGGCGACCAAGGAGAATAATATGTCCCCGAAACATTCCGCCCAATTAGGGCAGGTCTCGGACGAGTTCAAGGATGGCTATGCCGAGGTGAACGGACAGCGTCTACACTACGTAACGTCGGGAAAGACCGCCGCCCCGATGATGCTGTTCATCCACGGCGCTTCCAACTTCTCGTACTTCTGGGAGGACCAACTCGCTGAGTTCGGGAAAGACCTCTTCGCCGTCGCGCCCGACATGCGGGGGTATAACCTCTCGTCGAGACCCAAGGAGATTGAGCAGTATAGGCTTAAGTATTTGGTCGAGGACATCCGTCAGCTTGCCGGGAAACTCAACGGCGGTAAAAGATTCATCCTCGTCGGCCACGACTGGGGCGGATTCATCTGCTTTGTGTTCACGATGTATCACCCGGAACTGGTGGACAAGCTTATCGTCTGCAACGCGCCGCATCCATTCCTCTTCGAGCGCGAGCTAAACGAGAATCCCTGGCAGCAATACTGCAGCAACTACATGCTGTGCATCAACGGCTACGGCCACGCTGACGAGTGGAAGCACTCCGACACGATATCGCGCGACGAGGCTGTAAAGCAGTTCAAGGCCGGCTGGGTGGCCGATCAGGTCAAGCTCGGGCGCTACGCGGAGGCTGACCGCCAGAAATGGATCGATGCCGCCTCCGCCCCTGGCGCGAGCGCGAATTACTATCGCGCCAACGACGTTAACCCGCCTTTCAACGACAACCATCCGCGCTCGGAAGTGGCCCGGTCGTTCTCGGCCAAGGCCGTCACCGAAGGCGCCAAGTCCGTCGTCGCCACGATGCCCACGCTCATCGTGTGGGGGATCAACGACGACGCCTTGGCGCCGGGCAACCTGACCGGCTTTGGCCAGTACTTCACGAACCTCTGGTTCAGGCTATTTCCCGAAGGGGACCACAACGTCTCGCAGATGAAGTACCGGGAAGTCAACGCGGAGATCCGGGAATTCCTCCAGGGGAAGGACGTGCCGAGGGTCAAGGTCATTCGCGACATCACGTCCCGACCGCGAGCGTGATTATGCGTGGTCGCGTACCTTTCGGAGAAGCCATCCGACAAGGAAGCCTGTGGCCGAAACGAGCCCTAGGGAAAGCCGAGAAGACTAGTCTTTTGGCCCTCGGCAGTTTTCGTGGTTAATTGTTGTAAACAGGCGATTAACCAACTACTTCTGCTTCTATCGCGAGCGCGACGCCAAGCGCTGCCCCAGCTTGTCCACAAGCGCCCTCTCCACGGGCGAGCGGCAACCAAAAAACCTGTTTACCACTCAGTTATGAGACGGGTCTCAAATCGCTTCTACCTCCTATCCCACTACCACGTTGATGGGGTTAGAACATAGCGGGATGAAATATGAATCTGTCGAGATGGAAACAGCAAGTCGGAGATCGATAGGGTTCCTTAAGGTGCTTGCCAATCCAACGCATAAATCTCGACGTTGCTGAGGCTTCGTACGGCAAGTAGACGATCATCGGGAGCTAAGCCGGTCCAACCCCATGGACTCCGCCGCACACCAGCCAAGCTGGCAACGCGCTCGATCTTGTGGGTTGACACCGAGACGCGGCTGATAGCTGGCTCGCCCGCGGATAAGGAATTGAAATAAACATAGCGGCTGTCATTGGACCAATAAATGCGATCGACGCCCATATCTCCGAGCTGGGTCGACTTACCGGATATAGGGTCGAGGACAAAGAGTTTGAAATCTTTTACTGAGATGACCGCGATATAGTGGCCATTCGGAGACCACTGCGGGAATGACAACTGTTGAGTACCAGGAAGAGAACTTATACGCCGTGTTGAAAGATGCAAAAACTGAATAAGGCTCTGATTGTCTGCGTTTATGTCGTCGTATCGCCCGAACGCAATTGTGTCACCGTCGGGCGACCAGCTTAGCCATCGTTCGTCGTTCCCACCTTTGGTCAACTGTTCGAAGCCCCCACCGTCAATAGATACCAGGTAAACATGATAGGAGTCGCCAGGTCGAGTCCCGGCAAATGCTATTTGCTTTCCACTTGGCGAGAATTGTGGATGCTCTACAAGCATGCCTGTTGGACTGAGCTGAAGTCTCTCCGTACCGTCTACCTTGCTGCGCCAGAGTGTGTGGTCCGCATAGTCGACATAAGTGAGCCAGCGGCCATCCCGAGAAAAGTTGAGGTCAGTAGCGGAGAGATCGAACAGACATAGCCCGAACTGACGGGCACGTGGATCGAAGCAGACAATCTCGGCCCGGCTCGTACCTCCGACCGCGAAGACACGGCGACCATCACGGCTCGGAACACCCTGTTCCATGGGAGGCGTGGTACGGTCGTAAGGTTTCTGCGCTGGGAAATATCCACTCGTCAGCGGAGCTAGGACATTTATGTTCCCAATCACGCAAAACGGTCGCGACAATGGGATCGAGCGGCAGATAATCCTCCGAATATTCGGTTTTGACTCTGCCGACACGGCCATTAACAACTCCTCTTGTCACCCTGAACTCAAGATTCTTAAAATCAATATCTTGCCATTGCAGAGCGAGAATTTCGTTTGCACGTAATCCCGTGCATTGAGCCACAATGACCATTGTTCTGTAGGGATCTGGCAACAGTCTCACGAGTGAATAAAATTGTTTCACGGTCAGCACAGTGGGTCTTTTCATTCGCTTGCTTATCCCCTTCACCTCTACTAAGTCGATGGGATTACGCTGTAAGCTAATTACTTCCCACAGCATCGCGCGCTCATACAGGCGATGTATCAGTCCCTTGATATTTCGTTTCGTCTTAGGTGCTAACGGTAGCCTAACCAGCCATTCTTGAACAAGCGCAGGTTTGATTCTGGACACCGTCTCCGTACCCCATCTCGGCTCAATGTGAGTTTGCAGAATCGTCAAGTATGCACACGCAGTAGAATATTTAAGCGCCGTAATCGGAGCATTGCCGCTCTTACCAAATCACCTGATGGTTCACTTCGACGCGCTACCCATCGGTGAATTGAAGCGCACCGTTACTCCCCACGAAATCTCGCCTTTCGCCGAATCATCGGAGCGTGGTCGCATTGCATTCGCTGATTGGAGTCGTTGAAACCGGACTGCGTGCGTGCCCTCTAGAGAAACATGCGACAAAGTCTTGCTGCGGCGTTCAGCTGGACACTTTCTCTGGTCCGGTTTGAGAGCAAGAGTTGCGGAATTGCGGCGATTCCGAGTTTGTTTCAGGGCAACGCAGCCGAGTTTCTCTTCAGTTCAGACTGTATGGCGGAGCGTGCAGTCAGGTGCGAACTGCTCTCCGTTCCAAATCCCTGCTAACAGGGGAGAATACAGGGAATTTTGTCATTCTTGCTGGCAAGGTCGCAGTGTCTGCACTCTTAAGGTTGACATTCGGCAGCAGTTGTTGGCAATCGCAACTCGTTACGAACAGAGATTCATCAGGACCGTAACAGGGAATTTCATGACATTAGCGGGGCAGCCCGTGTGTCTCGAATTGAGCTAAAGTTTTCTTGCCATCTTGGCAGCGGGGAACCCAAGCTGATGTCGCTGTTCGACCCAGTTCAACGGGACGCGACGGGTAATTCTCTCAAAGGTTAAATCTGGGGGCTGAACTCCATCAAGGATGGCTCCTATAATATCGGGAGCGAGGAAGGCACATTCTAATACCCGCCTTACGTACCGTTCGTTCAGCCCAGTCTTTTCAGCAATCGATCGAAGGGTCGAGGCTTTGCCGGTTACTAGCTGTTCACACCAGTCGTGGGCGCGTGCTATGGCCTTTACTAGTGGTGTAACCACACGTGTCTCGATTTCGTGGGAATCGGGAGGGACAAGAAGCCGCATTTCACAGCCGCAACGTGCTAGCCGAGTTGCAAAATCAAAGCGGATGAGATCGTCGGAATGCTCGTCCGTTCTCACTCGATGTCTCTTGCCTGATGTTGCGAACTGGCTGTCGATGATTGTTTCCCGCAGTTCCCTTTTGCTGGCTTCAACTTCGATCTTGTCCATTCGAACCACCACGCGTCGCACTGCTCTTCTCACGAAGTATTGCACTGCTGCTGAAGAGTCGGTCGCCCACTGTTCGGATCGCTTCATCGCAGCTGACGAAAGCTTTTCAATTACTGCCGGAGAATCCTCAGGCAAGCTGAGCCTATCGAGGACTTCCCTGGTGGAACGCAAGAAAGACTGCAATCTGAACGAGACTGCCTCTTCAATGTCATGGGCGGGCAGGCGGATTGATTTCATTTGAGGCCCAAGACCATTGATTGCCCCTCGGGAAACGTAGTACCGATATCGTTTTCCGTTCTTTACCGTGTGCGAAGGAGTGAAGCACCTACCCTCGGCGTCTTCCAGCAAGCCAGTCAGCAAGCTGGGAGAGTGTGCCCTGACACCATTGCGCCGTCCTTGATTGTCGCTTCTTAGCTGAGCCTGTACCTTTTTCCAGAGAGAGCGGAACACGATGGCTTTGTGTTCGCCAGGATGGCTCACGCCTCGATGTGGAATTTCTCCCAGGTAAATGCGGTTCTTAAGGATCTGATACAGCGCGCCACGTGAAAAGGAGTGTCCACCCGACTTATTCCCGCCTGCGCTAATCCGTACCTTACTCTTTATTCCTTCCCGGTCGAGCTTGGCCTTTAGTCCGGAGACACATTCCAGCTCAAGATAGAGATTGAAGAAACTGCAAACCAGCTTTGCTTCTTCCGGATTCACAATCAGTTTCCGATCCTTGAGGTCATATCCCAGTGGCACGTTGCCACCCATCCACATACCTTTCCGCTTGGAGGCCGCGATCTTGTCGCGGATCCTCTCTCCGGTAACCTCCCGTTCGAATTGAGCGAAAGAGAGCAACACGTTTAAAGTCAGCCGCCCCATCGAGCTCGTGGTGTTGAACTGCTGAGTGACGGACACAAAGGACACTTTTCGCGCATCCAGGGCTTCGACGATCTTGGCGAAGTCGGCCAGGCTACGTGTGAGCCGATCGACTTTGTACACGACGATGGTGTCGATGTTGTTATTCTCGACGTCGTCCATCAGGCGCTGTAGCGCCGGGCGAACAAGCGTCGCGCCAGAGTATCCCCCGTCGTCGTAGCGCGCCGAGAGTGGTCGCCAGCCTTCGTGTCGCTGACTGACGACGAAGGCGAGGCAGGCCTCCCGCTGAGCATCCAAGGAATTAAACGACTGTTCCAGCCCTTCTTCGGAGGATTTGCGGGTATAGATTGCACATCGAATGACGGCCTTCGGCTCAGCGCTCATTTGGTCTTCCGGCTCTGTTCGTTCGCTTGTTCTTGATGCCGAAGAACAGTGGCCCCGACCATCGGGTGCCGGTAATAAGGCGTGCGATTTCGGAAAGGCTTTGATAGCGTGACCCCCTGTACTCGTAGCCTCCTCTTTCCACGTTCACTACGTGCACGAGACCTCGCCACTGCCGTACGAGACGGGTTCCAGGTTTGATCCTCGGCGTTCCGGAGATTTTCGAATCGGGGTCAGTCTCGAAAGAATGAGCAAGCTGCCGGAGTCGACGATGACTCGCCGGGCTGAGTGAACCGAACGTTTGTTCCTGAATGCGGTAAGCAAGAAATGAAACGAATAGGCGCCTTCGCAATTGACACGGCGGGGCAGTCTTGTAAAGCTGTTTCCAGAGGTCGCGTAAGGCGGCTTTACTGAGCCGCGTCAGTAAAGACAGACGTTCCGAAATCGGGGCGGGCATAGTGCCTCCAGCACGTCGACATTGACGCTTCCTTTGCAGCAATATTCAAGCCAATTGCTAGAGAGGATGTATGGCACCACGAGGTAGGCCGAAAAAGTACGGCGCGACGGAAGGCTGGACGCTGCTTCGGAGCTTATTGGCCGTACGAGCTTTCGACGAGGCGAGGGATTCTGGCGAAAAATACTCCGAAGCCGTAAAGATGGCCGTGGCATGGGTTCGAGAAAAATTCCCGGATATGCACATTTCTGAAACGGAAGTGAAACGAGCTTTGGCGGACTTCCGATCGAAGGGCCGTGCGGAAAGCGTGTTCGCAGTGGACGCAGGATTTGGTGAGAACATTGCGCTCAATGGCAGCCATTGGAATAAAGCGTTCACGCTAAGGCTGGGTCCGTGCCCGAAATATCGTCGACACAACGCGAGCGCCGACCCAACTCGAAGAGAAAGAGCGTGATAGGAATCGAGCTTATCTGCGTCGTGGTTCTTAGAGATCGGTCGTTTCCGCTACTCGGTCAATCAGCCATTTTCTTGGACTAAACTCGCCCATTGCCGCTGAACCTTTGCAAGGCAGAATAAACCATGTTGATGGTCAAGGAGGACCAACACCATGGTTCCAATCTCATGTCGGCAACTAGACGCAACGTTGAGTTGCCGAGTGCATGCCTCGAAACTGGCAATCGTCTACCTTCCAACCGCAAGCCTCAAACTCAATCCTAGGAATCCCCGGGTCCACAGCACCAAACAAATAAGACAAATTTCGGAGAGCCTGAAAGCGTTCGGTTTCAACGTTCCGGTCTTAGTCGATGGCTCTTCACAGGTCATGTCGGGCTACGGACGCGTCGAGGCGGCGAAGCTTGCGGGCTTCACGGAAGTACCTACTATTCGTCTTGAGCACCTGACAGAGACTCAGGCCAAAGCTTTCATAATTGCCGACAACAAACTAACCGAGAATTCCAGTTGGGATGATCGGCTGCTGGCCGAGCAACTGAAGTCTCTTTCAGAAGTTGAGCTCGATTTCAGTCTCGAGGCTACCGGATTTGAAATGGCTGAGATTGACATTGCGATTGAGGGGATAGCGCCGTCAATCGGCGTCAGCGATGCTGGCGATGCAGTACCGCAATTGGAGAACGCCGTCCGGGTGTGTCGAAATGGGGATCTGTGGATGCTAGGGGGTCACCGAATCTACTGTGGAGACGCCCGCGAGGCCGACAGTTTCTCCACCCTCATGGACACGTGTCGTGCAGCCGCGGTTTTTACGGATCCGCCATTCAACGTCAAGATCGCGGGCCATGCGAGTGGTTTGGGAGCGATCCGGCACGGGAATTTTCAAATGGCTTGCGGTGAGATGAGTGAAGCTGATTTTACTGCCTTTCTGGCGCAAGTCTTTGGGTTACTGGCTTCCCGCAGTGTCGACGGCTCATTGCACTACATCTTTATGGATTGGCGACACCTGCGAGAGCTCTTAGCCGCGGGGAAACAGGTTTATACCGAACTCAAGAACCTCTGCGTCTGGGTCAAAGACAACGGCGGCATGGGCTCGCTCTACCGTAGTCAGCATGAGTTGGTGCTGGTATTCAAGAACGGAAACAACTCTCACCGCAACAATGTCCAACTCGGCCAGTACGGGCGTTATCGGACGAATGTTTGGTCTTACCCAGGTGCGAATTCTTTTTCGCGGTCAACGGAGGAAGGAAATCTGCTCGAATTACACCCAACCGTAAAGCCCGTCGCTTTAGTGGCTGACGCAATTATGGATTGCACCGCCCGAAACGACATCATCCTTGATTCTTTTCTTGGTAGCGGCACTACGGTCATTGCAGCCGAACGCACCGGACGAGTCTGCTTCGGTATCGAAATCGATCCACTTTATGTCGACACGATCGTTCGCCGCTGGCAAGCGTTCACGGGCCTTACCGCGATGCACGCCGTCTCAGGGCGCACATTCTCTGACATGGAGCAAGAGGGGGCTGCACATGGACAGCAGTAGTGAAGATCCGAACGGCGCCAAACCAGTGGGTTACTGCTCAACTCCCCAAGCCACTCGTTTCAAGAAGGGAATTTCTGGAAATCCTCACGGCCGACCGAAGGGCAGCTTGAATTTGGCCACACTGTTCACGAAAACGCTGCGAGAAAAAGTCGTGATCAACGAAAACGGCCGCAGACGAGTGGTGACGAAACTCGAGGCAGCTTTAAAGCAACTCGTCAATAAAGCGGCGTCGGGCGACATGCGAGCCTTGCGACAACTCCTCGAATTAGCACGTGATGCCGAAGCGAAGCACAACGCACCTGGATCTCAAGGCCCGGCCTTCAGCGAACTTGATCAAGAAGTGGTCGAGGGGATTTTGAAGCGTTTCCATTCAGAGGAAAACGAAAACCAAGCTGGGATACCCAAGGGGAATGAACATGAAGCTTAGTCCAGCCGAATACCAAGCATTCTCGCGAACCGACTTATATACATTCACCCACCGCGCTTTTGGTGAGCTAAACCCACGGACCCCATTCCTTCACAACTGGCACAATGAGCTGATCGCTGCCAAACTAGAGGCTTGTCATCGCGGCGAGGTCAATCGACTGATCATCAACGTGCCGCCTCGATCGCTTAAATCCATGTCGGCTGCGGTCGCTTTTCCCGCTTATCTGTTGGGCCACGACCCGCATTCCCAGATAATTTGTGCCAGCTATGGCCAGGACTTGGCGAACAAACACTCGCTGGATTGCCGGATGCTGATGGCCAGCGACTGGTATCGCCATCTGTTTTCTACTCGGCTCGCGCCCGAGAAACAGTCCCTGCAGGAGTTCCTGACCACGGAGCGCGGTTTCCGTCTCGCCACTTCGGTCGGGGGTGTTCTGACGGGCCGTGGAGCGGACTACATCATCATTGACGATCCCTTGAAGCCCGATGAGGCGTTGTCTGACACCCAGCGGAACGCAGTCAACGAATGGTTCGAGCACACTCTGTACAGCCGCCTGAACGACAAGAGCAAGGGTTGCATCGTCATTATTATGCAGCGCTTGCACGAAGATGACCTGGTTGGCCATGTACTGGGGCAAGAAAGCTGGGATCTCGTGCGGCTACCGGCCATCGCGGAAGAGAATGAGACGCACATCATTCAAACGCCATATAAAACCCGCACAGTAATGCGTCGTGCCGGTGAAGCTCTGCACCCGGAGCGTGAACCAGTTGCAACGCTTAAAAACCTTCGGCGCACGCTGGGCGAATACAACTTTGCGGGCCAGTATCAGCAACAGCCCGCTCCGCTCGGCGGCGGTATGGTTAAAGCAGTATGGTTTAAGAAATATGCACAGGGGGAGGAACCTGCGCAATTTGATCTGCTATTCCAGTCTTGGGACACAGCGAATAAGAGCACGGAGCTGAGTGACTTCAGC
>Ga0268266_10002738_pt1 | contig 18434 bp, 17 predicted proteins | sample KBSS13metaG_FD_190356 | JGI IMG/M metagenome (GOLD analysis project Ga0268266, IMG submission 190356) | Switchgrass rhizosphere microbial communities from Kellogg Biological Station, Michigan, USA - KBS S1-3 metaG (SPAdes) (version 2) | ecosystem: Host-associated > Plants > Roots > Rhizosphere...
TGTCGGCGTTGACGGTCTCGATCCTGTTCTCGACGCGGTCGCGGACGCTGGAGAGGATGACAGTGCCGCCGCTGACGCTGATGTGCTCGATCGTGAAAGCCTCGGATGGCTTGCCGGCAGCGGGCTTCGAGGGAGGACTGGGCTCTCTGTCGCGCTCGCGCCGCAGCGGCAGATTCGCCACCGGGCGGATGATCGCGAGCTCGGTGATATGCGGCTTGCCTGCCCACAGGCTGGCGAGCGTCACCTCTGCCTCGATGCTTGCGGCCGCGAAGTGGCGGTTGATGTCGCGGTCCTTCGGATGCTGCACCGTGACATCGTTCAGCGTGATGTTGAGCGATGGCCACAGGCCGATCCTGGCGCCGCCATTGATGGCGAGCTTGTAGCCGGTCTCGCGCTCGACCCGCTCCTGGATCTGCGCCGTCAGGAAGCCCGACGGGATGCCGATCACCAGCAGCAGCGCGATGACGACGACCACGACGCCAATGACGGCGCCGGCAATTTTCAATGCTCTCATATCGACATTCCAGACCGCGGCAAACGGCACTTATTTCGGTCACGCAATACGCGCGCGCAACCGGTCAGGCGAGCTTATCCCGGAAAGAGGTGGGCCCCAAAGAAGCCAAAAATATTTCGGGGTACTGCAAACTTATGTGACTTATGACACACTCATAGACATGGGAATCTTGCTAACCGCCTGAGGGGACAGGTCCGGGCTAATTTTGGAAGGTAGTACAATGAGCAAACAGGCCGAATTTGCGGTCATCTTGAAAATGAATCCGATGTTTGCGGATTTGGGTGCGGACGAATTGCAGCGCATCTCCGGCCTTTGCCACACCGAGCAGCTCGGTCTCGGCGAAATGCTGTTCCAGAAGGGCGATGCCGGCGATGCTCTTTATGGCGTCCGGCGCGGCCAGATCCGGATCGAGACAGGCGCCTCCGACGGCAGCCGCCTGACGCTGAATTTCATGGGCCCCGGCGATCTGTTCGGCGAGGTCGCCGTCCTCGACGGCCAGAGTCGCACCGCGGACGCCACCGCCGGCGAGCCTTCGGAACTGTTCGTGCTGCGGCGCGAGGACTTCCTGGCCTTCCTGGAACGCGAGCCCAAGGTCGCGATCAAGATCATGATGCTGCTGTGCCAGCGTATCCGCTGGCAGAGCGAGCGGATGGAAGAATCCGTGTTGCAGCCGCTGCCGGTCCGCCTGGCACGAAGGCTCTGCGCGCTCGCCTCCGATTTCGGTTCCGAAGTGCACATCTCGCAGGAACAGCTCGGCGTCTTTGTCGGCGCCGCGCGCGAGAGCGTCAACCGTCAACTCCAGCTCTGGCGCAAGGACGGCATTTTGGACCTGCAGCGCGGACGGATATTGCTGCAGAACATGACCAAGCTGACGGCGGTGGCAAGGAACGACTGAGATCCTCTCCGTCGTCATCCATGACCTGTTGTGGTATGATGACCGCATGAACAAGTTGCTCAAGGAAATGATCGAGCATGCCGAGACCTGGCCCCGGGAGGACCAGGAGGAACTTGCCGAGTATGCCCGCGAAATCGAGGCACGCCGGACCGGCGCCTACACAATGTCGGACGACGAGAGGGCAGCTGTCGGGAAGGGATTGGCGGAGGCAGATCGCGGGGAGTTCGTGTCGGATGAGCTGATTGCAGAAGCCGACAAGCGCCACGAAGGATGAGGGTACGCTATACGCCCGCGGCGTTCTCCGACCGTGAACGCATACTTCAATATTTGAGAGAGCGATCCCCTAACGGCGCTATGAACGTTGCGGCAAGCATTCGCGAAGCGGTCGCAAAGCTTAAAGACCATCCGCTCAGTGGTTATCGGACGGACGATCCCGCAGTGCGAGTGCTGTTTGTTGTCCGCTACCCGTACAAGATCTTCTATCGCGTACGCGATGCGGTAGAAATCTTGCATATCCGGCACACATCCCGGAGAGCATGGAAAAGCGATCGATAGCGCGAATCGCTTCAGGCCATGCGGCTCTCGTCACTTCGCCGCAGGCGACATCGCTGGCGGCGCCGCGGGTGGGCCCTTGGCCGGCGGCTCGGTGTGATGATCCGATCCGTGGTCGGCGTGCTCGCCTTCGCCGCTTGACGCCAGCAGCTTCTTGCCGAAGCGCCAGCACAGTGCGCCGAGATCGTCCATCACCATGAACATCGCCGGCACGAACACCAGCGACAGGATGGTGGAGAAGATCAGGCCGCCGATCACGGCGAGCGCCATCGGCGAGCGGAATTCGCCGCCGGCGCCGATCGCCAGCGCTGACGGCATCATGCCCGCGGCCATCGCGATCGTCGTCATCACGATCGGACGCGCGCGCTTCATGCCGGCGTCGATGATGGCCTCGTCGCGCTTCTTGCCCTCGCGGATGGCTTCCACCGCGAATTCCACCAGCATGATGGCGTTCTTGGTGACGATGCCCATCAGCATCAAAATGCCGATCCACACCGGCGTCGTGAGCTGCTTGCCGGTCAGCAGCAGTGCCACGATCGCGCCGCCGATCGAGAGCGGCAGCGAGAACAGGATGGTGATCGGCTGCAGGAACGTTCCGAACAGCAGCACCAGCACGGCATAGACCATCATCAGGCCGGCGGTAATGGCGGTGGCAAAACCGTCCGACAATTCGGCCAGACTTTCGGCGTCGCCCGATGGGCTCACCTTCACACCCTTCGGCAGGCTCTTCATGACCGGAAGGTCGTCGATCTTCTTGGTAGCATCGCCCAGCGCTGCGTTGCCGACAAGATCGGCGGCCACCGTCGCCTGCCGCTCGCGGTCATAGCGGTTGATGCTGGTCGGGCCCTGGTCGAGCTGGATGTCGGCGACGACAGACAACGGCACGCCGCCGCGTTCGCCGCGCTGGCCCAGCGGCACCCGCAATTGCTGCAGCATCGAGAGGTCGCTGCGCGCGCTGTCCTCGAGCTGGACGCGGATCGGCACCTGGCGGTCGCCGGCGTCGAACTTCGCCAGCGCCGGGCCGACGTCGCCGATCGTGGCGACGCGAATTGTCTGCGACAGGCTTTCGGTGGAGACGCCGAGCCGCGCCGCCAGTTCAGCCCGCGGCCGGATCCGCAGTTCGGGCCGGTCGAGCGAGGTTTCCGAAATCACATTGGCGACGATCGGAATCCGCTTCATCTGGGTCGCCAGCTCGCTGGCGACGTTATTGACGATGTTGCTGTCGACCCCGGTCACGACCAGCGCGATCGCACGCAGGCCGTTCTCGTCGAGGAACCAGAAGCGGATGTCCGGAACGTTCTCCAGTTCCTGGCCGATCTCGAGTTCGAGTTGCCGCTGGGTGATCTTGCGATCGGCCTTCGGCGTGTAGTTGATGATCAGTGCGGCGCGGCGCACTTCCTGCGTTCCCGGCGGCACCCTGCCGCCATCGACGAAGATGCTCTTCACCTCGGGCCGCTTGCGCAGGCGGGCGACGATTTCCTCAGTTACCTTCTCGGTGTAAGCGAGTTGCGTACCCGGGGGCAGCTCCATCGCCAGCAGTGAGCGCGCGGTGTCCTGCGCCGGCAGGAAGCCTTGCGGCAGCAGCGTGATGCTCCAGATCGAAGCCGCAAACACGCCGAAGCCGATCAGGACGGTGATGAAGTAGTGCTTCACCGACCAGGTCACGAGCCTGGTGTAGGTCTTCAGGATGCGTCCGGGCGGCGGATCCTCGTGCGGGTGGTCCTTCAGGAAGTAGGCGGCGAGCACCGGCGTGACGAAGCGCGCGGCGAGCAGCGAGAAGAACACCTGCACCGATACGGTGATGCCGAACTGCTTGAAGAACTGCCCGGCGATCCCCGACATGAAGCTGGCGGGCGCGAAGATCGCGATGATCGTCAGCGAGATCGCGATCACGGCGAGGCCGATTTCGTCGGCGGCTTCGAGCGCGGCGCGGTAGGGCGATTTGCCCATGCGCATGTGGCGCACGATGTTCTCGATCTCGACGATGGCGTCGTCGACCAGAATACCCGTCGACAGCGTGATGGCGAGGAAGGAGACCAGGTTCAGCGAGAATCCGAGCAGGTCCATCGCCCAGAACGCCGGGAAAATCGACAGCGGCAGCGAGATCGCGGCGATGATGGTTGCGCGAATGTCGCGCAAAAACAGCAGGACGACGATGACCGCGAGGATCGCACCTTCGAACAGTGTCGAGATCGCGGCGTGGTAGTTGCCCTTGGTAAATTCGACCGAGGTGTCGATCAGCTTCAAGTCGACATCGGGATAGGCGGCCTTCAGCGCTTCAATGCGCTTCTCCACGGCCTCGGCCACCTTGACGTCGCTGGCGCCCTTGGAGCGCTTGATGCCGAGCGCCACCACGGGTTCACCGTTGAAACGGGCAAAGGTGCTGCGATCGGCGATGGTGTCGGTGACGGTGCCGAGGTCGTCGAGTCGCACCTCGCCGCCGCCGAACAGCGGGATCATGGTGCCGGCGAGTTCGTTTAGCGTCTTGGCGCCGGCAAGTGTGCGGATCGCCTGGTCGTTCTTGCCGATTTGAGCGCGGCCGCCGGCGACGTCGACATTGGTGCCGCGCAGGATCTGGCTGACGTTGACTGCGGTCAGCCCCGCAGCCTGCAGCCGGTCTGGATCGAGTGAGACAAGAATCTCGCGCTCGACACCGCCGATGCGCTCGACCTGCGCCACGCCGCGCACGCCCTGCAATGCGCGCTTGACGACGTCGTCGACGAAATAGGAAAGCTGCTCCGGTGTCTTGCCTGGCGAGATCGCAGCATAGGTGACGATCGGCAGACCGATCACGTCGACGCGCTGGATCAGCGGCTCGTTGACGTTCTGCGGCAGGTTGGCGCGAACCCGGGTGACGGCGTCCTTGACGTCATTGAGCGCGCGATCGGTGTTGGTCTCCAGCGCGAACTGAATCGTGGTCACCGACAGGCCATCGGTGATCGACGACGAAATATGCCGCACGCCCTCGACGCCGGATACGCCATCCTCGATGGTCTTGGTGACCTGACTCTCCAACTCCGCGGGGGCAGCGCCGAACTGCGCGACTGCGACCGAGATCACCGGAATGTCGGCGCTCGGCAGCCGTGTTACCGCGAGCTTGGTGAAGCTGACCCAGCCCAGCACCAGCAAAATGATCGAAAACACGATCGAAGGCAGCGGGTTCCGGATCGACCATGCCGAGATATTCAAAGCCATTAGCGTGCCCGCGTGCGCTCGAGTTCGTCGGCGAACATGGTCTTGATCTGGTCGCCGTCGTGCAGCGAGGTGCCAGCATCGGCCACGACGGTTTCGCCGACGTCGAGGCCTTCAAGAATTTCGGTGGAGGTTTCAGAGGTCAGGCCGACGCGCACCTTTCGCGTCTCGATGGTGTTGCCTTTCACGACCTGTAGCGTCAGGCGGTCGATGGCGGTGCGCGGGACGGCGACGCCGCAGGAGCGCTTGGCGTCGATATTGGCGCGGGCAAACATGCCGACCTTGAGCGACGGATTGTTGTTCAGCGAAATCCGGACCTTGCCGAGCTGGGTGGCGCGGTCGATCTGCGGCGAAATTTGCCGGACCTTGCCGACGACGTCAGGCGCGTCGTCACGGCTGATGCGCACGGTCGCACCCGGATTGAGCTTGAGCAGATGGACGCTCGGCACTTCGGCCTCGAGCTCGATTTCATTGTTCACTGAAATGCGGAACATCGGGCCGGCCTGCGGCGACGCCGGAGCTCCGACCGCGGTCCTGACCTCGGTGACGAGGCCGGCGCCGGGGGCGCGCAGCGTGACGGGCCCGGGCCTGCCGGCGGGGGCGCCCGGTATTTGCGGCGGCGCCGTGAGGCGCGCCAATTCCTGATTTTCGGTGACCGTGTCGCCTTCCTTGACGAGTAGATCGGTGACGCGGGAGCCCTCCTGATCAACGCCGACCTGGGCCTCGCGGCGCGGCACGATGAAGCCGGTGACACGGACCATGTCGGAGAAGCAGGCATTGGTGGATTTGGTCACGATCACCAGCGCCTGGCCCGGCGTGTCTTTCTCTTCCGGGTGCGAACGGAACTCGAACCAGTAATAGCCGAAGGCCACAACGGCAACGAAGACCACGCCGAGCGCAGCTTTGAGGTATTCGGAGAATTTCATCGCCGGATCAATCCAGACTGGAAGTCAAATCAAACAGGGCGCAATTTGCCGGCCGAAGACCTGCAATGGAGCCCAAAACGAATACGTCCCGCACGGGTGCTGCGGGACGTATTGTAGCCGGAAACTATTGGTCGGCGCCACGCCCTTACTTGCACGCCTTATTTGCAAGAGTCCTATTTAGCTGTGTTCGACGCCGTGGCCTTGTTTTCCATGTTTACGACCTGGACGCGGCGGTTCACTTCCGCCATCGGCTGGCTCGGATCCTTGAGCTTGCTCTTGCCGTATCCGACGGCGACGAGATCGGTGCCGTTGATGCCATACTTGTCGACGAGATAACGCTTGATCGCGTCGGCGCGGCGCTCGGACAGGTCCTGGTTATAGGCATCGCCGCCGGCCGCATCGGTATGGCCCGCGACCACGAAGGTCGAGCCTTTGAGATCATTGTTGGTGAGCGCGCGTCCAAGCGCCTGAACCGACGGTAGCGACTTCGCGCTGATATCGGCCGAGTTGTAGTCGAAGTTGATCTCCAGATCGATCTTCGGCTTATCCTTGACGATGGCGGCGATCTCTTCGCGCTCGGCGCTCGAAAGCGAGCGCGTGGAGCGGCCACGGATCTTCTGGACGAATTTGCCCTCGGCAGCGCTTACTGCCGGGTCGGCGACGGTCTGCGGACCGGTCGAAAGGCCGCGGGTCAGCGGCTTCTTTTCCGGCGCCAGCGCGCGGAGTATCTGATCCTCGGTGACGCTCTTGTCCTGGGCCAGGGCGGTTCCCGTACTGAAGCCAATTGCGGCACCGAGCGTCGCAACCGAGACCATCACGCCAAAGGTTTTCGCTGAGATAATTGCCATTGCCTGTCCCTCTTGCGGGCTTCCCGCGCGGTTCAATGTCATCCAATTGGGCTGCCGGACCCCGGTTGCGGCCGGCTGCTATGCTTTAGTCTGGATGCCGGCCATCTCGGTTCGAGGCGCCGCCAGCCTTCATCCAAAAAAATCGTCACTGCACCCCGTAATCGGCAAATTCCTTGACGATATTGGGGTCCATCGCCTTCGCGTTGTTAATATCCAGGTCGCCTTCCGGAATCGAGCCGTTGCGTTTCTTGGCAAGGCCGCGGCCGTAGAGCGACGACGTCAATCTCGGGTTGATCTTGAGGGCGGCGTCAAAGTCAGCAATTGCATTCTTGTTCTGGCCGCTCTTTAGGTTGACAAGGCCGCGGCTGTCGAGCGCATCGACGAAATTCGGCCGCAGCCGCAGCGCCTCGTTGCAATCCTTCAGGGCCGCCTGCAGGTCGCCGATCACCGTGCGTGCCCAGCAACGGTTGTTGAAGGCTTCCACATCCTTCGGGTTCAGCCGCAGCGAATTGTTGAAATCCTTGATGGCGAGTTCATAGGCGCCCTTGCTCGCAAAGACCTGGCCGCGCCGGTATAGCGCGGCCGCGTCGTCCGGATTGTCCTTGAGCTTGTCGTTCAGGCTCTTGATGGTCGGGTCGTCGGCAAACGTCGGGCTTGGGCTTTCAGCCGGCTTGGCCGGTGGCGATGGCGGAGGAAGTGCTGCTTCAACCGGTTTTTGCACCGCGGGCGGCGGAGGCGGAGGTGCCGGTGCTGCCACCGGCGGGGATGGCGGTGGCGGTGCGGGAGCAGGAGCGGGTGGCGCTGCAGGCGCCGTGGCCACAGGAGTCGAAGGCTGGCTCGCCGGCCGCGGGCCTGAGCCGCCGGGGATGAAGGAGAAATCCTCGGCCAGCGACGACGAAATCCACGGCACCTGTTCCTGGCGCGAGGCGCGGGTCACGCCGACACGGGTGCGATTAAGCGTTTCCTCAGCCATCAAATCGGGGGTGCGGATTTCCTTCAGCAGCTCTTTCACGAACAGGCTGCGGTCGCTGCCATTGTCTGAAACGACGGAGGAAAGCGCGGCCGAATACATCACCAGCGTTCCGTTCGGCGCGATCACCGGCGCAAGGCCGGCTGAAAAGCTGCGGAACCGGCGCTCGAACGGATTGCGCCTGGAGGCGTCGATCAGCGCGATCTTGACGCCGGCGCCGCGGCTGTTGATCTCCCCCAGCACGGTTTCGAGGCTGAAACCGTCGCGGCGGACGTCCGGCTCGGTCCAGATCTGGGCGTCGACGGGGATCATGTAGCTCTGGCGGCTCGACTGCACGCCAAAGCCGGAGAAGAAGATCAGCGCGACAGACCCCGGCTTGATCTTGCCATACAGGCGGTCGAAAGCGCGACGCATCTGCTCGCCGGTCAGGTTCTCGCCGATATCGACATTGAAACCGTCGCGCTTGAGCTCTTCGGCGATGTCGCGGGCATCGTTGATCGGCTCCTTCAGTGGCGCCTCGGCGTCCGGATATTTCGCGTTGCCGATCACCAGCGCATAGCGCTCACCGGCTGCGAACGACGGGGCTACCGACGCAACTGAAAAAAACAATGTAAGGAACAATGCGAGGCGGATTTTCATAATGACGGCAGTCCAGATCACAGCAGTCCAGCCAAAATAGCGCCGATACCAGCTCGCGCTGCGGCGACCTTACTCTACGCTTTCGGCATTATCAAACCGCGCCCGCAGTCCGTCAACCGCTTGCGATGTCGTCACTAATTGCGACAATTAACCGCGACTGGGCCTGGGCGGACGAAGGGAATAAAATCATCTGTGGTGGCAGAACCACAGCTTGCATTGGTTGGAGCAAACGGTGCCCGGTCAACCGGTAATGCTTTCGCGCATGTATCCGGCTTCGCGTCCTGACCTCACCAACCCGCATAAGCAGTCCGCCGCAGCTTCCCGGCTCTATCCATGCGCGCCGAAAAGGCTCAGCCACTACCTTTGCGGGCGACAATGTGATTCCTCTCACATAGCATTCCACGCTGTCGCGCGGCTGTCATTCGCGCGCTGCGTTTGACCTTTGCGGATGACAATGGCTTGTTGCCGGGATCGGCCAAATCCAGACATTCAAGAAAAAAGTGACACCGATGGGAAATGCCTACGAAATCTACGCGCTGCGCTATGCGACGATGTCGCCGCGCACCCCCAACATGAATTTCCTGGTCCCCGATCCGCATGAGACCACGGCGCTGGACCTCGATTATTTTGTCTGGCTGGTCCGCGGCGGTGGACGCGACATCCTGGTCGATACCGGCTTCAACGCCGAAGAGGCGAAGGCGCGTTCCCGCAAGCTCACGCTCAATCCCGTCGATGCGCTGGAGAAATTTGGCGTTTCCGCCGACACCATCAAGGACGTCGTCGTCACCCATTTGCACTATGACCACGCCGGCAACCTCGATCGCTTCCCCAACGCGCGGTTTCATCTGCAGGAACGCGAGATGAGCTACGCGACCGGGCGCTGCATGTGCAACGGCATGCTGCGGCATCCGTTTTCGGTCGAGCACGTCACCACGATGGTGCGCCATGTCTATGGCGAGCGCGTCACCTTCCATTCCGGCGACGGCGAAATCGCGCCGGGCGTGACGGTGCATCGCGTCGGCGGCCATTCCGATGGCCTGCAGGTGGTGCGCGTGGAAACCGCGCGCGGGCCGGTGGTGCTGGCGTCGGATGCGGCGCATTATTATGCCAATTTGCAGAAGCGCAGCCCGTTTCCGATCGTCTACAATGTCGGCGATATGGCGCAGGGCTGGGAAATCGTCGAACGGCTGGCCGGCCATCCCGATCGCTTCATTCCCGGCCACGATCCGATCGTGAGCGAAATCTACCCGCGTGCCAGCGACAAGGTCGATGCGTTCGCCCTGCATCTGGCGCCGTCACGCTCGTTCGTGAAATAGCGGGCTATAGCAATGTCAGCGTACAAGACCATCGGCTTCATCGGCCTCGGCGTGATGGGAGAGCCGATCTGCCGCAATCTGGTGAAGAAGAGTGGCAGGCGCGTCCTTGCCTTTGACCTGTCGCCGGAGCCATTGGCGCGGCTGCGGGAAGAGGGCGCCGAGATTGCGGGCTCCGTTGCCGATGTCATCACGCAAAGCGATCTGCTGTTCCTGTGCCTGCCGAGCGCCAAACATGTGCGCGCAGTGTTCGAAGGCAATGGCATTCTCAAGAACGCGAGGGGCGGCCAGGTCGTCGTCGATCTCGGCACGTCCTCGGTCAGCCAGACCCGCGATTTTGCCGGGCAGTTGCAGGCCAAGGGCGCGGCCTGGGCCGACGCACCGATCGCGCGCACGCGTCAAGCAGCGCAGGACGGCACGCTCAGCGTCATGGTTGGAACGACGCCTGCGCTCTATGCTGACATCGAGCCGCTGATCCGCTGCTTTGCGACCGACGTCACCCATTGCGGCGAGGTCGGCGCCGGTCAGGTGACGAAGATTCTCAACAACATGGTGCTGTTCGAAACCGTCAACGCGCTCGCCGAGGCCGTTGCGGTCGCCAGGCATAATGGCGTCGATCCAAAACTGCTGCTCGACACGCTTTCAAAGGGCTCGGCCGACAGCTTTGCGCTGCGCAATCACGGCATGAAGGCGATCGTGCCGGGTAATTTTCCGGAGCGTGCGTTCTCGACCGAATATGCACTGAAGGATCTGTCCTACGCGCTGGAGCTCGCGGCCGATGCCGGATTGAAAATCCGCGGCGCGGAGTTGATCGGCACCGTGTTGCAGGAAGCGATCGATGCCGGCTCGGGGGATAATTATTTTCCCGTGATCGCGAAGCATATCGATAGAAGCTAACCGGAGATTCCTGATGATCACTCGCTTTGCCGGCCTGACACCCACCCGCAGCCGTGCCGTCGCGCACGACGATCTTGTCTTCACGGTAGCGGTCGCGCCCGACCCGGTCAGCCCGTCGATGTATGAGCAGACCGCAAAGGCGCTCGCCCGTATCGACGAAAGCCTCGCTTTGTGTGGCTCAGACAAGAGCAAAATCCTCTCGGCCATCATCTATGTCGCCGACATCAAGCTGAAGGGCGAGATGAATCGCGCCTGGGACGAATGGGTTGATACCAAGAACCCGCCCATGCGCGCCTGCCTCGGCGTTGAGCTCGAACCGCCGCATATCGTTGAGATCGTGGTGACGGCCGCGAAGTAGCCCAGCTGCCCCAGCCGTCATTGCGAGCGCAGCGAAGCAATCCACCGTGCGGCATAACGGATAGATGGATTGCTTCGTCGCTTCGCTCCCTTGCGCAAACGCTTCGCGTTTGTCGCAGGCAATGACGTTGAGAGAGCGGCGGTCAGTACGCCTCTTTCGCGTCGGCCTCTTCGCTGGTCTGCACCAGATCGAGGCTCTGCTCGATCTTGCCCAAGAGCCGCGTGAAATCGCGCCGCTCCTGCGCCGAGAGGCATGACAGGATTTCCTGTTCCTTGCGCAACAGGCGCGGGATCAGTTCCTCGTAGAGCGCTGTGCCCTTGCGCGTCAGGCGCAGACGAAATTCGCGGCGGTCGTCCTCGTTCTCGACGCGCTCGATGATCTGCTGCTTCATCAGCGACGTGACTGCGCGGCTGATGGTCGATTTGTGGGTGCGGGTGCAGTGCGCGATGTATTGCGCGCTGCAGGCATGGTGGCGGAAGCCGAGCGTCGCCAGCACGCGCCATTCCGAAATGTCGAGCCCGTAACGCGCCGCATACTCGACCGAGAGCGCGGAACTGACTTCCGCCGCCAGCCGATTGAGCTGAAACGGCACGAACTTGAAGAGATCCAGCCGGGCGCTTCGCTTCGCCGCGGTCTCTTCGCGCGCGTCGACGGCCACTTCGCTTGAAGGCGCCTTTGGCAAAATCGCTCCAATTTGAGTTGACGCCGGGCCCGGCTCGGGGTTTAAGATAGTTGCAGATGCGACTAATTTAGCAGGGTCGCCCGCCCTTGGCCAGTCACAAGGTTGAGCCCCAAGGTGAAGCCCTATGGCGCCGACTAAAACCCAGTTCGGCTACCGCCGCCACCCCGATCAGGATCGGGCGGACGCGAACACTGCCGAACACGCGGTCGTCGTGGTCGGCGCAGGCCCCGTGGGGCTGTCGCTGGCGATCGATCTGGCGCAGCGCGGCCAATCTGTCGTGCTGCTCGACGACGCCGATCGCATCGGCGAAGGCTCGCGGGCGATCTGCTTCTCAAAGCGTTCGCTCGAATTCTGGGACCGGCTCGGCATCGGCCAGCGCATGGTCGACAAGGGCGTGGTCTGGAGCGTCGGCAAGATCTTTCACGGCGAGCAGCAACTCTACCAGTTCAACCTGCTGCCCGAGGAGGGCCACAAGCGGCCGGCCTTCATCAACCTGCAGCAATTCTACGCGGAAGCCTATCTGGTCGACCGCGTCGGCGAACTTCCGGCCATCGACCTGCGCTGGCGCAACAAGGTGACGGGGCTCGAGCCGCGCAACGACCATGTGGCTTTGACAATCCAGACGCCGGATGGTCCGTATCGTTTGGCTGCGCAATATGTCATCGCCTGCGACGGCGCTCGATCCTCGCTGCGGCAAATGGTGGGCGCGGAATTCGCCGGCCAGGTGTTCGAGGATCAATTCCTGATCGCCGACGTCAAAATGACGGCCGCTTTTCCGACCGAGCGCTGGTTCTGGTTCGATCCGCCATTCCATGCCGGGCGCTCCGCGCTGCTGCACAAGCAGCCGGACGACATCTGGCGCATCGACCTGCAGCTCAATCGCTTTGCCGATCCGACTGTCGAAAAGCTGCCGGAGAATGTGCGGCCGCGCATCGCGCGCATGCTTGGGCACGACAAATTCGATTTCGAATGGATCTCGCTGTACAAATTCCAGTGCCGGCGGATGAACAAGTTCATCCATGGTCGCGTGATCTTTGCCGGCGATGCCGCGCATCAGGTTTCGCCGTTCGGCGCCCGCGGCGCCAATTCCGGGCTCGAGGACGCCGAGAATCTGGCGTGGAAGCTCGATTGCGTGCTGCGCGGGACGTCGCGCGAGGCACTGCTCGAGAGCTACCATATCGAGCGAAGCGCCGCCGCTGACGAGAACATCCGCGAATCCACCCGCTCGACCGATTTCATGGCGCCCAACTCGCACCAGGAGGCGCGGCTGCGCAAGGCGGTGCTGTCGCTCGCCAAGGATACCGAGTTCGGCAAACGCATGGTGAACGGAGGGCGGCTCTCGACGCCGTCGGTCTATGCGACGCCGCTCTCGACTGCCGACAGCGATTCGTGGCGCAGCGGCCCATGTCCCGGCACCTCGATGTCGGACGCGCCAGTTGCAGGCGCGCGCGGTGAACCGGAGTACCTCACCGATGCTTTCATCGGCGCTGGAATGCAGTTCACGCTGCTGGAGTTCGGCAATGGCGCCGCGCCGGAACTGCCCGAAGGAGTGGCTGCGATCCGGGTCGGCGGCAAGGATGGCCTCGTCGATTCGGCAGGGCTCGCCGCCGCACGCTACGATGCCGAACCCGGCACGGCCTATTTGTTGCGACCCGACGGTTATGTCGCGGCGCGGTTCCGGCATCCGACCCGCGAGGGGCTCGACGCCGCGCTGGCGCGTGCCGCCGGCATCAACTGAGGTTTCATCATGGCGCTGTCCACCGCTTCGAATTTTGCCAAGCCCGACGACGCGTTCCGCGCCGTCGTCGAGGCGCATCGGGGCTTGAGCGACGAACAGAGCGCCGACCTCGACGCTGCGCTGGTTCTCGTGCTTGCCAATCACATCGGGGATATCGCCGTGTTGCACGAAGCGATCGCGCTCGCCAAGCGGCGAATGCTCGATGCGAGCCAGCAACAGCAACAACAGCAGCAATAATTCACGTCTCGAACGAAGTCAGGAATCGAATTGATGGCCAAAGGTTTCGCGTCCACCACGGATCTCGCGGAGAAGAAGATCACCTTCTCCGAAATCGGCACCGATCTCTACGCCTTCACCGCCGAGGGCGACCCGAATTCCGCAATCATCGTCGGTGACGACGGTTGTCTGGTGTTCGACGCGCAGTCGACACCGGCGATGGCGAATAAAGTGATCGAGCGGGTGCGTACTGTCACCGACAAGCCGATCAAATATGTCGTGCTGTCGCATTATCACGCCGTGCGCGTGCTGGGCGCCTCCGCCTACAAGGCGCAGGGCATCGTGGCCTCGGCCGAAACCCATCGGCTGATCGGGGAACGCGGCCAGCAGGACTGGGATTCCGAATACGGCCGCTTTCCGCGCCTGTTCCAGGATGCCGAGAGCATTCCGGGCCTGACCTGGCCGACGCTGACATTCGAAGGCGAGATGTCGATCTATCTCGGCAAGCGCGAGGTGCGGCTGATGCAGCTCGGCGCCGGGCACACCTCGGGCGACATCGTCGCCTGGGTGCCGGATGCCGAGGTGATGTTCTCGGGCGACCTGATCGAATACCACTCGGCCTGCTATTGCGGCGACGCGCACCTGCGCGAATGGCCGGCCACGCTGAATGAAATCCGCGCCTTCAATCCCAAGGCGATCGCGCCCGGCCGCGGCGATGCGCTGAAGGGACTTTCCACCGGGCGCGACGCGATTGCGATGACGCGCGATTTCGTCACCTCGCTCTATGGCGCGGCGGAAACATCCGTCGCGAGAGGCCGCAATCTGAAGGAATCGATGGCCGCGACGCGCGAGGTGATGGACCCGAAATTCTCCAGCTTCGCCATCTACGAGCACTGCCTGCCGTTCAACGTCTCGCGCGCGTTCGACGAGGCGTCGGGGATCGACGATCCCGTAATCTGGACCGACAAGCGCGACCAGGAAATGTGGGCCGCCCTGCAAGGAGGAGGATGACCATGAATATCAACACCTCGCCTGATGCGATTGTTCGCAGCTCCGCGCAATTGACGCCGGGCTACATGTCCGGCTTCGGCAACAGTTTTGAGACCGAGGCGTTGCCCGGCGCGCTGCCGATGGGGCGCAACTCGCCGCAGCGTTGCGCTTACGGGCTCTATGCCGAGCAGCTTTCCGGCTCGCCCTTCACCGCGCCGCGCGGCAGCAACGAGCGCTCGTGGCTCTATCGCATCCGCCCGTCGGTGAAGCATTCTGGGCGCTTTGCCAAGGTTGATGCCGGGCTGTGGCGCACTGCGCCGTGCCATGAGCAGGAGATCATGGTCGAGCAGCTGCGCTGGGACCCCGCGCCGATCCCGAAAGAAGACATGACCTTCCTGCAGGGCGTGCAGACCATGACGACCGCAGGCGATGCCAATACCCAGGCCGGTATGGCGGCGCATGTCTATCTCATCACCAAATCGATGGTCGATCAGCACTTCTACAATGCCGATGGCGAGATGATGTTCGTGGCCCAGCAGGGCAATCTGCGCCTTGTCACCGAATTCGGCCGCATCGACATCGAGCCGGGCGAGATCGCCGTGATCCCGCGTGGCGTGAAATTCCGCGCCGAGATTCCGAACGGTCCCGCGCGGGGCTATCTTTGCGAGAATTACGGCGGCGCTTTCACGCTGCCGGAGCGGGGGCCGATCGGCGCCAACTGCCTCGCCAATTCGCGCGACTTCCTCACGCCGGTGGCGGCCTATGAGGACAAGGACACGCCGACCGACCTCTACGTGAAATGGGGCGGCTCGCTGTTCAAGACCACGCTGCCGCATTCGCCGATCGACGTGGTGGCGTGGCACGGCAATTACGCGCCCTATAAATACGATCTGCGCACTTTCTCTCCGATCGGCGCGATCGGTTTCGATCATCCCGATCCCTCGATCTTCACGGTTTTGACCGCACCGTCGGAGACCGCCGGCACCGCCAATATCGACTTCGTGATCTTCCCGGAGCGATGGATGGTGGCCGAAAACACCTTCCGCCCACCCTGGTATCACATGAACATCATGAGCGAGTTCATGGGCCTGATCTACGGCGTCTACGACGCCAAGCCGCAGGGCTTTACGCCCGGCGGCATCTCGCTGCACAACATGATGCTGCCGCACGGCCCCGACCGCGAAGCCTTCGACCATGCCAGCAATGGCGAATTGAAGCCGGTGAAGCTGACCGGCACCATGGCCTTCATGTTCGAGACGCGGTATCCGCAGCGGGTCACCGCGCACGCCGCGAAATCGGCGACCTTGCAGGACGACTACGCCGATTGCTGGAAAGGACTGGAAAAACGGTTCGACCCGACCAAGCCGTGATTCTTACCCGCCCCTTGAGGGGGCGGGTCGGCTCGCGTTGAGCGCAGCGAAATGCGAGACGGGGTGGGGTGACGGTCTATCCACTCGGGCGTTGTCGGACGTTGAGAGACCGTCACCCCGCCCCGCCGCTCATTGCATGAGCGTCGACCCGCGCCCTCAAGGGGCGGGTGAAGAGAAAGCGCCCTTAACAATCCAAAGAATCGATCGGCACTCCCATGCCCCATCCCAACGACCCCAAACTCCGCTCCTTCATCCCCGTCGCTCCCACCTCCGACTTCCCGATCCAGAATCTCCCCTACGGCATCTTCTCCGCCAAGGACGGGCTCGCCCCACGCGTCGGCGTCGCGATCGGCGACTACGTGCTCGATCTCTGGCAGCTTGCGCAGGATTGCCGTTTCGATGTCGTCGAGCCGGGAGTCTTCGCCGCAGCACAGCTCAATCCGTTCATGGCGCTGGGACCAAAAGTCTGGTCGTCCACGCGCGCACGGATCAGCGAACTGCTGCGGCACGATTATCCGGAGCTGCGCGACAATGAGAAGCTGCGCGAGCGCGCGCTGGTGCCGATGGCGGATGTCAGGCTGCGCATGCCGTTCGCTGTCGCCGGCTACACCGATTTCTATTCGTCGAAGGAGCACGCCACCAATGTCGGCGTGATGTTCCGCGGCAAGGACAACGCCTTGCAGCCGAACTGGCTGCATATGCCGATCGGCTACAATGGCCGCGCGTCCACCGTGGTCGTCAGCGGCACGCCGGTGCGGCGGCCGCGCGGGCAGCTGAAACCGCCTACGGCTGACGTGCCGAGTTTCGGCCCATGCAAGCGGCTCGATTTCGAACTCGAAATGGGCGTGGTCGTGGGGCAGCCGTCGGTCATGGGCGAGATGCTGACCGAGAAGCAGGCCGAGGAAATGATCTTCGGCTTTGTCATTCTCAACGACTGGAGCGCGCGCGACATCCAGCAGTGGGAGTATGTGCCGCTCGGCCCATTCCAGGCCAAAGCGTTCGGCACCTCGATCAGCCCGTGGGTGGTGACGCGCGAGGCGCTGGAGCCGTTCCGTTTGCATGGCCCTGCACAGGACCCAACGCCGTTACCCTATCTGCAACAGGCGCAGCCCAACAATTACGACATGCTGCTCGAGGTCGGCTTGCGCGCGGCGCCGATGAATGAAGCCGCAAATATCAGCCGCACCAATTTCAAATATATGTACTGGTCGTCGGTGCAGCAGCTGGTGCATCATGCGTCATCGGGCTGCGCCATGAATGTCGGCGATCTCCTGGGGTCCGGCACCATCTCGGGCCCGGAAAAGGACCAGCGCGGCAGCCTGCTTGAAATCAGCTGGAACGGCACCGAGCCGGTCGAACTGGCCGGCGGCGTGAAACGGACGTTCCTCGAAGACGGCGACTCGCTCGTGATGCGCGGCTGGTGCCAGGGCGATGGCTACCGCGTCGGCTTTGGCGAGGTCGAGGGGACGATCCTGGCGGCGGAGTGACACTCTCACCGCGTCTTTGCGAGCGAAGCGAAGCAATCCATCGTTCAGCAAAGAAAGTGTGGATGGCTTCGTCGCTAACGCTCCTCGCAATGACGTGGATGGATCACCGCTCCTGCGGTGGGATATCCCGTAGCCGCGCGCAATGCGCCGCGACATCCTCGGCGCTGTATTTCAAATGCACCCGCTTGTCCGACGGCAGCTGCTTCGTCACGCACACGCCGGGCCGCCGCTCGGTCGCAGGCCGGATCGGCCGCGGCGCAAAGCCGCCGCCGCAGTTCGGGCAGACATTGTGCAGCTTGCTGTCGACGCAATCCGCGCAGAACGTGCATTCATAGGAACAGATCCGCGCGTCCATCGCATTCGGCGGCAGGTCCTTGTCGCAATATTCGCAGTTCGGCCGGAGTTGCAGCGCCATCGTCGCCTCGTAAGGTGATTCCCGGGATCATCGCAAATCGGTCGGGAAATGCGAATGACAAATTTCCCTCGAATCGGGTCATGCTTTGAGGTAGCGCGGGCTTCATCCTTCGAGACGGCGCTTCGCGCCTCCTCAGGATGAGGTCGACGAGGATCGGAGACCGCACGCTACGCTTTGCCCACCCTACGCAACTACGCGCTAAATCTAAATCGCCTTCACCACCACCCGCAGCCCATCGCGCGGTTTCGGGATCGGCCACATCTGCCAGTCCGGCGTGTAACCGGGCTCCAGCGACACTTCGAGATTTTGCAGGAAGTGCCGCGCAAAGCATTTCGCCTGCATGTACGCAAAATGCAGGCCGAGGCACATATGCGCGCCGCCGCCATACGGCACCCACGCAAAACGATGGCGGTTGCGCTGCGCCTCGTCGGT
>Ga0268266_10002740_pt1 | contig 18404 bp, 12 predicted proteins | sample KBSS13metaG_FD_190356 | JGI IMG/M metagenome (GOLD analysis project Ga0268266, IMG submission 190356) | Switchgrass rhizosphere microbial communities from Kellogg Biological Station, Michigan, USA - KBS S1-3 metaG (SPAdes) (version 2) | ecosystem: Host-associated > Plants > Roots > Rhizosphere...
GAGGGCGAGCATCATGATAGTTATCAGAAGATAAACCCGCTGCAGACTACGGCAGGTTCGTCGTTTGCAGGTGCCGGCAAAGGCGGGAGCCGGACAGTATGGTCTTTGGGCCCTCAAAACCGGTTCAGTTGGATCAAAACGTATCAGACTTGCCACCACTCTCTATTGAGGCTAACCGAATTTCACCCTGTGTGGGTTTGAGGTTTTCAAGGATCCATGAGCGCCGAGCGAAAGATTGAAACTGCGGACGAGACGAGTAGGGATACAGAGACTTCGCTCGAGCCGTTTGCGCTACGCCAGCAGGTTGCTGAGCGAGTGGCGGCCCATCGCTCTCGTCGCCGTCCTCAAGGCGAGATTGACCCGATCGCGCAGAATCATAATCCGCGGGCGAAGGCCTCGCGCATCGCTGCCGCAGTCGCTGAACGCTACGCCCAGAGCAAGAGTTATCACGCCTATCTGGCCGAAGAGGCTGAGCGAGCCGTGCGCGAAGCCGAGGAGGCTGCCAGGCAGGCGGAAGCCGCCGCGGAGATTGCCGCACGAAACGCCGAAGCTCTTGCACAGGTGCAGTACGATCTCCTCACCGAGCTGGATCAATACAGCAAAGAGCCATCAACCTCCTCCGCTTCCCCAGCCACGCCGTCGCATGATCGACGGCCGTCGTTTACGAAAGATGGTGCCGAGCGGCAAGAAAATTCGAGTGGCGAGTTCGCGTTCGAAACCGCTCCGACTCCGGCTTCCTTTACCGTCAAGATGTCAGAGGACCTGCGGCTGCCTGGTGCGGAGATGCCAGGTAGCGCGTTTCGCGTTCGACGGGATCGAAACGACGATCCCGAGGCCAACGCATTCGAGACTGACGATCCCTCCGAATATCACTTTCTGGATGAGGAGATCGCGTTCCGCCAGGCACCTATCTTCGATCCGGTCGAACCAACGGTCGAGATTCCTGGAAACCTGATTGAGTTTCCCCGCCAGCTTGTGGCGGCCCGACGCGCTCGTCCCCGGCTGGCAGAGGGTCCCCTGCGTGAAGAAGGTGCCCCGGTCCACGACGACCCATCTCAGCTCCGTATCTTCGAGGTCGAACCCGAACAGATTTCGCCTGCACCGGCGCAAGAGACCTCTGCTCCAGAGTGGACCTCGATTCTGCTGGACGCCCATCCGCGATCCCATCAGACCTATTCTTCACACTCGGCGGAGTATGTTGCGCACGCGATCGGAGATTTCACTCCAGCTGCGGAACCCCATGCCGCACAGCATCTGCAGCTGTCCCCCGAGACACAACATCTCTACGCAGTTCCGATTAGGGTCGCTCCGATTCAGCTTCGCCTGATGGCTGGCGCAGTCGATCTGTGCGTGGTTTTGGCAGGTTTTCTCGTGTTCACAGCTACAACCGTCCTGACGATCACGCACTTCAATCCAGCCGGTATATCGATGACACCCGTTACGGCGGCGATCTCTTCCGCTGGAGCAGTCGTTCTGCTGGGCTTCCTCTATCAATTGCTTTTCTTCACTTACTCCGATGCGACGCCAGGCATGCGTTATGCGCGCATCGGCTTGTGCACCTTTTCGGACGAGAACCCCAACCGTGCGGCGCTGCGTCGTCGTATCTTCGCCATGGCCCTGTCGTCGGCATCGCTGGGTCTGGGTGTGCTTTGGGCTTTTCTGGACGACGAACGTCTGGGATGGCATGATCGCATCTCCCGGATGTATCAGCGGAGCTACTAAGATCTTCCGATCGCCTCAGCGATTGCCCTTTGAAACACTCAGGGCAAGCCTTTGAGTGGTATGAAAAAGGAAGCCCCTCCGATGGAGGGGCTTTCCTGCAGGTACACGTCTTAGAAGGTGGTGCTGACGGTGAGCCGGAAGGTCTTTCTGGGCTCGCGCAGGGTGTAGGGCGACCCATAAAGCTGCAGGGCCTGGAGATAGGTGAACTGCCCGGCTCCAGAGTTGGGGAAGAAGCCTCGGAAGGTCGCATCGTCCGTAGCGAGCGCCTGCGGAACGTCCTTGTACAGGCGGAGCGGGTTGTACGCATAGAAGATGCGGAATGGAGCGTTCACGATCGGAAGAATGACCTGAACCTCGGCACCGTTGGACATACGTGGAACGTAGTTGGTTCCCGGCACAATACGAAGCGGATTGGGGAAGGTAAGCTGCTTACCACCGAAGCAGGCGCCGTTGATGAAGTTCGGGCAACCATACATCGGGCTTGAGATCTCCTGCAGACCGGAGACGCTCTGGCGAAGCTGATTTGGGTAGACATCAAAGGTCATGTTGAAGTCGGTAAAGAAAGCAAAGGTGACCTGATTGATGATGGGGATTCGGTATTCGATGTTCCCGGTCACAGCGGTATCGCCGCCGATCGAAACCAGACGATAGATCGGCAACGGAATCTGCACATTTCCCAGCGAAGGGTTGCTCGGATCGCGAGGAACCGTCGTTCCATCCGGATTGGTCAGGTTGAACTTGACCTGGGTGGGAATGAAGGTATACGGCGAGGTAGAGCGAACGTCGAATCCACGGACGTCCATCTCACCACCGGAGTAGACACGATTTTGCGGCGGAGCGACCTCGCCCCCGAAGCCCACGATGTGCGAGAACTGGACGCGGTAACCCAGGACGTTGTGTCCCTCGCGGCTCACCTTCAGCTTATTCATGGGGAAGAACTGACGCCAGCTGACGACCGGCTGGATGTACTTCACGTTTCCGCCGGCACCCGCAATCGCCAATGCCGCATTCAAATCCTTACCGGAGTGCGGTCCAACTGCACGGTCCAGACTGGAGAAGGTAAAGCTCGGCGTAATGACTGAGCTGATGATGCCATTCAGCTGGTTCTGTCCCTGCACTCCTGAACGGAAGGCCAGGGTCTGAAAGACATTTCGCGTGTTGTCGTTGAAGGTTGTGACCGACGAACGCGAGAGCGCGTAGGAGACACCGACGCGGGTGACACCGGAACGGGAGAACAGATGCCGCAGAGGAGAGCTGACCGAGAGCGTCAACCCGGTCTGCGACTGGTTGTAGTTTGTCAGCAAGGACTGCTGCGCCGAGGACAAATTCTGGCTCAGGTTATTGGCGATCGAGTAACCCTTGGCCGGATTGAAGTCGTACTTGCTGGTGAAGACCTGGACGCCGAGCGAGATGGGCTTGTTGCGGAAGTAAGGCTCGGTGAACCCGAAGCTCAGGTTACGCTGCAGGTCGCCTATATTTGCCTGAACCGAGAGCGTCTCGCCAAGGCCGAGGAAGTTGTTGGTCTCGTAGTTAAGGCCGATGAACGATCCGGAGAGTCCGCTGAGACCTCCATTCAGACCGATGGAGTTCTTGCCTTTCTCCTTGAGCTTGAGCAGAAGGTCGACGGTGCCGTCATCGGTGTTCTGGCGACTCTCGGAGTCTTGCTCGACTTTAAGCGGCTCGAAGTAGTTCAGCTGATTGAGGCGCAGGATCGACAGCTCCCAGAGACGGGAGTTGTAAACCTGTCCTTCTTCCAGCAGAAGCTCGCGGCGGATGACCTTGTCGCGCGTGATCGAGTTGCCCTGGAATTCGATGCGGGACACATAGAACGGCTTCCCCTCATCGATGTCGATATCGAGATAAATCAGCTTCTGGGCTTCATCGACGCGCGGGACCGGGGTTCCGACGAAGTTAATATAGCCACCCTCGCCGTAGGCTTTACGAAGCTGTTCCAGTCCCTTGCCGAAGAGGGTGGCATTGAACCACTCACCGTCTTTCTGGGTGAACTGCGCGCGAAGCGCCTTGGTATTGGTGTAGTGCTGGTTGCCCTTGAAGGTGATGCCCCCCAGCCGATAGCGCTCGCCTTCTTCAACTGGCATGAGGATATCGATCCGCTTGCCCTTGGATGGACGCAGCGTAAAGGGATTCAGACCACCGGCATCGCGTACGCTGGTCGACGGCTCGCTGGTCAACGCCTTGAAGTAACCGCGATCACGATAGGCCGCGCGCACACGCTCAGTGTCTTCATCGAGCTTCGAGGAATCGAAGGTGCGGGCGAAGAGGTTCTCCAGGATGATCGAGTGAGGGATTCCGATCGGTTTGAGATTCTTCATCGCGGCGCGAAGGGTGCGATCGGAGACGTTATTGTTTCCGTCGAACTGAATCTTCCCGACCTTAACAGTAGGACCTTCCTTCACGTTGAAGGTGAGGGCCACGGCAGCAGGAGGAATGGTCTTTACTTCTGTCCTGATCGTCGCGAACTGGTGGCCGTGCGCAGAGAGGAGTTCCTTGAGGACAACCTCTGCCCGCTTGATCTTGGTCGGATCGTACTGGCTTTCGACAGAGAGGCCGACCTTCGCCTTCTTGAGGGCGTCCAGAACGTCGGATTGTGAGACAGCGTTGAGGCCCTTGTAGTTGATCTCACGGATCGTGGGCTTTTCGCGGACGTAGATGACCAACTGAACGCACTTCGCCGTGTCGACCCGTTCGATCCGAACATCGTCAAAGTATCCCGTATTCCACAGAGAATTAAAGTCGCGCTCGACCACCGCCGGGTCATACAGATCGCCCTGATGCGAGAACAGGCGAGCGAGCACGGATTCTTTGGGGATTCTGCGATTGCCGACGACCTGCGGTTGGCAGAGTGCCTGAGCTTCAGAACCGACGGCCTGCGCCTGAAGCGACGGAACCATCGCAACGGCAAAGGCACCCAACAACACGGCATAAGCGATGCGAAAGCAGCTAGAGCGCGTGCACACAGGCCTTGACTTACTCTTCAGGGAGCTTCCGCTCTCTCGATCTACGGTAAAGATACGCACACCCTCACTGCTTTGAAAATCATGCCCCGACGGTTCCTGAAGGGGGAGTCTCGATTATATGGGAGCACACGGCGCCTTAGCGAGTTTCCCTTCCGTATTCGCAACGATTTACGCTCCGGTTTTCTCATTCACTTCGCCCGGGGACATCGACTATGACGGAGGAAAGATCGCGCAGGCAGAGCTCAAACCCCGCCAGCAAGCACCTTCGCAAACAAATCTCTATCGACATTCCCTCCGCCCAGCACGGTGCCTACGCGAGGACCGCCACGAGGACGATCCTGCAAAAGTCCGGCAAGACCGACGGCGCCTGCCCCTTCCGCGACGTTGTGGGTATCGGAGAAGTAAACGCGCATCGCCCCCTCCACTTCGTCATCGGTTACCTCAAGAATGCGGTCAGCCCCTGCCCGCACGATCTCGACAGCCGCTTCTGTGGGTTTTCTGCAGGCGACCCCGTCGGCAATCCGAGTCGCCGCTGGGCTCTCAACCACGCGACCCTCCGCCACGGAGAGGGCAAAGGCAGGCGCGTGCTTGGAGATGACACCAACAACGCGGGTGCGGAGCCCCAGCGCATTCCGTACTGCAATCATGGCGCTGATGCCTGATCCCATGCCGATGGGAACGTAGACGGTGTCGAGCTCAGGAACCGAGGAAAGAAACTCGAACGCTGCGGTAGCGACCCCGGTAACCAGGTGTCGGTGATAACTCGGCACCCAGTGCCAGCCGTTTTCACGCTCTAATCTTTCGGCGTGCTCCAATGCAGCCTGAAAGTCGTCGCCCTCTTCGATCAGCTCCGCACCCAATCCCTGCATGGCCCGGTTCCTTTCGGTGCTGTTTCCTCTGGGAACGACGATGACGGAACGAATACCGCTGGCCGCGGCGGCCAGAGCGATCGACTGTCCGTGATTGCCGCGAGTCGCAGTCACAACCGTATCCACGTCAGGACGTTCGCGACGAAGCCAATCCATATAGATCAGGCCGCCGCGAATCTTGAATGCGCCTACGGGCGAGTGATTCTCGTGCTTGACCCACACCTCGGCACCGGCACGGCTGCCAAGCAGTGGCCAGGCATACTGCGGAGTCGGTGGCATCGTGCGATAGACAAGCTCAGCGGCCTGGCGAATCTCGTCGAGGCCGGGCAGTTCATGGTTCGTCACAGCTTTACTCCATGGCTTTCGAGTTATGAGCTTCGGATGCGGAGGGCAGAGGTATGGCTTCGAAGTTTTTGTTATCGATTCAGGAGGCGAGAACCTTTCGAACCTCGACCAGGGTGGAATAGAACGTTGCTCCCCCACCAAGATCGGTCAGCCGATCGCTGGTTAGAGCATTGATGTTGGCTTTGCCACGGCTCAACTTATTCCATTCCAATCGCGCAGCAACGACTCCAGCTCCTACATGCCCGTCAACGTGAGCGCGCAGCTTGACGCTGCCACGGGCGTTGAAGACCTCCACCTCGTCCCCGTTCGCGATGCCGCGCGGGGCAGCATCGGAGGCATGCATCTCCAGAATGCCTGCGGTCTTCGCCTCCATACGCTGATGGATCGGAATATTGGCGAAGGTCGAGTTCATATAGTTATCGGCTTTGCGGGGAAGGAACTCGAGAGGATACTCGTCCGCATGCGCGCGAGATTCCACCGGAGCCCGGAAGACCGGTACCGGCGTTAGCTCACCGCGACCGGATGGAGTGCGGAACCACTCCGGCGTGGAAAAGGGAAGCACTTCGCCGCGGGAGTTCTCCGGCATGGCGATTCGGATGTGACCTTCGCGCTCGAGACGCTCGCGCGTGATGCCTTGGAAGCGGGGATCCTTCGTTGACAGGGCCTGATCGATCAGCTCATCCTCGCGGTCATCGAAGCAGCTCTCCGGGAAGCCCATCCTTCGTCCCAGCTCTCCAAACAGCCGCACATTGTTTCGAGCCTCACCAAGAGGCGAGATCGCGCTTTGGGAGATCTGCACGAAGTGGTGCCCATAGGCTCCCTGCACGTCTTTGGTCTCGAGAAAACTTGGCGCGGGAAGGACGATGTCGGCGTAGTCGGTCGTATCGGTAAAGAACTGCTCGTGGACCACCGTAAACAGATCGTCGCGCCGCATACCGCGAAGGACTTCGTTCTGATCGGGAGTAACGGCGGCGGGATTGGAGTTGTAGACAAAGAGCGCCTTTACCGGCGGTCCGCCTACACCCGCATCCGGTTCGGTGAGAGCCTCGCCGAGACGATTCATGTTGATGGTCCGCGCAAGACGGCCCAGAGGGCTGGCTTGCATCAGCTCCGGCATCTGCAGCGTCGCCGACTGAAATGGAAACGTGCCTGAGGTCGACAGCTGCAGGCCCCCGCCGACGTACTGCCATCCCCCCGTAAGCAAGGGGAGCATCGCCACGGCTCGCGCCGCCGTGCCGCCGTTTTCACTGCGCTGGATGCCATAGTTCAGACGAATCGCCGCAGGGCGACGGCCATCGCGTCCTGCAAGCGCATATTGGCGCGCCAGTCTTTCGATCGTGGCGGCATCGATTCCAGTCACGCGGGCGATCGCTTCAGGAGCGTGCTGCGGATCGAGCGCGTGGGCCTTCAACTCCGCAAAGCCATGCACGCATCGCTCGACGTAGTCGCGGTCTTCGAGTCCATCGCGCAGGATGACATGCATCATTCCGAGCGCCAGCGCGGTGTCCGTGCCGGGATGAATCACGAGATGCTCATCGGCCAGGGCGGCCGTGCGGGTCTTGTAAGGATCGATGACCACCAGACGAGCGCCCTGGCGGCGAGCCTCCTCGATGAAGGGCCATAGATGGATATTGTTGCCGTGGATGTTCGCTCCCCACGCCAGAATGAGCCCGGCATGGACGAAGTCTTCAGGTGCGATGCCGAGACGGACGCCGTAGACGCTGGTCAGTGCTGCTCCTCCAGCCGAAGAGCAGATGGTGCGGTCGAGTTGAGATCCGCCGAGTCGGTGGAAGAACCTCCGATCCATCGAGCCATAACCCAGCTGCCCGATGGTTCCCGCATAGCTGTAGGGCAGGATGCTCTCCGGGCCATACTCATCGGCGATGGACTTCAGGCGAAGAGCGATCTCATCGAGGGCCTCGTCCCAGGTGATCCTCTCGAAGGCCTCGGTCTCGCGTCCCTGCGGAAGCGATCCCTTGGGAACGCCGGGTTTACGCCGCATCGGGTAAAGCAGACGATCGGGAGAGTAGACACGGTCGAGATACTTTGCCACCTTGCCGCAGAGAAAACCCCGCGTGACCGGATGCGCCGGATCACCCTGAATTCTGGTGGCGCGGCCCGTAGAGGTATCGACCGTTACCAGCACACCGCATGAGTCGGGGCAGTCGTGCGAACAGACCGCGTGAACTACACGTGTGGCCGGATTTTCGCTCATATTCTTTATTCTATGCCTGCTAGGATCTCCTGTAACCGGTATCTTCCTTCTCTGTTATGGCTGAAAAACTCTTCCCCACCACTCGTCTCGAGGCCTTTTCTGACGGCGTATTGGCCGTCGTGATCACCATCATGGTGCTCGAACTGAAGGTCCCGCATGAAGACGGGATCGCAGGGCTTTGGTCGATCGCTCCTATTCTCTTTATCTATCTGCTCTCTTTTACCCTCACCTCCATCTACTGGGTGAACCATCATCATCTGGTCCGGCGAGTGGAGCATTGCAACCAGAGAGTGCTGTATGCGAACCTCAGCTTTCTCTTCTCCGCTTCTCTGCTTCCCTTCTTCACCGCATATGTCCTCGAGAAAAACGCGGACTCTTTCTCGGTTGCGCTCTATGCGGCTTCGATGATCTTCACAGGGTTCTGCTTCTTCCTTCTGAGGCTGGCCGTCGGAAGGCTGCTGCGACAAGCAGGCAATCTGAGTCCCGAGGACACGGCGACGCAGCACAAACATATTGCCAGCCTCCTGCTCTACATCGCAGCCATTCCGCTGGCACACTTTCACCCCCACATCGCTCTCGGAGTGATCACCTCCGTCACACTCATCTGGATCGTTCCTACAGTGCGGACAGACCGTGTGGAGAATAGTTTTGAATGACGAGGACCTTGAGTAAGTTTGCTAAAGTGAGACCGAGTCTCCATTGAGGTGATCCTGTGCCATTCCTACGCCTGGCCTTTACTCTGTTCGTCACCTTAGCTGTATGCCTGCCCGCTCGATCGCAGCAGGACCTGACCACCGTACCGCAGCAGCAACTCGACGTAATCAAGGTTCTGCTGGCCCAGGAAGAGGCATGGAATCGTGGCGATCTGGTGGCCTTCATACAGACCTATAAGGACTCTCCCGACACGCTCTTTATCACTTCGACGATCAACCGGGGCTTCTCCGGCCTGCTAGAGGAGTATCGGCACAACTATCCGAACAGGGCAGCAATGGGATCGCTGGCATTCTCCGGGCTTGAAGTCCACCCTCTGGACGATCGATTCGCTGTTGTCATCGGACGTTACAGCCTTGAGCGCACAAAAAAAGACGGCGGTCACGCGGAGGGAATCTTTTCTCTCGTCCTGGAAAAGACAGACAAGGGATGGAAGATCATCGTGGACCACACAACAAGCTGATCTAACCGCGTATTACTTGCCTGATCCGGATGGAGACCTCTTCAAAGTCTCGATAAGCCTCTCAAGCTCCTGACGCATATTCGGACTGAGTTCCTCAAACAGAAAGCCCGCCCCTACACCAAAACGCACCGTACGCACATTCGCCGAGAGGCGCAACATCACACCATTGGCGCGAAACATCATCTCGACCGGCGAGCCGATCGCCGTGCGTAGGCGTGCGCTGGTCTCGATGAAGCAGCCTGATAGGCTGATGTCCTGAACGCTGCCGCGAAACACCTGCGATCCTTCCGCCACTAGAACTTCGGCATCGCCCTCGACGTGAAAACGCTCGTGGCGGCGGCGTTCCGCTGAACTTATGCTTTCCTGCCCACGATCTTCGAATTCAAAACCGGATGAATGCTGTATGAGGTCGCTCACGTCTCCCCTTTGGCCGCGGACCTCCTCTTACGACGAAAAAGGACCGCCAACTGGATCTATCGGCGGTCCCTTCACAAATCTTGAGCTTCGTTTCGCAACTCAGACAGTCATGACTTCTTTTTCCTTCGCTTTGAACAGCTCCTCGATCCGCTTGATCTCGGCGTCGGTCAGCTGCTGTACCTCTTCGTTGGCACGCTTCTCGTCGTCGGCCGAGATCAGCTTGTCCTTCGCCGCCTTCTTGATCTGATCGTTCCCATCGCGACGGATATTGCGGATCGCCGTCTTGTGATCTTCCAGCGTCTTATTCAGATGCTTGACCACATCGCGGCGACGCTCCTCAGTCATAGGGGGAACCGGGACGCGAACGACGGTTCCATCCAACATCGGATTCAAACCCGTGTTCGAGGTGCGGATGGCCTTCTCGACCGCCGAAACCATCGCTTTGTCGTAAGGCTGCACCAGAATCAACGTAGGCTCGGGTGTGCTGATCTGCCCCAGCTGGGAGACCGGGGTATCGGTGCCGTAGTAGTCCACCTTCACCTGGTCGAGCATATGGACGTTCGCGCGGCCGGTGCGGGTGGCGGACAGATGCGCCCGGAAGTCCTCCACCGATTTCTCCATTCTGGACTTCAACTCCTGGTGGGTTCCTTTTAACGCTTCAATGCTTGCCATCGCGGATGCCATAACGGTTCTGCCCTCATGCGCCGTTGCGCCAACAAAAATTTTATCGGAAAAACCCTACAGATCGAAGGCGTAGCGGTTTTTGGGAGTACCTCAGTTTGAAAATTGACTGGGGTTGCGGATAATACACCTGAGCCTGGGAATAGATGCATTGATATAAGCACCCTTGCGGAACCGACAGTCGATCAGACTACGGAGATAAACCCGTCCCTCCTGCAATGGTAACTGGCATTGCAGGTAACGTATGGTCAATTGAGGAATTGGTATCCATCATGCCGGAGCCGGTAGCAAATAAGCGTGGAGCTTACAAGCCTCGCCAGAAGTAGAATGGCTGGCATGAAGAATCTGCTTGGCAAGCTCAAACTCGCGCTGACAGTCTGGCTGCGCCAGCCGAAGGATGAGATGGATAAGCGGCAGACTCAGAGCGATATTCAGGCTCTACTCCCGAAGAACCCAAATTCAAACTGAGGCGCTACCCGGCTTTCCCGCGGAATTCCTTGTAGTTGCCAAGCAATTCGATCTCGCTCTAGGCTAGCGAGTCATGACGATCCAGCAGGAAGTTCACGATCTCCTCACCGCTCTGGATGTTCCGGACGATGCATTCTCCAGCGGTCCGCTTGCAGTCACCTCGCCCATCACAGGCGAGATTATCGCCCATATTCGAGTCGCCGAGGATCCAGAACAGACGATTAATGCCGCGCATCGTGCCTTCCTTGCATGGCGCAGTGTTCCGGCTCCACGACGCGGAGAACTGGTCCGCCAGCTCGGCGAAGAGCTTCGTTCAGAACGCGATAAGCTCGGCCGGCTGGTCACCCTTGAAGCAGGAAAGATCCTCTCTGAAGGGCTTGGCGAAGTACAGGAGATGGTCGATATCTGCACCTTTGCCGCCGGACTCTCGCGCCAGCTCGCAGGTCTCACCCTCCCCTCGGAGCGACCCGATCATCGCATGATGGAGACCTGGCATCCGCTTGGGGTCACTGGAGTTATCTCTGCCTTCAACTTCCCGGTTGCGGTTTGGAGCTGGAATGCTGCACTCGCGCTGATATGCGGCAACTCCGTGGTCTGGAAGCCATCGGAGAAAACTCCTCTGACCGCACTCGCCACGCAGGCGATCTTCGAGCGTGCAGCTGCAAAGGTGGGAGGCACCCCGGCGAATCTCTCCTCACTGTTGCTGGGAGAGAAAACCGCCGGTCAAGCCCTGGTCGACTCTCCTCTGGTGCCGCTTGTTTCGGCGACGGGATCGACAGCAATGGGACGCGCTGTGGCTCCGCGACTGGCCCAGAGGTTTGCTCGACCCATTCTGGAGCTCGGAGGAAACAACGCAGCAATCGTCTGCCCATCAGCTGATTTGGATCTCACACTCCGAGCCGTAGCCTTTGCCGCCATGGGAACAGCGGGACAGCGCTGCACCACGCTGCGGAGGCTTATCGTGCATGAATCCGTATACGACTCCCTTCTTCCGCGTCTCGCGAAGGTGTTCTCTTCGGTCTCTATCGGCGATCCTCGAGATTCCGGAACACTCGTAGGCCCCTTGATCGATCGGCGTGCCTTCGACGGAATGCAAGCGGCACTCCAGGCAGTTCGATCGGCAGGTGCGATCCTGCATGGTGGCGAACGCGTCGACGTACCCGGTTGTGCCGAAGCCTTCTATGTAAAGCCAGCTCTGGTTGAGGTAAAGGAACAGTTCGAGGTCGTGCGACACGAGACCTTCGCGCCCATCCTCTACGTCCTGCGCTATCGCGAGTTCGAGCAAGCGATCGCTCTCCACAACGGTGTCGCGCAGGGGCTGTCGTCCTCGATCTTCACCAGCGACATGCGCGAGGCAGAGCGCTTTATTTCCGTAACCGGCTCCGACTGCGGCATCGCCAATGTAAACATCGGAACCTCAGGAGCCGAGATCGGCGGGGCCTTCGGCGGCGAAAAGGAGACAGGAGGCGGTCGCGAATCAGGCTCCGATGCCTGGAAGCAGTACATGCGCCGCGCGACCAACACCATCAACTACGGAACAGAACTTCCGCTGGCCCAGGGCGTCGTCTTCAACGTCGACTGAGGATTAGGAGTAGAGGGCGGATTACTTCTTTTCGGTCGTGGGAGGAGGACTTCCCGAGAGCCGCAGGTTCACTGCTTTTTGCAGAAGGTCAAACCAGAACGGTGCTCCCTGCGAGATGGCCAGAACGGTCGCGGCAACTCCGACGATCTTCCACAGCCACCAGCTCCACTCGCTCAGATCCACCAGGCGCGGATCCGTACCGGCCAGCGAAACCTGGGTGATCCCAGCGGTTGGATGGATCAGATCAGGCCAGCAACTCGCCTTGAAACCATCTGCCTGAACCGTAGGATTCGCTCCCGTTTTCGCAACGCTCTTTGGATCGACGAAGCACCAGCCGAGGGGAACTCCCGGAAGGTGCTCCCTCAGAAGATTCATACGATGAAGGGACTGATCCAGCTCGGCCTTATCGTCTCCAACAACCTCGTCCTTCGGAGTGGACTTCACAAATTCGGTCGCCTCTGTAGAGATCGCATCTCGCAGAGTCTGATCGTTCCAGAAGCGCTTGCTGAGCGTAATCGAATCGGCATTCAGCAGAAGGCAGAGGATCCCGCCGATGATCCAGATCCAGGCGTGCGACTTGCGCTTGTACCAACCCGAGACACGCTCCATGGATTCGTTGAACCAGTTCTCAATCCGCTTGCGCTGTTCGCTAACATCCTTGCAGCCACGCAGAAGCGACGCCAGCATCTTTTCCGTCTTCTCGAAACTGTTTGTCGGTGGCTTCTCCGAGGTAGATCCATCCAACTTCATTCCGTGATCTTGAGCCGTCTGCAGAATCGACAGCGCAAGCGTGGTAGCGGGAATATACGAAGGCCGCCGGGTGAGCGCGCCCGTTCGGTCAGGACTGCAGAGCCCCTCAATGAGCGGCTGCCTGTAGACCTCTTCTTTGAACTCCGAACTCATCAGCAGGCCCGCGAGGCCATTTTGCAGCGTCTTGGCGCGCCAGGAAAAGAGGTTCGAAATAATCTCCAGCGTCGCCGAGCATGCTGCGCTCAGCATCAGAAACAGAAACGCCATGCTTATGGCGAAGCCCACGATGGTGGTAATCAAGACGCTGCTCCCGGACAGTGAATAGAGACACGATCACTCTACTGCAACCCGCGATGAGCATTCAAAAAGCGAAAGCGGCTGACGATATCGCCAGCCGCTCTCACATCCAAACGCTACTCGTGCGCACTACCCTTATGACCGGCAAGCCTGCCATCCATATCCGCCAGCACATAAGCCACAACCGAGAGCATCGCAGTGTTGCGCTTGAACGAATCCGGATCGACCTTGTCCAGCGTGTCCGCCTCGGTATGGTGCCAGTCGAAGTAATGGTCGCCCACTGTACGCGGGCTCAATGCAGGAACACCGTCGGCAACGATGGGAGCGATATCGGAACCTCCACCGCCTGGTGACACAGTATCTGTCCCGATCGAGCCGAGCAGCGAAACGATATCGCGAAGATATTCAAACGACTGCTTGTCTTCGGATGGCAGAGCGCTCTCATCGAAAGCTGCATGAGCAGGAGCTGGAGCAGCCGCGGCTCCCGGAGCTGGAGGAGCAGGACGTCGCGGGCCGCCGAAACCACCGTACCCAATGCCGAGCGGCTTCTCGGCACCGCCGTCCATCTCGATGGCGGCAACCTGATCGCCGATCTTGTCGCCGATCCACTGACGATAGGCTCGTCCACCAGCACCGCCGTTCTCTTCATTCACCCAGAAGACAATTCGAATCGTCCGCTTCGGCTTGAGGCCTAGCTTATGAATCAGCGAAACCGCCTCGAAGGTCGCCATAATGCCAGAGCCGTCATCCTGCGCACCCTGACCAACGTCCCATGAATCGATGTGTCCACCGAGCACGACAACCTGCTCCGGATGCTCTGAGCCGACAATCTCACCGATGACGTTGCCTGCTTTCACCTCCGGCTCCATATGGGCATCCATCTCCAGGTGCACCTGTACTGGACCCTCTTTCGCCAGTCGCTCAATCAGCAAAGCGTCCTCGACCGAGATAGCAGCAGCGGGAATCTTAGGCTGGCTCTCGTCGTAGCGCAGTGTCCCGGTATGGGGAATCTGCATGGCGAGCCCGGTCGCCGATCGCACCAATACTGCAGCGGCTCCTTTCGCCGCAGCGCGTGATGGGCCGCCAGTGCGGTACATGGAGCCGATGCCGTAACCGTGCCATCCCGGATTGAAGACGACGATCTTTCCCTTCACGTCTGAGTCCGGCAACTTGTCGAGCTCAGCGAAGTCATGCACGAACACAGCAGGAGCGGTAATGCCGGATTTCGGGGTGGTCACACTCATGCCAAGACCGAGCATGTGCAGCGGCTTGACGATCGTTCCGGCTTCGCCCTTGTAAGTGATGGTTGCAGACTCATTACCGCGCACCCAGCGAGGCACCATGACCGGTTGAACTTGTACATTCTGGAGTCCCGCCTTACGCATCAGCTCGGCGCCCCATTCGACCGCTGTATTGAGCTGAGGAGTGCCACTGAGACGTTTCCCGATGTGATCGGTAAGGTAGGTCAGCGCTACATAGCCGTCGTTGTCGGTCATAGCGGCCTGAAGAATCTTGTCCGCGTCCGTCTTGTACTTCGCAGCAAGAGGACCAGGAACTGCCGAGAGGGCCGTGGGCCGCTCGCCCGGAGCTCCCATCTGGGCCAGACCGCTCTGTGCCGCAATCAGGGCGGCACACGTCGTAAGCGTAGCAAGACGCTTCATCGAAACTCTCCTATGTCTTGAAAAACCTAAGTAAAAACGAGGGCATAAAACGTACAGGCTGAGGAATGAAATCATCCTCAGCCCGTGCGAAGTTAGGATTGCGATTCACCGAAGCTAGAAGAGGATCTTCGCTGCGAATTGCACGTTGAATGGCTCGCCCGAACCCAGTCCGGGAGCGCCTGCATTATCGCCCACGGTCGTGGTAGAACGGCCGAAGTTCGCTGTACCGAAGCTGCCGCTCGAGTTCGCCAGATTCAGACGGTTGAAGATGTTGAACATCTCCGCGCGGAGCTGAAGCTTCAGATTCTCGTGCAACGTCGTGTTCTTGATCAGCGAGGCATCGACGGTTCCGAAGCCAGGGCCATAGACCGAGTTACGTTGCGTCGGGCTGAAGGTTCCCTTCGCAGGCAGAGCGTAAGCTGACGTCGCGAACCATTGCACATAACCCGTACCGCTGGAGTTGCGCTGGAAAGAACGGCTCACGTTCTTAGGGTTGCCGATCTTGGTCGCGCGATCCTGGAACTCTCCGACGCCCGAGTTGTTGGCACTGGTTTTCACGTTGACCGGCTTGCCCGTGTAGAAGGTCATGAAGCTGTTAGCCTCCCACCCTTCCGTCAACCGCTTGAAGCGGCTTCCGAAGCTCGGAATCTCGTACACAATGTAACCGTTGAACGTATGCCGGTTGTCGAAGTCGGCGTTGCCGTACTCCGCAGCCAGGTTTCGTGAATCCTGCGGAGCAAAGCCGCGGGTTCCCGAAACGTTGTCGAGTGCATGTCCGTAGGTGTAACTTCCCTGAGCCGTCAGGCCGTGGAAGCCGCTCGTACGAACCATCGCCTGCAGCGAGTTGTAGTTCGCTCCGGCGCTGGATTCATACTGATTGATCGCAGCAAATGTCGGGAACTGCACGGCGTAAGGACGGGTGCTCTGAATCGTGGAACTGGTTGTATTCGGAGCTGCCTGGTTGATATCGCGCAGATTGAAGAGATGACGGCTCACCGAACCGACGTATCCCAGCTGAACGATCGTATTGCGGCTCAGCTGATACTCCGTGTTGAGGTTGAAGTTCTGCAGATAGGCGTTCTTGAAGTTGGGAGAGACCGTCGAGACACCGAAGGTCGCTCCTGATGCCGGAGACGAAGGCAGCGGATCGACGTTGGTCACAATCGGATACGGTGCCGACTTCGAAACCGTAAAGACCGGGTTCGGCCCGGCATTGTTGGCTTGAACACCGGCCGAGGCGCCGTTGCCAGGACGATTGTCGAAGAAGCCGTTCAGGTTAGGCAGATCGAAGAACAATCCATAGGTTCCACGAACGATAAACTTGTCCGTCACCTTCTCGCTGAAGCCGAAGCGTGGCGAAACGTTGGTATAGCGACGCGGATAGAGCGTGTCTACGTTAGTACCCACAACGGAATACCCGGTCGGAGAGTTGGGATTGAAGTTCGACAGGGTTCCGTTGGTCGCATACACCGGACCGGAGTAGTCCCAGCGAATGCCATAGTTCAGCGTCAGGGTATTGCTTACCTGGTACTGATCCTGTGCAAAGATGTCCCACTGGTTGACGTACAGGTCGCGCTGCAGCTGGCCACGAGCAATGCTGCCCGAAGCCCCATAACCCGCCAGGAAGTCAGCCAGCGTACGAACCGATAGGTCGGTCGGGCTGGACTCCTGCGAAGTATCCGTTGCATACGAGCTTGCCCCTGCAGGAAGGGTGAAAGCAGGCAGTCCGGTCTTCGGATCGAGCGCCGTGGCTTGTCCATTGAACGTAAAGTTTCCGCGGATGTTGCGCTGGTAGAGCAGGTTCATGTAGTTCCGGCGGAACTCGCCACCAAAACGGAACTGATGCTTACCCAGGACGTAGGTCGCCGTATCGGTGAGGTGACCGGTATAGTCCTGCCGGCCGAGAGGAGGAGTAACGCCGACCTGGTCGAACGGTGTCATGGTAATGGTCGGGGCTCCGAACAAGCTCGGAGTGGTTACGCCCGTATTCAAGCCGAGTGCAGGGATGTTCTGGTTGTGTACGTTGTCGTTGAAGGTCTGTCCGAAGTAGTTCACACCGGCCAGCAACTGGTTCGACAGGTGATTGCTGATCATCCAGTTGTGCGTCACGGCGTAGTTGTGCACGTGGGTCGGCGCAAGCTGGTAGTACTCATAGATGTTCGTACCTGCGTTGCCCAGCTGGCGGCCCGACCCGATAAAGGCGCGCGCCGAAAGCGTCTGCTTCGAGTTGATGTTCCAGTCGACCTTGCCCACAACGTTGTCGCTGTAGCCGTTCTGCGGACGAGTATCGAGGATATTGTTCGGCGTCGCGGATCCTGGCTTGTTGCCATATGGCCACAAAGCCGTCAGCAGGTTCAGCGACGTCTGGCTTACAGGAACGTTGTGTGCACGAAGCAACGTGGTCGCCTTGTTAACCCACTGGTCGGTTGGCTCGGTCGCGGCAGACTGCGCACCGATGATGTACTTCTGGTGCTCGTAGTTCAGAAAGAAGAACAGCTTGTCGCGCTTGATGGGACCGCCTACCGAGGCTCCCCACTGGTTGTTGCGAATCTTCGGCGTACGAGCAGAAGGCGCAAGGAAGGCGCTCTTCGAAGCGAAGAACTCGTTGCGGAAGTAGTAGTAGGCACTGCCGTGGAAGCTGTTGGTGCCGCTCTTCACGACCATGTTGATCAGGCCGCCACCGTTGCGTCCCACTTCGGCGTTGCCCTGCGACTGCACGGAGAACTGATCGATCGCTTCGATCGGCAGCGTTACACCCGCCACGCCGGAGACACCGCCCTGATTCGCACCCTGCGAGTTGTGAAAGATATCGTTGTTGTCTACGCCGTCAATCTGCCAGTTGTTCTGGTTCGTGCGGGCTCCGTTCATCGAGCCGGCTCCATTCACTCCAGGCGTGATCTTGATCAGCTGCGTGAAGTCGCGTCCATTCAGCGGGATGTTGGTAACCGCCTTCTCTGGAACCACAGAGGTATTCGTCGTCGAAAGCGTATCCACCGCTACGGCGTCGGCATTTACCTCGATCTGCTCGGCTGTCGACTCGACACCAAGCTTGACCTCGAGAGCATAGACCTGGCCTGGACGGACTGCGATATGGTCGACCTTCCGATTCGCGAAGCCCCCGGCGGTCACTTCCACGCTGTAATCGCCCAGGGGAAGATCCTGGAAGCTGTAATCACCTGAGCTGGTCGTAACCATCTCGCGCTTGAAACCGGTTTCGGTTCCAGTAAGGGAAACTTTGGCGTTGG
>Ga0268266_10002741_pt1 | contig 18404 bp, 20 predicted proteins | sample KBSS13metaG_FD_190356 | JGI IMG/M metagenome (GOLD analysis project Ga0268266, IMG submission 190356) | Switchgrass rhizosphere microbial communities from Kellogg Biological Station, Michigan, USA - KBS S1-3 metaG (SPAdes) (version 2) | ecosystem: Host-associated > Plants > Roots > Rhizosphere...
TTCGATCTGCGCAAGTGCCCGCTCATAGAGCGCAAGCACATCCTCGCGCAGCTGATGGCCGGTGTTGCCGAGAACGCTCGGATTCGAATGAACGGCCATATCGAAGCGGATGCGGCCGCGGTCTTAAGGCCTTGCGCTGCTGCAGGGGCTGATGCTGTGTGGCACATGCGGCCACGCGCTCACCGTGCGGTATCGCGGCAACGGTGGCTTGTATCCTGTGTATCTATGTTCCGGCCAACGCCGCGACGCGAAGGCCACGCGTGACTGCATGAGCTTGCGTTGCGATCTGCTCGATACGGCGATCGCTGCGAAGGTGCTCCAGGCGCTCAAGTCTGCGGAACTGGAGCTCGCACTCGCGACGCTGCAAGAACTCGAAATGCGTGATCAGGCAGTGTTCCGTCAGTGGCAGATGCGGCTCGAAGGCGCTGAGTACGAGGCTGCCCTCGCCGAACGGCGTTATGAGGAAGTGGATCCTTCGCAGCGACTCGTTGCGGAAACCCTCGAGCGACGCTGGAATGAAGCCCTCCTGAGTCTGCAAGAGCTCAAAAAGCAGTATGCCGACTTCGAGCAGAAGAAAGCCCGGGTTGCCACACCGGAACAGAAGGCGAAGGTGTTGGCGCTTGCCGAGAATCTGCCGCGACTGTGGAACGCCCCGACCACCGAGGCCCGCGATCGCAAGCGCATGTTACGTTTGTTGATCAAGGACATCACCGTTGAGAAGCAACGCGGCGAGTACCATGCGGTCATGCACATCCGTTGGCAGGGCGGCGCCTGCAATGATGTGCGCGTGGATCTGCCGCGGCCACGAGCTGAGGCAATCCGTTACCCAGGGCCGATCATTACGCGCGTTCGCGACCTCTCTCGGACTCTGACCGATCAACAGATCGTCGCACAGCTCAATCGGCTCGGCGAGCTCAGTGCGACAGGACGACGTCACACGATCCATACGATCAAATGGATCCGCTGGAAATATCGCATTGTCGCTCCAACTCTCAAGCGACCGGAGGAGATGACGGTGAAGGAAGTTGCGAAGCGCTTTGGAGTCCTGACAGGCGTTGTTTACTACTGGGCCAAGCGTGGCATCATCGCGTCGCGCCGGCTCAGCGGTGGTTCGCCGCTGTGGATCACGATCGACGATGTCAAAACGAAGGAACTGCGCGATCTCGTAAGTCGTTCACGCAAAATGCAAAAGCAACCCAACGTTTAAACCCTTGCTGAGTGAGGTGCAGTATGGAAGCGACCAGTAAAGGCTGGTCCGAAAGGAGGAACGTGATCGGACACGTTCTGAAATTTGGAGTACTCATCCAGCGGGTGCGAATCCCGCCCGGCCAAAGCGTAGACCCGCAGGTCGGTAGCGAGCCTTGCAGCGGGTCAGGTAACTGCTCCGTTGATGAGTAGGTACGCGAGAGTGTGAGCCGTGAGAATGCAGCCTCGTAATCATCATCTTTCCGGTGCCCAAGGCGTCATACTGTTGGAAGGCAGCAGCGCTGCTCGCGTGGCGGTCGAGTGGGTAGCGCAACCGGCGGGGTGTTCGACCACGGCGCGTGCTCAAGAGGGTGGGCCAGTCATCTGGGAGACCCTGTCTGTCCTGCAGGAGAGCGAATCGAATGCAGGTAGGCCCAAGCGAGGGGAACCAGAGCTTGGGACGACGCAGTGCTGGGAGTCGGAGGGCCGAATAAGAGCGTTGACGCCAACGGGCCCGTCTCAACGGGGAGAGATTTGCGGATCTCCTTGAAGATCTGCCTCTACCCCAAGCGCGAATTGTCGCATCAATTTGGAGATAGGCGATGACTAAGCGCCCGCAAGACACATCAGCGGAAGAGCCGGACGGCGGAAATCCCCACATCCGGTTCCGGAGAGGGCCTGGGCTGGGCAACCAGCCCGGGCTACTCAACAACTCACCGTGCCGACTCTGCGCGATCGGGTATGCATGACAGCAGCGATGCTGGTGCTCGATCCGATTTTCGATGCCGATCTTCCATCCGAGCAGTACGCCTATCGTGCGGGCCGCAATGCCCAACAGGCGGTGATCGAAGTGGAAGAGACGCTGTTCCGTGGCCATCCGGAAAGTCGTAGACGCCGACCTCGCCGACTACTTCGGGAGCATCCCACACGCCGAACTGATACGTTCGCTCGCGCGACGCATTGTGGACCGACGAGTGCTGCATCTGATCAAGATGTGGTTGAAGTGCTCCGTGGAGGAAACCGACGATCGAGGACGGAAGACGCGAACCACGCAGGCCAAGGATAGCGGACGGGGCATCCCGCAGGGTTCTCCGATTACTCCCCGAACGCAAAAGCGAACTTTCAGTTCGACCGCATAATTCGAGGCTGGCGCAATAGGCGTATACTTGATTTGCGTCTCAAGAAGTAATATGTTTATGTCCTATGGCGCGATCCACGAAAGCGGACAAGGCACGTCTGCTGAACGCTGCCCATCGTCTTCTCGAAAGCCACACGGAGTTGTCAGAGGCGGCGCAGATGCTGGCGCGCGAGTTCGATTTGTCACTGCGTCAGGCGTATCGATACCTCGAGCAAGCCAGTCAATTGGGTCATCCGGTGCCAGTGGAGGAAGCCTCGATTCCGATCACTCTGAAGCTCCCACCGAGCACTGTGCGCCTGCTGCGCGCATATGCCGCCAGCAGTGGCCTGACCCTCGGAGAAGCCGTCACGCGTGCACTGAGAGCGTTTCTGAACGCTCTACGCGAGAATGGCTGAGCGACGCCCTCAGCGTCTCGCCTTTCACCTCCAACTCGACTATACGTTTGATCGATTGCGCGCCATGAAGCTCGCGCAGGTCTACGAAGTATTGGTGCCCATGCAACAGCGACCCACGGGTGCACAGGAAACGGAGACAGACTATGAAACTGGCGGCGATCTACGCTCGAGTATCCTCGGATCAACAGCGCGAGGAACACACGATTGCAAGTCAGACGGCGGCACTGATCGAGTTCGCGAAAAAGCAGGAGTTGGAAGTCCCCAAAGAATGGATTTTCGAAGACGAAGGCTATAGTGGGGCGACGCTGGAGCGTCCCGGTCTGGAGCGTGTACGAGACCTGGCAGCCGAGGGTCAGATTCAGGTTGTACTCGTCTACTCCCCTGACCGCCTGAGTCGCAAATACGCCTATCAGATTTTACTGATAGAGGAGTTTTCTCGGAATGGAGTCGAGACGCGCTTTGTAAACGCTCCACGTGGTGCCACAGCGGAGGACCAGCTGTTGGTTCAGTTCCAAGGCATGATCGCCGAGTATGAGCGAGCTCAGATCCTGGAACGCTCTCGACGAGGCAAACGGCACCGGGCGCAATCCGGTGAAGTCAGTGTGTTGAGTGGCGCACCCTACGGGTATTTGTATGTCCGTAAGACCGAAGACACGCCTGCCTCGTATCGCATAATCGACACGGAAGCTCGTGTTGTCCGAAGCATCTACGACATGTATACCGTCAAGGGGCTCAGCATCGGAGAGATCACTCGCAGGCTCAACACCAAGGGGATCCCGACCCGCAAGTGTAGTTCCCGTTGGGAGCGTTCCGTCGTGTGGGCTGTACTGCGAAATCCAGCGTACAAAGGCGTCGCCTCTTTCGGCAAGACCCGGGTGGCTGGCCGGGAGCGTGTTACACGCGCACTACGTCGGCGTGCAGGACTCGTCTCGAGCGAGACTGTTGGTCATCAACGTCCACGTGAGGAGTGGATCGAAATTCCAGTACCCGCCCTGGTCAGTGAGGAGACTTTTGCGCAAGCTCAAGAGCGACTTCATGAGAACAAAATACGCTCGCGTCGTCGAACGATCACGCCGAGCGTTGTACAAGGGTTGGTGAGTTGCCAGAAGTGCGGTTACGCATTCTCGCGTACCTCCACGTATACGAGCGCCCGCAAGCTGCACTACTACAAGTGCATCGGCTCTGACGCTTGGCGAAAGCTGGGTGGAACGGTGTGTGACAATGGTCGGCTTGTTCGCCAGGATCTGCTCGATCAGATCGTATGGGATGAAGTGATCCGACTATTAGAGGATCCGACCCTGATACAACAGGAGCTCGATCGTCGCTTGCAGGCAGCACGCAACTCGGATCCAACGAAAAAGCATGAACAGAATCTACAGCGCGAGTTAGTTCGTGTTGGAAACAGTATCGAGCGGCTACTAAACGCATATCAGGAACAACTCATCTCACTCGAGCAACTGCGCGACAGAATGCCTCCGCTGCGGCAACGAGAACAGGCACTGCGCGCGGACCTGCAGGCGATCGCTGATCAGACCAAGGACCGCGCCACCTTTTTGCGCCTCGCGGAAACACTCACGGCATTCCTCGGCAAGCTGCGCAGCGCAGCCAATACACTGGATATCGTCGAACGCCAGCGGGTTGTGCGCCTCCTCGTCAAGGAAATCCTGATCGGCGACGACACGATAGTCATTCGGCACAGCATTCCGGTGGGCACGCCGCCAGTCCCACCGACAGGTCACCCGCCGGCGTCGGGCCGACCCAATGGCCCTATATCAGGGCAAAGTTCGCTTTTGCGTTCGGGGAGTAATCTCACCGCTGCTGGCAAATCTGTACATGCGCCGGTTCGTGTTGGGATGGAAGAAACTCGGGCTCGAGGAAAGTCTCGGCTCTCGTATCGTGACCTACGCTGATGATCTCGTGATCCTGTGCAGGAAAGGCAAAGCCGAAGAGGCACTGTCCCGCATGCGGGAACTCATGGGCAGATTGAAGCTGACAGTCAATGAGGAGAAGACGCGAATCTGCAAGGTTCCGGAAGGCGAGTTCGACTTCCTGGGTTACACGTTTGGGCGGATGTACTCGGCGAAAACGGGTCAGGCGTACTTGGGCTACCGTCCATCGAGGAAGAGCATCCGGCGCATGGTCGAGAGAGTCCATGCGCTGACTGAGGTCTCCATGACGTGGCGAGAGACCACGCAGACGGTGAGTGAGTTGAATCGTTCGCTGCGCGGCTGGGCAAACTACTTCCAAGTAGGCACCGTCAGCCGAGCATACCGGGCGCTAGACAACTACACCGCTGTGCGGTTGCGTCGGTGGTTGCGCAATAAGCATAAGGTCAGGCGAGGCCGGGGCGGGAGCTATCCACTCTCGCACCTGTACGGGTACTTCGGTCTCGTACGTCTGTCCCAGCTTGGGCACGACGCGTCGTGGGTGAAGGCGTGAGGTCTTGTCCGAGAGCCGGATGCAGGCGATCTGCAAGTCCGGTTCGATGAGAGGGGTGTGGAAACGGAGCGATGGCGAGGTTACTTGGGCACCGCCAGACGAAAGGGGCGGCAACAGACAAACCTAACCTACTGCGACCGCGCCACATCCCGACTCTACCGATAGCGCCGCCCGCTCCGGGCCCTTGTGACCCTGTCGACACTAGGCTAGCCGGCTGCAGGATCATTGGCGCGGCTCGGCACGGACATCTGAGCGGCCCGCAGCTCTCCGCGGCGCCTACATGCTCTCCAGCGGGCTGGCTACCTGCGCCGCGTTGCGCATCCGTTGCCCGCGATCGAGCGTGGCCGAATCCCCGGGTGATCAGCAAGTGGACCCGGCTCTTCTTGTCTGTGAGTGACTTGGAGAACAACACCGCACAGACCACCAGACAGCCGCCGAACACTTCGGCGAACGCCAGCCAGGACACTGCCACGGTAGTACCGTGGTCGAGAAACACTTGGCCCAGGGCGACGAGCGCTATGGCAAGGGTGGTCAACATCGAACCCATACAAGAGCTCCAGCACGCGGGCGTTGCATCTACGAACGCCTCACAGCGCCCATGTGGACATAGGATCCCGCCTAAGCGGTGTGCGGAGTCGCACGTCAGCAAGGGTTGGAACTGCACGATGCGCTCGCGAGTTGCCCTCTGTTAACATAGGACCAACGTCCCGCGACATCGTGGGGAGATCGTCCCGCAACTCACTCATCCGTGGCTCCTGGAGAACCTGATCCGGCCACGGACGAGCGAGTGCCCATGGACGAACTGCTGGCGGCAGGGTGATTCCCCTATCCTTGGGGGATCGATCGGGCGGTGGGCCCGAACCGGAAACCCTTAGGTAGAGACAACCCAGGAGCGCAGTCCCTCAATACTTTTTGCGAAAATTGTTCGCAGCGCTCTATTGAGGATTGCCCCATTCGGATTGTCTGTAACAGTAGGTTCCCCGCCAGAATCGACAGGTGTATGGTGGTTGCCATGAGTGTGGAGCTCACCGATACCGCCGGCGAGAAGACCCCGAAAAAGGGGACTTCGATGGACGCCCTTTATCGCAAGTACAGCGCCGCTCTACATCGGTTTCTCGGGCGCCGCGTGCAGCGCGACGAGGTCGCGGACATTGTCCAGGAAACCTACTGCCGGGTGCTCAAGTCGGGGCAGGTGGACAGGATCCGCCACCCCCGGGCCTTCCTTTTTCAGGTAGCCCACCACGTGGTCCTCAACGCCGCCAAGCACCGTCGCACCGTCGGTGAGCCGGCGGTCGACGTCGAAGAGATCGAGCTCGTCGATGAGCAACCGAGCGCATACAGGCGGCTCAAGGCAGAGCAGGAGCTCGAGATAGTCCGCGCGGCGCTGACTGAGCTGCCGGAGACTTGCCGCCAGGTCTTCGTCATGCACCGGTTTGATAACCGCAGCTATGCGGAGATTGCCCAGGAGCTGGAGCTATCCGTGTCGATGATCGAGAAGCACGTCAGCCACGCCCTTTCGCATCTTCGCAAGAAGCTACTGCGTGTAGCACCATGAACGCGAATGACAAGTCAGCCCAGGAGGTCCTGGCGAACGAGGCTGCGGATTGGTACGCACGGCTGCGCGCGGGAAACGTGTCCGAGATCGATGCGGCACGCTTCCGGGCCTGGATTGCCGGGGACCCGGCTCGCCGGCGCGAATTCGAGTCAGTGGATGAACTCTGGGAGGATCTTAAGGCGATCGAGGATTCACCGGAAATTCGCCGCGAGCGACAGGCCATCGCCCAGCGGCGCGCGCAGGCAGTAGGCGCGTCTCATCGGACGAGGAGGGGCCTCGCGTGGGCCGCCGCGGCGGCAGTATTGCTCGCGGTCCTGGGGACCGTACTTTGGGTCCAGCAAGAGCCCGTCAATCGCTATGTGACTGGTGTTGGTGAGCAGAGGACGGTACCTCTGGCCGATGGTTCGGTGGTGACCTTGAACACAGCCACGGAGATACGGTTGCATTTCTCCCCGAGCCATCGCGGCGTGGAGCTGGTCTCGGGTCAGGCCGATTTCGAGGTCGCGAAGGATCCCGCACGACCCTTCATCGTGACGGTCGGCGATCGCGCGGTACGCGCGGTGGGTACCCAGTTCGACGTCTACAAGACCTCGGACAATGTGATAGTGACTCTGATTGAGGGCAAGGTCGCGGTCACTTCCACCGGCTCTTCTTCATTCGCCTCGGGGGTAGGGTATTCAGGATCGCCCGAAGTCGTGCTCAGCCCCGGTGAGCAGCTGTCCTACGGGATGAGGGTCAAATCCGGGGAGCGCAAGCGCGCCGATATTCCACGTGTAGAGGCCTGGCGCTCCCGCAAGCTGGATTTCAACGATACGCCGCTGCCCGAGGCCATTGCGGAAGCCAATCGCTACTCGACCACACAGATCGTGCTGCAGGCGCCCGAGCTCAGCGACGCCCGGATCAGCGGACGCTTCGATGCGGGCCGCAGCGATCTCTTCGTCGAGGGTCTGCAGGGCTACTTCCACTTCCAGGTAGAGCGGGCGGATCACAGGATCGTGCTGACCCCGCGCCACTGACCCACCTTTTGCTGTTGCCGTTTGCAACAGCTGTCTTGCCGGCGCGAAAACTTTTTCCTGAAATCCATTGAGGGGGCGTGCTCGCCGGTTGTCCTTACATTCTAGAGGACAACATTTTTCAATGCAGGAGGCGCAGACCAACCTGCGGGGGATTCATGAAGAAGAACGAGAGCCGGCTAACAGGCGCTTTCTTAACACTGGTAATGAGTTGTCTCGGAAGTGGGGTCTTCGCGGCCGATCCGCCCGCGAAGACGTATCAGATCGGGCCACAATCCGTCTCCACCGCTCTGAAGGCATTCGCGGCGCAGGCAGATATGCAGTTGATCTTCACGGAGCGTGATGCGGGCGGGGCGCAGTCAAAGGGGGTGCAGGGGAGGAAGTCGGCACAAGAGGCGTTACGGGAGATCCTGCAGGGGACAGGGCTGGAATTCGAGTTTACAGCGAACAACGTCGTGGTGGTGAGAAAGGCCGGAGCGTCGCGGCTTCCCGCGGAGAGCAATGCAGAATCGCAACTGAAATCGACCGGAAGCTCGCCGCGTCCGGGTGAGGCGGGCAGTGCAGAAATTCAGGGCGCTGTTTCACCAGATCCCTCGCAGCAACAGGGACCCGCAGGGGCAGAGGCCGGCAGAATACAAGTGGAGGAAGTCGTCGTTACCGCGCAGAAACGCTCGGAGCGGCTTCAGGACGTTCCGGTACCCGTGACGGTCGTCGACGCCGCAGGACTATCGACCCAGGACAAGGTCCTGCTACGTGATTACTACTCCTCCGTGCCGGGCCTCAATGTGGCACCTACGGTGCAGTCCAACCAGACAGTCTCGATCAGGGGCATCACGACCGGCACCGGAAATCCAACAGTTGCCATTCTCATCGACGACGTACCCTATGGAGCATCGACAAACATTGGGGGAGGTCGCTTCATTCCGGAGGTCGATCCAGGCGATCTGGCACACGTAGAGGTGCTGCGTGGACCTCAGGGCACTCTTTACGGCGCCAGCAGTCTCGGCGGCCTCCTCAAGTTCGTCACGGAGGAGCCGTCCACGAACCGTTTGGGCGGCGCCCTGCAGGCGGGCTGGAGCGGTGTGCAAAGCGGCGACTATGATGGCTACAACCTGCGTGGTTCCGTCAATGCTCCGCTGAGCGACACATTCGCCATTCGTGCCAGCGGGTTTGCGCGCCGTGAGCCCGGTTATATTGACAATGTCCGCACCGATCAACGAGACGTCAATCGGTCCGATGCCGCCGGTGGCCGGCTGGCAGCGCTGTGGCGCCCATCCGATATCTTCTCCGTCAAGTTCAGCGCTCTGCTGCAAAGGCTCAAGGAAGATGGTCAATCGATCGTGACCATCGGTCTGCCTGACCTGGAGCAGTACCGGCTCGCCGGAACCGGGTGGACAGACCGCAGAACTCAAGCTTACAGCGCCACTGCAACCGCCAGACTCGGCAGTGTGGAGCTGACATCGCTGACCGGCTATTCGATCAATCGATTCTCCGGCTCGACGGATCTTGGATCGGAGCTCATCGGTGGATTCGACGGCAAGAAGTTCACTCAGGAGCTGCGCCTGTCAATGCCGATAGGCGCGCGCCTCGATTGGCTCGTCGGCTTCTTCTACACGGACGAGCGGTCGGAGTTGTTCCAAACCACTATCGCGGTAAACCAACTCACCAGCGCGAGAACCGGGTTGCAGAGCGCGACTGATGATCCGACCACTTATCGTGAATACGCCGGGTTTACCGACCTCACGGTGCATTTCACTGACCAATTCAAGGTTCAGCTCGGGGGGCGTGAGGCATTCATTCGGCAATCCTTTACAGAGTTCGACCTCAATGCGCTGGGCGTCACGACCCAATTGCCGATTCTGCATCCGCAAGCCAATGCGTTCACTTTTCTGGTTACCCCGCAGCTGCAGCTTTCGCGGGATCTGATGATCTACGCCCGCTTGGCGTCGGGATATCGGCCCGGTGGCGCCAATCCATCTCCCAGTGCGGTTGTGCCAGCGCAATACGACCCCGACAAGACGCTCAATTACGAGTTGGGCATCAAGGCCGACTTTCTCGAGCACCGGGTATCGCTGGATGCTTCTGCCTACTGGATCGATTGGCAGGATATCCAATTCAATCTGCTGACCGCCACAACGCCCCCGACTTCATACACGAGCAACGGAGGTCGGGCGCGCAGCAAGGGCCTCGAGCTCTCCGCCGGAGTGCGGCCATGGACGGGGATGAGCATTGACGGTTGGGTCTCATTGAACAACACGGTACTCACCCAGGATTTCCCGCCGCTCAGTACCGCGTACGGTGTGTCAGGCGACCGCCTGCCGTTCAGCAGCCGCTTCTCCAGTCACTTGTCCGCAGAGCAGGCCTTTCCTATGTGGCACAGCCTATCCGGCTTCATCGGTGCCGCTGTGGACTATGTGGGCAGCCGCGAGGGGCCCTTCAGGGCCGTTGCGCTGCGCCAGATCTTTCCGGCGTACGCACAGCTGGATGTACGCACCGGCGTAAGAGGCGACGACTGGTCCGCCGCGCTGTTCGTGACAAACCTGACCGATCGCCGGGGTGAGCTGTCAGGGGGTCTGGGCGGCCTGCCGGCGAATGCTCTCGTGTACACGCGGCCTCGCACTGTCGGGCTCACCGTGAGCAAGGATTTCTGATAGCCGGCAGATGATGAGCAAAGCCTACAGCCGCTATGTGCTGGTCGCACTCACCGCCGTCTACACACTGAACCTGGTGGATCGCGTGATGGTCATGCTACTTCTGCAGCCGATCAAGATGGACCTGCATGTCAGCGACACACAGCTCGGATTTGTGACAGGCATTGCATTTGGGCTGTTCTACTCCACCCTGGGCGTGCCCATCGCGCGCCTTGCGGATCGCGGCAATCGGGTGACGATCGCCGCCACCGCTATCGGGCTATGGGGTTTGACAGTCATGTCATATGTGTTGGTCACAAACTTTGTGCAGCTGGCTTGCGCGCGTGTCGCGGCCGCCGTGGGCGAAGCCGGCGGCAAGGCGCCCACGTACTCACTCATCGGAGACTATTTTCCACTGCCTGCAGAGCGGACACGCGCGATGGCTGTCTACTGGCTCAGCAGTCCGGCAGCCGGTCTCATTGGCTTCATCGGCGGCGGTGCTCTGTCCGCACATTTCGGGTGGCGTCTCACGTTCTTCCTGATGGGCATTCCCGGGCTGTTGCTCGCGATACTCGTCAGGTTGACGATTCAAGAGCCCAGGATGAGCGCAGCTGCAGACGCGAGCAAGGATGCGGGTTTTCCAACCCTGGGCGAGGTGGCTGCTGCATTGTGGCGTCAACGATCCTGCCGCCACGTGAGTATTGCGCTGATTCTCTTTTACACGATGGGTCTTGGGCTCGCCCCTTGGCAGGCTGCGTTTCTGATGCGCAGTCATGGGATGGCCACGGCGGAAGTTGGGCTCTGGTTTGGCCTCATTTTCGGGCTCGCCGGGATAGCCGGCGTGTTGCTGGGGGGATATGTCACGAGCCGCTGGTTCACTCACAACGAGCGCGGGCAGATGCGTGTAACGGCCGTGATGGCGGCATCGCTGCTACCTTGCTACGTCGCTTTTCTTACCCTTCCCGCAAGATATCAGGCGCTCATCGCATTTGTGCCACTGACAGTGGTATTCAACTTCTTCCTCGCCCCAACTTATGCCTTGCTGCAAAGACTGGTGCGCAGTGACATGCGCGCGACCAGTATGGCGGTCGTCATGCTGCTGGCCAACCTCATTGGAATGGGTCTCGGGCCACAGGCTGTCGGGCTACTGAGTGACCTGTTGCAGCCGACGTTGGGTACCGATGCGCTTCGGTATGCGATGCTGGCAATGTCCTTCATTGCGGCCTGGGCGGGCTATCACTTCTGGCAGGTAGGCAGCACAGTCGAGCGCGATCTGTCGGCGGCGGCCAGGCCTCCAGTCCTGCTCGCATGATGCCAACAGAGAATGTTCCGCGCGATTCCTCAGCGCCGCAGCCGCAGCTCGTGCAGATCAAGAATCGCACAGTCGAGATCGTTCGTGCCGGCCGGGGAGAGCCCCTGGTGGTGCTGGAGTCAGGCCTCGGGGACAGTTGGGCGTCCTGGCGGCCGGTGCTGGCGCCGCTCTGCGGACGCTGTCGGGTTATGGCCTACAGCCGTCCCGGGTATGGAGCAAGCTCTGAGGTCAGTACACCCCGCGACATCTCGACGGAGGCAAGAGAGCTGCACGGCCTGTTACATGCCATGGGAGAGGAACCTCCCTATGTGCTCGTGGGTCACTCGCTGGGCGGTTTGATTGTTCAGGCTTTCGCGGCAACGCATCCCGATGAGGTCATAGGTCTCTTGCTGGTAGACGCTCCACACCCCGACCAGATCGAGTATCTCAATCGCGACACATCGGCTGCCGGCACTGCTTACAGGCTGTTCGCCGCTGGACTGCAGGGTGTGGCTCGCGGCGAGCACGAATCACTCGTTGCGCCCCGCGGGGGCCACTTTGAGGGCGAGTGGGCGCTCTACGGCGGTCCTACCATCTTCCTGTGCGCGTGGCTGCGGCAAGACCCGGGGGTGGTTGCTTATCAACGAATACGCCGCATGCTCGCGTTGACTGCCTCTGCCAGCTATCCGCGCGCGGAGCTGCGCAAGGTCTTTTGTCACCACTATATTCATCACGAGAGACCCTTGGCCGTGATCGACGCTGTCGATGAAATATTGGCGCGGACGCGTCATTCTCCGGATCACCTGGTCGGTCCGAGTCCAACATGGCAGCTGGACCTTTGAACGACCAGGCAATGACTGCGAATGTTCAGATGCAGTGGGGGTTGAAGATCCCGCTGCGGGACGGCATCAGCCTCAATGCCACTTTGTATCGGCCGGTGCATCAGTCGGCAGCCGCGCCGGCGTTGTTTACTCTAACGCCTTACGTGGGGCAGACCTACCACGATCGCGGCACCTTTTTCGCAAGTCATGGCTATCCTTTCTTGACAGTTGACGCGCGGGGGCGCGGCAACTCGGAAGGCACCTTCAAGTCCGGTTGCAACGAAGGCACCGACGCTTATGACATTGTGGAATGGCTCGCGCGGCAGAACTATTGCAACGGTCAGGTCGCTATGTGGGGCGGTTCCTACGGTGGTTACGTGCAGTGGGGTGCCGCCGCGCAACGGCCTCCGCACCTTGCAACCATTGCTCCGGTAGCGGCGCCCTTCAGGGGTGTTGACTCGCCGTTGCGAAACAACATCTTTTGTCCTTACCGAATACAGTGGCTGACCTTGCTGGCCGGACGGACCTCGCAGGATAAGATTTTTGCCGACCAGGGGTTTTGGAGTGCTCAATTCCGGCGTTGGCTCGAATCGGGGACCGCGTTCCGCGACATCGATGTGTTCCTGGGAAATCCTTCACCGATCTTTCAGGATTGGTTGGCCCACCCGCAGCTCGATGCGTACTGGGATCAATACAACCCGCGGTCATCTGACTATGCCCGAATGACGCTGCCGATCCTGACGATTACCGGCATCTACGACGGCAATCAACTGGGTGCACTGGCCCACTACCGGGAGCATATGAGGAATGCCCCGGATGAGGGTCGGGACCGGCATTACCTGGTGATCGGACCCTGGGATCATGCGGGTACTCGAACGCCGAAGGGCGAGTTCTGCGGACTCAAGGTCGGCGCGGCGAGTCTCATCGACATGAACGACCTGCATCTGCAGTGGTACGCGTGGACCCTGCAAAACGGGCCTAAGCCGCCGTTTCTGCAAAAGCGCATCGCGTACTATGTAATGGGGGCCGAGAGATGGCGGTATGCGGACAGCCTGGAAGACATCACGTCACAGACTCAACCCTACTATCTACACTCAACCGCCAATCCCTCTGATGTCTTTCATTCCGGATTGCTCGACGCTCAGGTCCCAACCGGGGGGCCGGATTCCTATGTCTATGATCCGCGGGACACCAGTGGGGCACAGTTGCAAAGCACGATCGATCCCGAGAGCAGGATCGATCAACGCATCGTGCATGCGCGCGCAGGCAGACATCTCATCTACCACAGCGCGCCGCTCGAGAGCGATATCGAAATCAGCGGTTGGTTCAAATTGACGGTCTGGCTCTCCATCGATCAGCCCGACACGGATTTCGGAATCCTCATCAGTGAGGTCGCCCTCGACGGTAGCGCCATTGAGCTCACGACAGACTGCCTGCGGGCCCGCTATCGTGAGAGTCTTCGCGAGCAGCACCTGATCCGAACCCTCGATCCCCTGCGCTACGATTTCACTCGTTTTTCCTTTGTATCCCGGCGGATCCCCCGGGGCCACCGCCTGCGGCTGGTGATAGGCCCTCTCGATTCGATCTACTTTGAGAAAAATTACAACTCCGGCGGAACGGTTGCGGATGAGTGCATGGCCGATGCGCGAACCGTGACCGTAAAACTGTTTCATGACGAGCGGCACCCGAGCGCTCTGTATATCCCGATAGGAGACCTCGAGTATGTGTGACACGATTCTGGCGACTCCCGAAGCTACCGCCGCAGGGGGCACGTTGTTTGGAAAGAACAGCGATCGGCAGCGCAATGAGGCTCACCGGGTCGAGCTGGTCCCGGCCGCCGAACACGGTAGGGATGCGCTGATGAAGTGCACATACCTCGAGATTCCGCAGGTACCCCATACGCACGCGGTCCTCCTATGCCGCCCGTTCTGGATCTGGGGTGCGGAGATGGGCGCCAACGAGAAGGGGGTTGTCATCGGCAATCAAAGCGTGCACGCGCGGGAGCCGCCTCCGCAGGCCGATGCGCTGACGGGCATGGACCTGATCCGACTCGCGTTGGAGAGAGCCGCAAGCGCGGCTGAAGCCGTCGCGACCATCACCGAATTGCTGGAGAGGTACGGGCAGGGCGGCAATTGCGGGCACGTTACTCCAGCCTACTACAATAACGGTTTCATCATTGCGGACGCTCGGGAGGGTTTCGTGCTCGAAACCATCGGTCGAGAATGGATGCGGGAGCGCGCCACCGCCGTGCGCTCCATCTCCAATATCTACAGCATCGGTCGCAAGGCAGATGCGATCAGTGCTGGGTTGTCAGACATGATGCGCAAGTGGACTTCCGAAGCGGAGCCCGATTACACAACCGTTATCGCCAATCCGGATCGCGAGCACCTCGGAAATGCAGGCGCGCGCAGGGCGTGCACCACATCGTTGTTGAGGTCACGATGTGGCCGTCTGACCGTCACCGACATGATGAACATACTGCGTGACCACGGGCATGGCGAAAAATTACACCCCGAATGGGCTCAGGATGCTACACACAGGCGCACAGTCTGTATGCATGCGGGTAATGATGATCGCAACGGGCAGGCGGTCGGATCGTTGGTTTCGGAGGTGCATGAGGGTCAGGCAGTTCATTGGGTCACGGGAACCTCGGCGCCGTGTGTATCCATCTTCAAACCGGTCTTGTTCAATGTGCCGCTGCCCAAACACGGTCCGCCGCCGACGGACAGATTCGATCCGCTCAGCCTCTGGTGGCGCAGCGAGAAGTTGTACCGGGAGGCCATGATGGGTGACTTCGCCAAGTGGCTGGAGCTCATCCGACCGGAGCGTGATGCGCTGGAGGCTGACTTCCGCAGACGCATTCGGGGTGTGATGAGCGGGGGTGATCGGGAAGAGCAGGCCCGGGAAGTCCAGGCCTGCTGGGAAGAGGCGATGGAAACCCAAAACCGATGGCATTCCCGGTTGCAGGGTCAAGATCCTACACGCGGGGACTCGATTGGTGCCGCTTGGAAGCGCATGAGCGAGATTGCCGGACTGCAATTGCGCGCGCAACCTGAGTATCCTGCGTGATAGAGATCAGGTCTCGACGGGTCGATTGGGAGCTCCAGTCCGAATTCAGGATCGCATACAAATCACGCACTCATTCGCGTACGCTGGTTGTCGAGTTGCGCGACGGAGATTTAGTCGGCCGAGGCGAAGCGCTGGGCGTGTCCTATCGGGGCGAAAGTGTCGATACACTCGCGGAGCAGCTCGCGGGCCTGGCTGATGAGTTGGCGCAGGGAATGTCCAGAACGGAGTTGCAGACCAGGTTACCCGCTGGCGGCGCACGCAATGCAGTTGACTGCGCTCTGTGGGATATCGAGGCGAAAAGGACGGGACGGCGTGCCTGGGAGTTGGCGGGAATCGAATCGGTTCGGTCTTTGACGACGGCTTACACACTCGGGCTCGATACACCCGAGGCGATGGGTCGCGCGGCGGCCTCACTCGGCAAGTATGCTGTCCTCAAGCTGAAGTTAGCCGGCGAAGGGGATCTCGAGCGGGTCCTCGCGGTGCGCAAGGCCTGTCCGCGAGCGGTTCTCATCGTCGATGCCAATGAGGCATGGAGCGAAGCACAGCTGCACTCACTGACGCCGCAGCTCGCCGCGCTTGACGTTAAATTGATCGAGCAGCCGTTGCCCTCGGGGCGGGATGAGGCGCTGGAAGGTTTTCACAGTCCGATTCCGATCTGTGCCGATGAGTCTTGTCAGACTGCAGCGTCACTGCCGGAATTGCTGGGCCGTTATCAGTTTGTCAACATCAAGCTCGATAAGACGGGAGGACTCACCGCAGCCCTGGATCTGGCGAGGGAGGCCCGAAAACAGGGCCTCGGACTGATGGTCGGGTGTATGTCGGGATCATCACTTTCAATGGCGCCGGCGTTCGTCGTGGGGCAGCTGTGCACGTTCGTCGACCTGGATGGTCCCCTCCTGGCCAAGTCGGACGTTCCCAATGGGATATGCTACGAGGGCAGCACAATGCATGCTCCTCAAAGGGGCCTGTGGGGTTGATTGAGAGTGGCGTCTTGAATTTAATGTAGGGCCGCCGAGCCAGCGCGCTTCGCGCTGAGTGACCCCTAGGGCGCGAATTCGGTCTCAAAGCACCCAGACTTAATTTGCCCATCGTGTTGACGTCTCTGAGCTGCACGCGATTCAAGCTCTTTCAATCCTACCTTCGGGCCAGCTAGTCCACCAAAAGATCAGGCGTCTGTCGATCGGCTGTGTCTTGGAGATTGAGCCATCGAGCTCAGCTCGAGCCCTGTCATCTTCTCGCATGCAAACCCGTACGCAGTCTGCGAGCACATCCGTAACCTGCACGACGATCAGATTCTAGCCTGCGCGAAACGCGGCGGCGTCATCGGGGTTGTCGGCGTCGGCGCGTACCTCGGAGATGAGCAGGCTAGCACCGAGACCGTCTTCAGGCATATCGACTACCTGTGCGAAATAGCCGGGCCCCAGGCTGTTGGACTGGGCACTGACTACGTCAAGATTCTGCCGGTCGCGCTCCATGAAGCGCAATGGACCGCCGCCAGCGATAATGCGGACAAAAGATCATGGCCGCACGCGCAGAACGCCTGGCCAGACCCAACTGGTAAGCAGCATCTGGTCGAAAATACGCGCTGTTTCGCTCCTTCCCAGCTCCACGAGCTCATCGGAATGATGCATGCCCGCGGATACTCGAAGGCCAACATCCGCGACATTCTGGGCGGCAATTTCCGCCGTGTGTATCAGGCCGCGGAGCGTCATCGCGAGACCGGCGGGTCGCAGACCCCATGACGAGTCCCGACACAGCGCCCGCGAGCTTCGACTTCGGTCTCAGTGAGCAGCAGGAGGAGCGTGCCCGTCGCCTGCATCGCGAGAGCATCGTGGTGGACCTGCTATCGCAGCATGCGGGGAGCAACATCTTCGAGGACTACACCCCGTCGCTGCAGGCTGAGCTCCAGTCGTTCCTTGCGGCCGCTGGAAGTCCAATGGAAGCGTTCTTGCGCGCGGTTTACTGGCCGTATGAGCTTTCGAAGGAGGGGAGATCGCACCTGATCTGGGATTGGTTCCAGCAGTCGGGACTGACGTGTGGGACGTATGGGATTGGCGTGCATGACGGAACGGATGCGTTGGAGAAGGAGTGGCAGGCCACTACCCAACGCTATGCCGATTTACCGTGGCTACGATTTGTCACGACGGCTGCCGAGATCCGTGCGGCAAAGCGTGACGGTCTCATAGCCTTCTACGCCCACTGCCAACCTACGACACCGATCCCGCGCGACTTGAATTGTATCGACTCGGCCTACTCCAGAGGCCTGCGGTCGTTAATGCTCACGTACAACTCCATGGACCACGTCGGCGTGGGTTGCACGGAGCGCGTGGATGCAGGACTGTCCAACTATGGAGTGGAAGTGGTCAGGCACTGCAATGCCGTTGGAATGATCGTGGATGTCAGTCATTGCGGGCCTCTGACAACGATGGATGCCTGTCGGCACTCATCGCGGCCGGTCACGGCAAACCATACCGGCGCGGGCAACTTTTTCTCCCATGCCCGGAACAAGAGCGATGAGGCGTGCGATTGCGGCTACGGGAGGATTGATCGGGATCGTCGCCGTGCCCGCGTTTCTGACGGATGCGACGGAGCCCTCGACCGCGGCCTGATGGCCTTGCTGCTTCAGCCCCATCAAGGAGGATCTGCATCTGAGCGACACGCAGCTCGGGTTTCTCACGGGCCTCGCGTTCGCCCTGTTTTATGCGACGCTCGGCGTACCCGTCGCGCGATTATCTGATCGGCTCAACCGGGTGACCATCACCTCGATTGCGATTGCCTTGTGGGGCGTGACGGTCATGGCCTGTATCGGGGTGAGGACTTTCGCCCAGCTCGTGGCGGCCCGAGTTGCAGCCGCGGTGGGGGAGGCTG
>Ga0268266_10002743_pt1 | contig 18398 bp, 17 predicted proteins | sample KBSS13metaG_FD_190356 | JGI IMG/M metagenome (GOLD analysis project Ga0268266, IMG submission 190356) | Switchgrass rhizosphere microbial communities from Kellogg Biological Station, Michigan, USA - KBS S1-3 metaG (SPAdes) (version 2) | ecosystem: Host-associated > Plants > Roots > Rhizosphere...
CCGGCAATGCCGGTCCCGGCGCGACGTTTCAATTCACCCTGCCATTGCACCGGGAGGACAGCACGTGAGCGGCCGCCCAGCATCGCCTCACACCCTCACAAGCGCCGAGGAACCGGTCGTCTTCGTTGTCGACGACGACGCGTCGATGCGTGAAGCCCTGAGCAATCTTTTCCGGTCGGTGGGCTTGCGGGTCGAAGTGTTCGGCTCTGCTCACGAGTTTCTGCAGAGCACGCTTCCGAACGTTGCCAGCTGCCTGATCCTCGACATCAGGCTGCCCCGGCAGAGCGGCCTCGACTTTCAGGCCGAGCTGGCGAAGGCCGATATTCGCATTCCGATCATCTTCATGACGGGTCACGGCGATATCCCGATGACGGTCAGGGCGATGAAGGCCGGAGCCGTCGACTTCCTGACCAAGCCCTTCCGCGACCAGGACATGCTGGATGCCGTCACCACGGCAATCGAACGCGACCGGGTTAGCCGCGATGAAGCCAGGGCGCTGTCGGGCCTGCATGCGCGTTTCGCGACCCTGACCCCCCGGGAACGGGAGGTGATGGCGCTGGTCACGGCCGGACTCATGAACAAGCAGATTGCCGCCGAAATCGGCATTGCCGAGATCACCGTGAAGATACACCGCGGGCACATCATGCGAAAAATGGCCGCCAAATCGCTGCCCGATCTGGTGAGAATGGCCGAGATGCTCGGGATCGGGCCCGCATCCGGCCGGCAGCAAACCTAAGTATGATTCTCCGGTTCTGTTTTTGGACGCACTCTCCCACCGCGCGGCTGTGCAGCAAGAGACACCTTTCGGTCGTCTCCAGGAAGGACCGCAGTGTCCAACCCACCGATAATCTCGGTCATCGATGATGATGGGTCCGTTCGCGCCGCGACCCACAACCTCGTGAGATCGCTCGGCTACGCCGTCCATACATTCGCGTCGGCCGAGGAATTCCTGCGATCGTCCCACCTGGGTGACACCTCGTGTGTGATCGCGGATGTCAGAATGCCGACCATGAGCGGGCTTGAATTGCAGGCCGATCTGCTTGCCCGGGGACACAGCCTGCCGTTCATTTTCATTACCGCTTTCGCCGTCGAGAGCGATCGCGCGCGAGCGCTGAAGGCCGGTGCGATCTGCTATCTGACCAAGCCCTTCGACGGGGAAGCCTTGATCGCGTGCCTCGATACCGCCCTGGAAGGAAAGGGTGCGGCAACGGGCGAATGACCCAATCGGGTTGGCGCCTTTGCGTTAGTTAATGTGCTGCGGGCCGGCTATACGCAAGGATGACCCCGCCAAACATCTAGACAAGTTGATAGCCGCCGGGGACGGGCGCAAGACTCGGGGTATCGTCGCGCCCCTCGAGTTAGCGAGGGCCGAGAAAATGCAGCACACAATTTGATCGGCACCGGCAATTCCTCAGAAGGAGGTCGCCATGCGTACAGAACCACGGTGTTCCCAGTGCGACAGTGAAGAACCCAAGATTATTTCTCTTGCGCGTGAATACTACTGCGGACGGCTCTGCCTCTATCGCGGCCAGGAGAACTTCATCCGCTGGATGCGGCGCGCGAACGCGGAGGCCGCGTCATGACAAACTGCTGCGGAAATTCCGAGTGCAAGCGCCCTTTCGGGCTGGTCCGGCGCAGCTGGTACTTCGAACAATTTTGCTCGGCGAAATGCCGCGAGATCTACAGGCGGCAGCAGGAGCGCAACCGGGCCTATTGGAAATGGCTCTACAAATGCCCTGAACCGTCGGTCGCGGAAAGACACTGATCCAACTACGGGGTGGAGCGGACACCCAAGGAGCGATCATGACGACAGTGCAAGCGATGCTGGTGGGCCCGATACTGGCCTGGGCACCTTCCGTGCTTGTGTTCATCTACATCATGCGGGACATGCGAAACACACGAGGCCTCGATTAGCTTATACCGGACCCTCAAGCACAGCTTCCAGCCGCTTGATTGACCCGCACTCTTTCCTGAATCGGGGCGCCCTCATGCTGCAACAGCCAGCGCTTGCGCTCCAGGCCGCCGCCGTACTTCACCAGCGAACCGTTGGCGCCGATCAGGCGGTGACAGGGCAGGACCACGCTGATCGGATTTGAGCCGTTGGCGTGGCCGACGGCGCGGACGGCTTTGGGCATCTTGAGTTTCGCGGCGAGCGCGCCGTAGCTCAGCGTGGTGCCAGCGCGAATTTCGGGCAGTGCATTCCAGATCTTTTGCTGAAACGGCGTGCCGGCGACGCGCCATTCGATCGCAGCAAGGCGGTCGAGGTCGCCCTTGAAATAGCCGGTCAATGCGGCGCGCAGCTCGCGCGGCGCCCGCGCAATCTTCAGCTCCACCGCGCCATAATGCAGGCGCAGCAACTGCTGCATGCGCGGCTCATAATCCTCCCAGTCCAGCGCGCGGAGCAGGCCATCTGCATCGGTGACCAACAGCGCCGTCCCGATCGGCGTTGGCAGGCGGTCGAGGTTGAAGCTCTCTGGCATCGTCATTCCCTGAAAAATATCGCCAAGCGTCCCGCACTTTTCACGCACGCCGTGCTAGCGTCCACCCGAATTCCGCTGCCGGTTGGGGGACCGCAAGATGATCTTCATCGCCAATTTTCTGGTCGCGGTGGTTGCCGCGCTGCACGTGTATTTTCTCATTCTCGAAATGTTTCTCTGGACCAAGCCGCTGGGCTTGAAAACCTTTCGCAACTCGATCGAGAAGGCGACGGAATCGGCGGCGCTGGCCGCCAATCAGGGCCTGTATAACGGATTCCTCGCCGCGGGCCTCATCTGGGGCCTGCTCCATCCCAATCCAGGGTTTGCGTTCCAGATCAAGATTTTCTTTCTGCTCTGCGTGATCGTGGCCGGCGTCTATGGCGCGGCAACGGTCAGCCGCCGGATCCTCTACGTGCAGGCGGCGCCCGCGGCGCTTGCCCTGATCCTGCTCTGGCTGGTCTGACAGCCTCACCTTTTCGTCACTGCCTTGCGTCGCCAAATCCGTTCCGCCACACTCCTGGCAACGATAACGGCTGGCTATCCCAGGGGATGGCCGGAACAATCATCGGCCAACATTCGGGAGAAGCGACATGAGAAGCGGCGTTCTTCATCTGCTTGCAGGCGCGGCGGTTGCGATCGCGCTATCGACATCTGCAAGTGCGCAGAAGAAATACGATACCGGCGCGAGCGATACCGAAATCAAGATCGGCCAGACCGTCCCGTTCTCGGGCCCGGCGTCGGCCTATGCCGGCATCGGCAAGACGCAGGCCGCCTATCTCAGGATGATCAACGAGCAGGGCGGCATCAACGGCCGCAAGCTCAATTTGATCCAGTATGACGACGCCTACTCGCCGCCAAAGGCCGTCGAGCAGGTGCGCAAGCTGGTCGAGAGCGACGAGGTTCTGTTCACCTTCCAGATCATCGGCACGCCGTCGAACGCCGCCGTCCAGAAATATCTCAACGCCAAGAAGGTGCCGCAGCTGCTCGCCGCGACCGGGGCCTCGAAATTCACCGATCCGAAGAACTTCCCCTGGACGATGGGCTTCAATCCCAACTACCAGTCCGAGGGGCGCATCTACGCCAAATACATTCTGCAAAATCATCCCAACGCCAGGATCGGCATCCTCTACCAGAACGACGATCTCGGCCGCGACTACATCACCGGCCTGAAGGAAGGTCTGGGCGCCAAGGCCGCGTCAATGATCGTCGCCGAAACCTCCTACGAGCTGACCGATCCGACCATCGACTCGCAGATCGTCAAATTGAAAGCGGCCGGCGCCGACCTGCTCTATGACGCCTCGACGCCGAAATTCGCAGCGCAGGCGATCAAGAAGGTCGCCGACCTCGGCTGGAAGCCGGTCCACATCCTCGACATCAATGCGAGCCCGGTGTCGGCCACGCTGAAGCCCGCGGGCCTCGATATCTCCAGGGACATCATCTCGACCAACTACGGCAAGGATCCGGGCGACCCGCAGTGGAAAGACGATGCCGGCATCAAGGCCTATTTCGCCTTCATGGACAAGTATTACCCGGAAGGCGACAAGCTCAACACCGTCAACACCTACGGGTATTCAACGGCGGAATTGCTGGTGCAGATCCTGCGGCAATGCGGCGACGATCTCACCCGCGAAAACATCATGAGGCAGGCAGCCAATCTGAAGAACCTGTCAGGCAGCCTGTCGCTGCCCGGCATGGTCACCAACACCTCGCCGACCGACTACCGCATCAACAAGCAGATGCAGATGATGAAGTTCAACGGCGAGCGCTGGGAACTGTTCGGCCCGATCATCGAGGATACCGGACCGACGGGTTAGAAAGATGCTCTGGGCATCTTTAACGAACCGTGGCTGGCACTTTGCGCCGCCAGCCGTTGCATGTTTTGCAGTCTGCTCGTCGCCTGCAGCCTTAATCGCCGCTTAACGCGCGCCGGCATCCGGCCCGATCCGCGGTAGTAGATGTCTAACAGTGTCCGCGCGATTTGGGGACACCACCAGTACTTGCATTCTATAGTATGATATCCTGTATCGGGAGGCATCACCGATAGAGGCGGAGTGGCATGAACAATTCCCGGGCGGCCTTACGCATCGCAGGTTGGCAATCGCTGCTCCCTCTGGCGATAGCGGCCACGATGTTTCCAGCGGGTGTTGCGGAGGCCACGCCCAGTTACTGCGTCCGCCCTGTCCATGTCGTGGCCACCAATGACGCCGCTGATCTCGCTCGCAAGCTCGATTCGCTGGAGCCGCTCCCCAAGACGCCCAATATGTTCTCGCTGTCGAGCGGAGCGCGGTATCCGCTGGCATATCATGCACACACGATCAGAAAGCCCGATGGCGAGAAGACCAATCATGACCTCTATTGGTCGTTTTCGGACAAATACGAACTGGTGGGACCTCGCGACATGCTTGGTGCCGTGCCTCCTGTCACGGTCGGGCGATCCGGGAGATCGCTTTTCCTGGGAGGGTCCTACCATCATTTCGATTCCAACAGACTACATTGGCGACAATCGCTGCTTGAGCAGGTCGATCAGGGTGCGATCGGGGAGGTCGACCCCAGCCTGCAGGCGCGGCTCGGGAATCCGTCCTTCGTTGCCTGGAGTACTATTCTCGACGGTTTTGTGCTTTCGGCAACCAAGTGGAGATTGGAGCACGCCCCGGAACAGGGCAGACGCCCCAACGTATTTGCTCCGCCGGACGTCGTCGGTAATTCTGCGACCTATCTTCTCAAGGGCGATGCGCTTGCAGAACTGCCGGGCGATGATTCTCTCCTCAGCGTCGTAACCGATTTGCCAGGTTCGGGAGTGACTGCCCTGCTCGATACGCGCTCGCTCGCATTCGTCACACCGCAGCATGAAACGACCAAGATCACCGATTTGGATCGTGGCCATTATGGCGGCTTCAACGCGATCTACGAAACGCGCGACAAAGGGTGGCTCTATGTCGTCGGTGACCACTACGACAATGCGGTGCAGATCGAGCAGGCAGACGGCCGATGGCGCGCCAAGTCCGTGGTGCGAATCGTTAACGATGAAGATGAAGATAATGGCGTGTTGGATAGCGTCTTTCGGTGGCTGCTCGGCCTCAACCGCGGGGAAGTGCAGCGCGACAAGCCGCCCACGATCCTTCGCAACAGCAACTGCCGGCGATATAGCACTGCAGCTCGGCGCATGTTCTATTGCGGCCGCAGCGCGTTCACCTACGACGTGGCCGAAGAGTTGCGGGCAGGAAAGATCGTCCCTCTCCCGGGCGGCTTGAGGACATTTCTCGGCGACGCCGACAGCCTAGGACTCGCCCTGTTTATCGACGCCGGTCATCGTCTGTACGGCTATGACGGCGAGCAAGTGCACGCCATTGCCAAGGCGGATTTCGAAACGGCGATGGTCTATGACTTCGCCAAACCCGGGCGAGTGCTGCTAGTGTCGCCAAGCGCCCTTTTTGAGGTCCGCGCGGAGGATGGCAAATACCAGCTCGTGAAGCTGGCAAATCTCGACCTGCGCGATCCCGTTACGCTTCTTGCGGCGCCGGGCGGCGCGGACGTTCTGGCTTTTGGAAAAGCCGGCGTTTATCAGATCAGGGATGGCGCCTTTGTGCAGGTCTGGTCCAGCGTGGAACAAGGTACGATAGAAGCCTATGGCGGCACGCCGCCAACCGACGTCGCGGGATGGGGCGGCATATTGTTCACCACGCGCAGCGGGAACGAGGTCGGCTTCCATCTTCTGCAGCCCTGTCCGGACGCTGTGGGTGACACGCAGAAGAGATAACGGCTACATGGGCGCGCGGTAGCATCGGGCGATATTTTCCGCAAAGCAGGAAATACCGGCGTCGCATATCCTACCGTGCGACCGCACTTGCAGCAGCCCTACTTTCGTCGACCGAATCCACTCACTATTTTAGCATCGTTAATCTTGCGTTGCAGCAAGTGTTCCGCCACTATTGTGGCAGCGGCGACATGCGCGCGGCCGGACCGGCCCGCGACACGATCAACGCCAATCATAACACATGAGGAACGCAACATAATGAGGAAGAGTATTTTCCATCTGGCCACAGGCACGGCGCTCGCGCTTGCACTGTCGGTCTCGACGGCTTCCGCGCAGAAGAAATACGACACCGGCGCGAGCGACACCGAGATCAAGATCGGCCAGACCAATCCATTCTCCGGACCAGCCTCCGCCTATGCCACCATCGGCAAGACGCAGGCCGCCTATATGAAGATGATCAACGATCAGGGCGGCGTGAACGGCCGCAAGATCAATTTGATCCAATATGACGACGCCTATTCGCCGCCGAAGGCGGTCGAGCAGGTGCGCAAGCTGGTCGAGAGCGACGAGGTGCTGCTCACCTTCCAGCTCCTCGGCACGCCGTCGAACGCCGCCGTCCAGAAATATCTCAACTCGAAAAAGGTGCCGCAGCTGTTCGCCGCTACCGGCGCGTCGAAGTTCACCGACCCGAAGAATTTTCCGTGGACGATGGGCTTCAATCCCAACTACTTCGTCGAGGGACGCATCTACGGCCAGTACATCATCAAGGAATACCCGAACGCCAAGATCGGCGTGCTCTATCAGAACGACGACCTCGGCAAGGACTATTTGAACGGCATCAAGGCCGGCCTCGGCGACAAGGCGGCGAAGATGATCGTGGCGGAAGCTTCCTACGAAGTCGCCGACCCCACCATCGACTCGCAGATCCTCAAGATCAAGGATGCCGGCGCGGACCTGTTCTTCTCGGCGACGACGCCCAAACAGGCGGCGCAGGCGATCAAGAAGATCTACGAGCTCAACTGGAAGCCGGTGCACATCCTTGACATCAACGCCACCTCGGTCGGCGCCGTGATGAAGCCGGCGGGGCTTGAAGCCTCCAAGGGCGTCATCAGCGTCAACTACGGCAAGGATCCGCTCGATCCGACCTGGAAGGACGATCCGGGCATGAAGAAGTACTTCGAATTCATGGCGAAGTACTATCCGGACGGCGACAAGGATTCGAGCTTCAACTCCTATGGCTATTCGACCTCGCAGCTGATGGTCTACGTGCTTCAGAAGTGCGGCGACAATCTCACCCGCGAGAATGTCATGAAGGAGGCCTCCAACCTGAAGAACGTCGTGCTCGATCTTGCCCTTCCCGGCATCGTCGGCAACACCACGCCGACCGATTATCGCGTCAACAAGCAGTTGCAGATGATGCGGTTCAACGGCGAGCGCTGGGAAATGTTCGGCCCGATCCTCGAGGACGCAGGTCCCGCGGGCTAGGCCCGGCGACCCAACCGAAACGATCGGCGGTAGAAGCGATCGGCGGTCCCTCGGGGCCGCCGATTTTTCTTGCTTCACCCGTCCCTTGAGGGGGCGGGTCGGCTTGCGTTCGCGGAGCGAATGCAAGTCGGGGTGGGGTGACGGTCTCTCCACATCCAACAGTGAACGCGTGGAGAGACCTTCACCCCACCTCGGTTCGCATTTCATGCGAACCGATCCTCCCCCTCCAGGGGAGGATAAGAAGAAGCGACGACCCTACTTCGGAATCTCACCAAACGTCTTGCCCACGGGCAACACCGCGTGGCGGATCAGGCGGGAATCCTCGACTGCCGCCTGGCGGTGCTTCACCGCTTCGCGATAGACGGGATCGCGGATCATCTCGGCGAACGCCGCGACGCTTGGATATTCGGCGATGAAGCAGTGATCCCAGCGCTCGTCTTGTGGGCCGATCAGCATCAACTCGAACTTGCCCTGCCAGACGATGCGGCCGCCGAGCCGCTCGAACACCGGGCCGCTTTCGCGCCCATAGGCCGCGTAGGCCTCCGCGCCGGTCGCCTTGCGGCCGTCGGGATAGGCGGCCTCGGCGCGCAGCCGGACCAAATTGAGCATGTGGATCGGCCCCGGCCGGTCGTTGGCCTTGAACTGCGCGAATACTTCCTTCGTCGGATCGATGTGGCCCATGCGGCTTCTTCCCTGAAAAGCATGATCATTGAAGTGGATGGTAGCACGCTCCGCCGCACCTCCTAATCCTGCGTTAACCTTTCCGTAACCGACCCTTAAACAGCCCCCGCTAGCGTGCGGCGGGACGGGTGTGAGCGGCGTTTGTCATGGCGTGGGGACGGAAAAAGAGCGGCGGACGCAAGGAGCCGCTGTTCGGGCTTCCGGCAGCACTCGCCGACCTGCGCCTCTCTGCGGAGGATCGCATTCCGGCCGCCGCCGACGACAGGCCGAAGAAGCCAGTGCCCAAGCGCAAGCCCGAAGAGGACGACGACGAGCCGCCGCCGCGCGAGCGCAAGCCGCGCGCGCCCAAGAACAACGTCAAGAGCGGCGCCAAACGGCGCGCGAAATCGCGCGGCCGGTTCAGGTTCGGCCGGCTGGTCTACTGGAGCGCGGTGCTCGGCCTGTGGGCGGCGATCGCGATCATCGGCGTCGTGGTCTGGGTCGGCGCGCATCTGCCGGCGATCCAGTCGTTGGAAATTCCAAAGCGCCCGCCGACCATCCAGATTGTTGGCGTCGACGGCAGCCTGCTGGCCTCCCGCGGCGAAATGGCCGGCAGCAACGTCGCGCTGAAGGATCTGCCGCCCTATCTTCCGAAGGCGTTCATCGCCATCGAGGACCGCCGCTTCTATTCGCACTACGGCGTCGACCCCGTCGGCATCGCGCGCGCCGCGGTCGCCAACGTGATGCATCGCGGCGTCTCGCAGGGCGGCTCGACGCTGACGCAGCAGCTCGCGAAAAACCTGTTCCTGACCCAGGAACGCACGATGGCCCGCAAGCTGCAGGAAGTAGAGCTGGCGCTGTGGCTGGAGCGCAAGCACTCCAAGAACGAAATTCTCGAGCTCTACCTCAACCGCGTCTATTTCGGCTCCGGCGCCTATGGCGTCGAGGCGGCTTCGCAGCGCTATTTCGGCAAGTCGGCGAAGAACGTTACGGTCGCGGAGGCCGCAATGCTGGCGGGCCTCGTCAAGTCGCCGTCGCGGCTGGCGCCGAACCGCAATCCGGAAGGCGCGGAAGCCCGCGCGCAGATCGTGCTCGCGGCGATGGCGGACGCCAATTTCATCAGCGCCGCCCAGGCCAAGGCCTCGATCGGCCATCCCTCCTACAACGTGAAGCCGGCCGGCGCCGGCACGGTCAATTACGTCGCCGACTGGATCGGCGAGGTGCTCGACGATCTCGTCGGCCAGATCGACCAGAGCATCGTGGTCGAGACCACGATCGATCCGAAGCTGCAGAGCGTGGCGGAAGCCGCCATCATCGACGAACTGGCGGCCAAGAGCGTGAAATTCAACGTCACGCAGGGCGCGCTGGTGGCGATGACGCCCGAGGGCGCGGTGCGCGCCATGGTCGGCGGACGGAACTATGCCGACAGCCAGTATAACCGCGCGGTGACGGCCAAACGCCAGCCCGGCTCGGCGTTCAAGCCGTTCATCTATCTGACCGCGGTCGAAGGCGGCCTCACGCCGGAAACGATCCGGCAGGACGCGCCGCTCGATCTGAAGGGCTGGCGCCCGGAAAACTACACCCATGAATATTTCGGCGCGGTGACGCTGACGCAGGCGCTGGCGATGTCGCTCAACACGGTCGCGGTGCGGCTCGGGCTCGAGGTCGGGCCGAAGAACGTGGTGCGGACCGCGCACCGGCTCGGGATTTCATCGAAACTCGAGGCCAATCCCTCGATCGCGCTCGGCACCTCGGAAGTCTCCGTCATCGAACTGGTCGGGGCCTATGCGCCGTTCGCCAATGGCGGGCTCGGCGTCTCCCCGCATGTCGTGACCAAGATCCGCACCAACGAGGGCAAGCTGCTCTACGCGCGGCAGCCCGACCAGCTCAGCCAGGTGATCGAGCCGCAGCACGTCGCTATGATGAACCGAATGATGCAGGAGACCTTGGTCTCCGGCACCGCGCGCAAGGCCGAGATTCCGGGCTGGATGGCCGCCGGCAAGACCGGCACCAGCCAGGATTTCCGCGACGCCTGGTTCATCGGCTACACCGCCAACCTCGTCACCGGCGTCTGGCTCGGCAATGACGACAATTCGCCGACCAAGAAGGCGACCGGCGGCGGCCTCCCGGTCGAGGTGTGGACGCGCTTCATGCGGTCAGCACATCAGGGCGTTGCGGTGGCAAGCTTGCCGAATTCGCAACGCGGCGGCTTCATGTCGAACCTGTTCCAGACGGCGTCGCAGGCCAGCGCCGCGCCGAGCACATCAGCATCGAGTCCGGCGGCGCCGGTCCCGCAGGGCGGCGGATATCGGCCAGCACCGGCAAGAACCTTGGCGCCGCCTCCCAATCCAAATGCGCGTCCCGAACCAGCCGCAGGACTGGATGGCTGGCTGGTGGATCGGATGTTCGGAAGGTAGCCACAGACGCGGGGCTTCGTCACCAGCCCTCACGCTCGGGCCGTGCCGGCGATCCGTTCGCGATCAGGCGTCAACATGGGCTTGATATCGGCAGCCGACAACGGCTTGCTGAACAGATAGCCCTGCATTTCCGTGCATTCGAGCCCACGCAGCGCGTCGAGCTGCGCTTCGGTTTCGACACCCTCGGCGGTCGTCGTCATGTGGCGCGCGGAGGCGATGTTCACAATCGCCTGCACGATACAAGCCGACCCGTCCGGCTCGGCGACGTCCTTGATGAAGCAACGGTCAATCTTGATCTTGTCGAACGGGAAACGCTGCAGATAACTCAGCGAGGAGTAGCCGGTGCCGAAATCGTCCAATGCGATGCGTACGCCAAGTCCACGCAAGTGATAGAGCATGGCAAGCGCTGCGTCGTCATCGCGGATCAGGACCGCCTCGGTGATTTCCAGTTCCAGCCGCCGGGCCGGGAGCCCGGAATTCGCCAGCGCCTTGGCGACCTTGAGCGAAAACGCCGGACTGCGGAACTGGACCGGCGAGACGTTGACCGCCACCCTGACGTCATCAGGCCAGGAAGCCGCTTCCGAACAGGCCTTGTTCAACACCCAGTCGCCGAGCTCGTTGATCATTCCGGTCTCTTCAGCCACCGGGATGAATTCGGCCGGCGAGATCATGCCGCGCAGCGGATGACGCCAGCGCAGCAGAGCCTCGCAACCCGTCACCCGGCTATCCCCGAGGTTCACCAGCGGCTGATAAACAATCTCGAATCCGCCATCGGCGATCGCCTGCCGGAGATCCAGCTCCAGCATGCGCAGGGCGTGCATGCGGGCACCCATGCCGGGCTCGAAGAAGCGATAGGTCCGGCGTCCGTCGGCCTTGGCCTCATACATCGCCAGATCGGCGTTCTTGAGCAATTTATCGAGGTCCGTACCATCCTGCGGCGCTCGCGCGATCCCGATGCTGGCGTCCGTCGTCAAGAGATGCCCGAAGCACTCGTAGGGCTCCCGGATCGCCTGGTAGATCCGCGTGATCAGGTCCATGGTGTCGGCTGGCCGCTTGATCGCGGTCTGGATGATCGCGAATTCGTCGCCGCCAAGCCGGGCGACAACATCGCCGGCCACCACACAGGATCCCAGGCGGCCGGCGACGGCCTTGAGGAGTTCATCCCCTACGGGGTGCCCGAGCGAATCGTTGATGCGCTTGAACTCATCGATGTCGATGTAGAACACCGCCAGTTGCCGGCCCTGCGAGATGTTCTTCAGCTCATGGTCGAGGCGTTCGCGGAACAGCACGCGGTTTGGCAGCTCGGTCAACGCATCGTAATGCGCCATGTGCGCGATGCGGGTCTCGACCCGCTTGCGCTCGGTAATGTCCTCCACCGTGGCAACCCAACCGCCGCTCTCGATCCCCTTGCCGACGACCTGGATCGAACGCCCATCCGACGTGGCCGATACGATCGGCGTATGCTGCCCGGCAGCGATGTTGCGGAGGAAGGTCGTGCGGTATTCCTCGACGCCGGTGGCCAGCGAGCCGGTGTCCCTGCGATGCGCGATCACCTCGCGGAAGGTGCAGCCGGGTTTTACGACCAGTGGCGACATGCCCATCATTTTCGTGAATTGCTGGTTGCAGATCACGACGCGTTCCGAGGCGTCGTAGAGGATCAGGCCCTGCGCCATATTGTTCACGGCGACATCGAGCCGTTGCTTCTCGAGGGCCTCCAGCTCCTGCGCTCTCCGCAGTTTTTGATTGAGCTCCTCGATGTCGCGACGCTGGAGTTCGAGCGACGAAGCGGTTTGGTTCAGGACCGTCATCAGGCTGCCGAGTTCGCCGCCGGGATAAGGCGGTGCGACGCGCGCCGTGAGATCGCCGGCGCCCAGGCGCCGCGCCATCTTCGCGATACGTCCGATCTGCGAGCGGATGCCGAATTCGGCGAACAGGCCCACGCCGGCAAACAGCACGATCGACAAAATCGCGAGCGCCCCCATGTCTTCGGCAAGACGCCGCTCCGCCGCGGCGACAAGCTCGGATTTCGAACGGCCTAGCAGCACATGCAGTGCGACGCCCCCGACGGAGATCGTGTGGGCCGTCGCCCAGATTTCTGCGTCCCCGCCATGACCAGTCAGCTCTCTGGTGGTGGCGGCGTTTTCCAGCGCAAGCCTGAGCTTGGCAGAACCCGCGATGGAAGCGCCGGGCTGTTCGTCGGTCCGATGCTGCGCCGGCGACCGTACAAAAATAGTGCCCTTGTCATCGACCAGCAGAAACTCGAACCCCGGCGGCAAATTCTGGATCTGCTCCTTCATCAGCCTGTTGAGGTCGAGCGAGGCCAGAAGGACGAACCGCAACTGCCGCGCTTCATCGTGAGCGGGATAGGCAATCTGGAGCACAGCCGCCCCGGTGAGTCGGCCGAATACCGGCTCGATCGCCGCCGTATCGGAGTTTTTCAGCGCGCGCTGGAAGTAGCCGCGATCACGCAAGTCGAGGACCCGGCCGGTGCTGAGCGAGTCGCAGAACAGGCTGCCGTCGGGCTTGATGGTCAGGATGCCGGTAAAATCGGGATTCTTGTCGAGAACGTCGGAGAGGAATTTCGAGCAGGTGACCTTGTCGCGGCTATCGAGGTCGCGCGCCCGGGACAGGCCGAAATGGAGCTGGGTCGTTCCCTGAACCTTGGCGTCGATGCTCGTCGCAATACCGCGCGCCGTCGTCGCCAGGCCGCTGACGGCGGACGCGATCTCCTTGCCTCGATCCTGATAATATCGTCCGCCGACGAGAATGGCGGGCACAAACAAGGTTCCAAGGATCAGCAGCAGGAGCCGGACGCGGATACTCATGGCGGGCACACCCGTGGTTTGGGTGACCCCGAACCTGTAGATTAGGCAAAATCGCCGCGACGCGATCGATACGTCGAGACCATCACTTGGCGGCCGTCATGCACGAACCGGTAGCCATTTCGATGAGACAAGCTACCCGTCGATTAATCTCCGGCCCGTTAATTCGCGGTTCCGTAAGTTTACGGATAGAACGCGCGGCAACGACGCCGAGCACATCAGCATCGAGTCCATCAGCGCCGGTCCCGCAGGGCGGGGGATACCGGCTGTTCGAGCGATAATCGACGGAGACGTAGCCCGGGTGGAGCGAAGCGCAACCCGGGGGCGATGTATCCGCATTCGAGACTGTCCCGGGTTACGCTTCGCTCCACCCGGGCTACAAATTGAATGTGGCCGGCTAGCTGGCAAACACGACCCGCGTTTCCACCGAAACGCGCCGGTACAAATCCTCGACGTCGTCGTTCACCAGCCGGATGCATCCGGACGCGACCAGATGGCCAATGGTCTTGGGCGAATTGGTGCCGTGAATGAGCAGTCCCGGCTTATCCAACAACAGCGCACGGGCACCTAGCGGACTGCCGGGACGGCCGGCCGCCGCGAGCAACGCTTCAGCATCCTTTGTGTTCGCACCCGAAGGCCGCCAGTCAGGCCATTCAAGCTTGTTCATGACGCGAGAGAGGCTGCCTCCCTTCAGGCACTCCGGTGCAATTCCGATCCCGTAGCGGCGCGCGGAATTATTGGCGTCGATCAGATAGAGAAAGCGGTTTTCCCGGTCGACCACGATCGAACCGGGAACGACGGTGGTGCGGTAGAACACCACTTGCCGCTGCAGCGCAAACGGCAGGCCTTCGCCGGAAGAGCCGCCATCAACGCCGGGCTTCAGGTCCGCCACGACGACATCTTCGCGCACGCGCTGCGCGTTTGGCGATGGCGCCTTCACGCTGGCTGCGACGATGGCGGGGCCCTTGGTTGCGACAAAGCCATAGACCAAAGCCGACAAGGCAATGACGGCAGCGACCGCGCCGGCGCCAATGACGAGCGGCTTCCAGTTCCTGCCTGTCGACAACACTTCGTTAATGGCCGCCGCGGAGTTCGCCTCCTCGGCGGCGATGTCATCCTCGATCCGCCGGACGGCGTCTTCGAGTGCGGCGGTATGAGATGAGGCGGCCTCGGGCGTGAGGTGGGATCTCGCGATCAGGCTTAAGGCGTCCTTGTAAACCTGATCGCGCGCGGCGGCGTCCCTGCCTGCAACCGCTTTCATCAACAGCGAATAATAATCCACGGTCATGATCTGACCCCTGAATAACTACCTCACGGGAGGCGCGTATTGAATTCCGCCCTGGGTCCAGAGCGCATTCAGCCCGCGCGGGATGCTGAGCCTCGACTGCGTTCCAACGTTCCTTTCATAGATCTCTCCGTAATTGCCGACCGCGCGGACGGCGCGTGCGGCCCAGTCCTTCGCAAGGCCCAACTGCTCGCCAAATTCACCTTCGGTACCGACCAGGCGCCTTATATTGGGGTTGGGAGATTTCATCGCATCGTCGATCGTCGTCGACTTGACGCCCAGCTCCTCGGCATTGATCAATGAATAGAGCGTCCACTTGATCAGGTTGAACCACTGGTCGTCGCCTTGCCGCACCGCCGGCCCGAGCGGCTCCTTTGAAATGACTTCCGGCAGGATGAGGTGGCTGTCGGGTTCTGACAGCTTGAGGCGCTCGGCGTAGAGCTGCGACACGTCGCTGGTCAGCACGTCGCATTTGCGATCGTCATAGGCCTTCAGGCTCTCTTCCGCAGTGCCGAGACCCAGAACCTTCAGCGCCATGTCGTTGACGCGGAAATAATCCGTCAAATTCAGTTCGCTGGTGGTACCGGTCTGGGTGCAAACCGTCTTGCCGGCGAGCTGCAGGGCGGTATCGATCCCGGCATCGCGGCGCAACAGAAAGCCCTGGCCGTCGTAATAGGCGATGCCGGCGAACATCAGGCCGAGCGAACTTTCCCGTGACATCGTCCATGTCGAGTTGCGCGACAATACGTCGATCTGGTTCGACTGCAGCGCCGCGAAGCGGGCGGATGCATCGAGCGGCATGAAGGTCACCTTGGCGGGATCGCCGAAAATCGCCGCCGCCACGGCGCGGCAAATGTCGACGTCAAAGCCGGCCCAAATGTTCTTGTCGTCCGTGCTGGAGAAGCCCAGCAATCCCTGGCTGACGCCGCAATTGAGCGTGCCGCGATCCTTGACAGCTTTCAGGGTCTGCGCGCCGGCCGGAAGGCCCGCAAGAACGAAGGCCAGCAATGCGAGGAGCGGGAGGATCACAGGCCGTTTCTTGAAACCAGGCATATGGATCTCGCGATCGGTGGCGGGTACGGCGTTCCTCGGCGGAAGGGACGTCTGGAGGCTAACACAGCCGGAAGGGTTACCAATGCATTCCTGAGTGGGCCGGTGCGCGCCCTGTCATGGCCCGGAAGGCAAAATGCGCGCCTCCGCGGCAATCCTTTCTATGACCACGCGCTTTGCATCCGAATAGGCGAGCAGCATATCTGCGCCATTACTGACAGCATGCCATTTCGCCGAAGCATAATTCCGGGCGGCCTCGGCGTTCGCACGCAGAAAATCCCGGACTGCTAGATTGAGCTTCCACCAGTCGCCATCGTGGGCGACGATCGCAATATTGCTGGATTGCGCGACGTCGCGCTTTCGAAGGGCCCATCGGCCGGCTACACCGGCTTCGCCGAGGCTCTCATAGCCGAGCCTCTCCAGCCGCTCGACCAAGTCGGCAATCCGGCCAAGCTCGCCGATTCCGACCATCAAATCGACGATGGGCTTGGCATCGAGGCCTGGAACCGCGGTACTGCCGATATGCTGGATGTCCGGGACGAGATCGCCGGGCACCGCGCTTCGCAGCCGTGCCGCTTCTAGCTGGAACCAGCTTGGCCATGCCGGATCGGCCGCGCAAACCGTGATGCGTTCATCCAACACCGCACGTGGCGTTGGCTCGCGGCTTTCGCCAAACAACACGAAGGCTTCGTGGGCGGCAGCATCGAGGCCTTGCATGCGGGCGGATTGGTGCTCTGGCTCGTTCATGACGTCTCGGGGCGTCGAACGCCCGCGGGCTGGCGCCAGGACGGGCTTAGCCCGTCCTAATCCTCGACCCCGTAGCGATGCAGGTCGTTGCCGTGGGTGTCGAGCCAGCGCTTGGCACGTTCGACATGGTCGCAGATGCGGCCGACGACGCGCCAGAACCGCGGCGAGTGGTTCATCTCGACGAGGTGGGCCACTTCATGAGCGGCGAGATAGTCCAGCACATAGGGCGGCGCGAGGATCAATCGCCAGGAATACGACAATGAGCCGGCTGAGGTGCACGATCCCCAGCGGCTCGACTGGTCGCGGATCGACACCCGCCTGACCCGCACGCCGAGATCCGCCGCGTAGGCGAGCGATGCCTTGTGCAGGTCCTTGCGCGCCTCGCGCTTGAGAAAGTCGTGGACGCGGCGGTCCATATGGTCGACGCCGCCGGCCACGCACAAAATCTTCTCGCCGCTGTCGCGGGTTTCGGTCCACACCGTGCCGCGCTCGCCCGCGCGATGCACGATCCGGTGCGGCACGCCGCGCAACGGTACGACGGTGCCGGCCTGAAACGGCGCAGCCTTCGGCAAACGGCCGAGACGGGCGGCGATCCAGCCACCGTGAAGCTGCGCGAAGTCCTTGGCTTCCACGAGCGTGCCTCGCGGCGGCATCGTCAGGATGGCTTCGCGGTCGGTTGGATGTATGCGCAGGGTGTAACGCCGCGCGCGGCGGTGCCGGCGCAGCCGGATCGCAAAGACTTGCGAGCCGTGCTTGACCAAAAGAGTCGCCGGTTCGGCGGGCCGCCGATAAAGGAGGGCGCGAGTAGCCATGTCTTGGAGTCCGGGGAGTAGGAGTACGCCCGGATTCTGCCATATCCGCCGCCAAGGAAATCTCATCTAAATCGCTCGGCGCAAAAACAAATCATTTGCCCAATATACAGGGGCTTAACGCCAAATAGCCCCTACCGGCAGGGGCTGGAACCCAAAATTTTGGCTGGAACCGGGGGTCAAAACCGGCCTCAAGGAGTGAGTCTGAACTCACCCCTTGATTCGACCGAAAACTGGAATGTTTGAGTCTATTCAGCAACTTATCGGGGATGCGGAATCGATGCCCCGATCGCTGTTATTCGGCTGCACGGACCAATGTCGGCTTGGTCTTGGCCGCTGACGCCTTCGGATTGGCCGCCGACATCATGAAATCGGAGATGCGCGGCACGATTTCCGAACGGAATCGCGATCCGTTGAACACGCCGTAGTGGCCAACGCCCTTTTGAACGTAATGAACGCGGCGATGATCGGGAATATTCGGGCACAATGCGTGCGTTGCTTCGGTCTGACCGAGGCCGGAGATGTCGTCGTTCTCACCTTCGACCGTCATCAGTGCCACGCGGCGGATCTGTGAGGGATCAACCGGCTTGCCGCGGTGAGTCATCTCGCCCTTGGGCAGCGCGTGCTTGACGAAGACAACATCGACGGTCTGCAGGTAATACTCCGCCGTCAGGTCCATCACCGCGAGATATTCGTCATAGAATTCGCGGTGCTTGTCGACCATGTCGCCGTCGCCCTTCACCAGATTGTTGAACAGGGCCTTGTGCGCGTCGGTATGGCGATCGAGGTTCATGGTGATGAAGCCCGAGAGCTGCAAAAAGCCCGGATAGACGTCGCGCATCACGCCGGGATGCGGGAACGGCACCTTGGTGATGACATGGTTGCGGAACCA
>Ga0268266_10002744_pt1 | contig 18395 bp, 14 predicted proteins | sample KBSS13metaG_FD_190356 | JGI IMG/M metagenome (GOLD analysis project Ga0268266, IMG submission 190356) | Switchgrass rhizosphere microbial communities from Kellogg Biological Station, Michigan, USA - KBS S1-3 metaG (SPAdes) (version 2) | ecosystem: Host-associated > Plants > Roots > Rhizosphere...
GGAGCGCGTCGCGGACCGCGGTCGAGCCGACCGGCGCCATCACCGTGCCGCCCTCGACCGGCTTCAGGTTCTCGTCCAGCTGCGGCGCGTTGTCGAGGCCGGTGCCGTAGGGCGGCACGTGGATGTTGAAGATCGCCGAGTCCATGTCCTCGATCTGGGCGGCGAGCGCGTCGATCTTTCCCGCCAGCTCCTCCTCGGAGCACTCGCGCGGGGTGTCCCACGGGGTGTGGTTGGACCAGCCGACGCTGAGCATCTCGTGCGCCCCGATCCGCACCACCCGCCCCTCCGCCGCGTCGACGAAGGAGGAGGACTGGATCACCTCGTCGACGTCGAACTCGTCGTCGTTGCCGGGGACCATCACGAACTGGGTGCCGTTGCCGCCGAGCCGCTCCTCGGCCAGGGCCGTCCACTCCCCGACCACGGCGAGCATGCGTTCGCGGAAGAGCGCCTGCAGGCGCTCCGGATCGCGTTCGAGCACGGCCGCCTCGGCTTCCGCGATACGCACCGGGTACAGCCCGGCATAGCGGATCTGCTTCTCGTGCTCGGCGACCGCTTCCTCGCCGCGGGCGATCTCCGATTCGCCGCCCCACTCGACCAGGTATTCGCCGGAGCCCTCGCCCTGCTCGACCAGCGGGATCAGCATCTTGCCGGTGCAGTCGCCGCCGCAGATCACCCGGTCCAGCTCATACACCCGCGGCGTCGCCAACAGCTTCCGGAAGCACGCCTCGGAGCTGTGGAGATCGGTCGCGAAGAAGAACCGGGTGCGGTCCTCGGCCGCCTGCTTGTTGCGTGAGAACAGTCCCATTTATTCGATCGGCAGTTCTTTGTAGGCGTCGGAGGTCGATTCGCCGTGCGAGCGGCGGTAGAGCTTGCTCGCCCAGTAGACGACGAAGGCGAAGCCCCAGAGGCCGGCGAGGAAGATCAGGCCCCTGGTGTTGTTGACGCCGAGCTCGTCGGCCCGCAGCGCCTGCACGTCGCAGAAGACGACGAAGGCGAGGAAGACCGCGGCGCAGACCGAGATCAGCGGTAACCCGAGCACCTTGTACTGGGCCGCGGCGCTGGCGTTGTAGAGCTCCTTCCTGGTCCAGGGAAAGAGGATCGCGGCGATCATCGTCACCCCGAAGGTGGTCAACAGGATGATGAAGTAGCTGAGCGTCAGTTCCTGGATCGAGGGCTGGAAGATGTAGAGGTACGCGAGTGGGATGCTCACCGCCGTCATCGTCAGCAGCGCGTTCAGGGGGACGTGGAGGCGACGGTCGACGCGGCCGAACCACTCCGGCAGGACGCGGTCGAAGGACATCGCCATCATCACCCGGGTCCCGCCGAGCCAGCCGTTCGGATAGAGCATCACCATCCAGCAGATGAACATCACCAGCAGCAGCCAGGTGAAGATCGGCGCGTTGCCGAAGATGGCGAAGAAGAAGCCGAGGAACGGCGGCACCGGTAGCGGATTGTTTTCCGAGCCTTCGAAGTAGAGCGAGCCGCTGGAGAAGAGGAAGTCGGAGCCGACCTTGGTGATCAGCAGGGCGCCGAGGATCGCCATCGTGACGAAGGTGAAGACCTCCGAGCCGAGCATCGCGAAGAGGTTCCCTTTGACGCTGCCGGCCCGTTTGATCTCACCCGCCTGCTGGACGCTGAAGGCCGGGAAGATCAGCAGGAAGGCGGCGATGACGCTGGCGAGGATGGTGTCGCCGAGGTTGCTGCCGCCGCTGACCGTGCCGCCCGCGTCGATCGTCGCCTGGTAGGCGTTGTTGACGCCGTAGTTGTCCGACATGAAGCCGTCGAAGTTGTGGACGAAGGTGCCGTGCGAGCTGAACAGCATCTGCACCATGAAGAAGACCAACAGCGCCAGCCCGGGCCAGAAGACGAATTTCTGGATCCGCGCGTAGAGCCGGAGGCCGCGGACGTTGACCAGGGTGCCCTGGAAGGCGACGAACATCGCGCAGGCGAAGATGCCCCAGTTGGTGCCGAGCCATTCGCCGACCTGCACCATCCACGTCGCGTCGTACTGGGCGCCGAGCAGGAGGAAGAACGGCGAGAGGACGATCGAGGAGAGCAGGTAGCCGAAGATGCCGGGGAGGAAGCACTGCGACAGCGTGATCCCGGCGAAGGTGAAGACGCTCGCCACGCCCCCTCCGAGGACCCGGCTCTGCATCACGTAGTCGCCGCCGGAGCGCGGCATCGCCGCCGAGAAGAGCGCGTAGGCGACCGCCTCGAAGCAACAGAAGAGCCCGGCGATCACGAAGCACAGCCAGAGGTTGGCGTGCGGATAGGTGATCAGGACGAGGCCGAAGGTGAGGGCCCCGACGATCACCGGGTTCATCGCCAGGACGTTGTACATCCAAGAGTCGGTCTGCGAGAAGTCGCGGACGAGACCCGAGGAGCGCCGCTGATAGCCGCCGCCGCGCGAGGCGGAGACGGAGTCGGCGGCGCCGGGCTGAATCGGTACGGATGAACTCTCCACGCTTCTATCGCTCCTCTTAGCGGTGTTCCCGAATTTCACTCAGCGACAAGCAACTACGGCAACTGAAAGGAACTTAGACGCCTTTCCCGGCGATGTCAAGGATGTAGTTGACAGCGGGTGCTTGCTGACTACTATTTCAGCCAATGCTATTCAATTTTGACCAGCGAAAGGACCGGAATGAGTGAACCGACGGTGATGACGGTGCGAGGGCCGGTCGCGGCAAGCGAGCTCGGGGCAGTGCTTCCGCACGAGCACGTCTTCATCGACCTGAACCTCTACGTCGACGAGCTGAGCCGCTTCAAAGAGCTGCCGCTCGAGAACGCGCCGGTCGATCTGTCCACCCTGAAGACGGTCCGCAACGACCCCTACGGGAACCGCGACAACTGCGTCCTCGACGACCCCGAGCTGGCGATCAAGGAGCTGGCGGAGTTCAAGGACGCGGGCGGCGGCACCGTCGTCGACCTGACCAACGCCGACCTCGGCCCACAGCCGGAGAAGCTGGTCGAGGTCTCCGAACGGACCGGCCTCAACATCGTCCTCGGCAACGGCCACTACGTCTCCTTCGGGATGCCGAAAGAGCTGGCCTCCTGGGACCTCAAGACGATCGAGGACCGGCTGGTCGACGAGATCGAGAACGGCTTCGGCGACACCGGGATCCGCCCCGGGATCATCGGTGAGATCGGCACCACGATGCCGATCCATCCCGACGAGGAGAAGGTGCTGCGGGCCGCTGCCCGAGCCCACCACCGGACCGGCCTGACGATCACGATCCACGTCCACCCGCCCACCCGTGGCGGCTACGAAGTGCTCGACATCCTCGACCAGGAGGAAGTCGACCTGACCCGCGTCGTCCTCGGCCACGTCGACACCGCGCTGGCCCACGACGACATCGACATCAACCAGGCGATCGACTACCACAAGGCCCTCGCCGAGCGGGGCCCCTACATCGAGTACGACCTCTGCGGCAACTCGAACCTGTTCTCCGACGGCGCCCACTCCTGGTGGTTCCCCTCCGACCGCGAGCGCGTCAAGGGACTCGCCGCGCTGATCGAGGCCGGCTTCGGCGACCAGCTGCTGATCTCCCAGGATGTCGGCCACAAGCACTACCTCTCGAGCTACGGCGGCTGGGGATTCGCCCACGTCCTCGTCCTCTTCAAAGGCATGATGGAAAGGGCCGGGATCTCGGAGGAGTGGCACCACCGCATCACCCACGACAACCCTCGGCGGATGCTGACGGGAGTCGCAGCGAGCTGAGGCTTCGCCGCTTCGCCGCGTCAGACGAGCGGGTCCAGGGGCTCGTCGGCGGCGAAGCGGCGAAGGACGTTGGCGGTGAGGCGGGAGACGTTGTTGTCGCCTCCCTCATGGGAGAGGCTGCCGCACCACGACATCGAGGAGGTGGCGAACATGCCGCCTCCTTCCGGGGTCGTAAAGTAGGTGATGTCACCGCGCACCAAGGGGCTCTCGTCGCCGTTCCCGGCCGGGTGGGCGAAGGCGTATTCCTCCGGCACCAGCATCGCGTTCGGGCCGTGGGCGACGGAGCTCGCCAGCAGCAGCGTGTTCGGCGGGGTGCCGAGGCTGATGTCGGCGCGGTCGACCTCGAGGCCGGCGGCGCCGTCGTTGATCGTGCCGAAGTCGCCGATCGTCTCGCCCGGATCGATCCCCTCCATGATCCAGGCCGCCCGCGGGTCGGCGGCGTCGGGCATCTGCACGAAGTAGCCGGAGACGGCCATCGTGTGCGAGGTGTAGCCGGTGCCCCAGATCTTCTGTGGCGCCCGGGCGCGGTAGCGCCATAGCCCGCCCTTCTCGCCGCCGGCGGAGTGGTACATCTCCCCCGGCCGCGAACGCCAGGCGGCGTCGCCGCTCTCGCCGCGCCGCACCTCGAGCACGTGCGGTCGCCCGGGCAGCGGCGTCGTCACCCAGTAGAAGCCGTTGCCCGCCAGGTACATGCCACGGCCGCCGCTCGCGAGGTAGTCCTCCCAGGCGTCGAACATGCCCGCCGAGTAGTACTCCGGATGGGTGCCGGAGACGACGCAGCGGTAACGACGCAGCAACTCCACCCCTTCGCGCTCGAGGTCGTGGTCGGTGGCGACGTCGACCTCGAACCCCTGTCGCCGACACCAGTCGACCAGGTGGAGATCGGCCGGGTACTGCCAGACCGCGCCGAACTCGTGCTGGGTGCCGGGTTGGAGGCTGAGCAGCGGCCGCTTCCAGGTCGCGTACTGCACACCCTTGCCGTCGAGGTGTTGGTCATAACAAGAGAGCCCGTACTCCTCGACGTGGGCGTTCAGCTCGAAGTCCATGTCTTCCAGCACCGTCAGGTGACCGTTGGCGAGCTGACCTTCCGGGGCTTTCTGGTAGACCTGACTGTTGCCGTAGACGACGTAGGAGTAGGACGGGATCAGGATCAGGATCGGTGCCGTCGGGCCGCTCTTCGGGGCGGTGACGAAGAAGGGGATCAGGAACTCGGTCTCCTCCTTCTCCCCCGTCGCGGCGGCGACCTCGACCTTCAGCGCGTAGCAGCCGCTCGCCATCTCCGCTGGGACCCCGAGCTCGAGGCTCGGCTCCCAGCGCGAGTCGGTGAGCGAGTCGACGTGGAACCAGAACGCCCCGTACTGGTCGGGGGCGTGCGTCCACTTGTCCTCCTCGCCGGTCCAGTTCCAGCCGGTCATCGCCTGGTCGGGCTGGTTGCGGCAGCGGCCGTCGAGGCCGGCGCCGGAGGCATCGGGCACCGTCTCGGTGGCGCCGCCGGCGGCGAGCAGCGCGGCGCCGAAGTCCCACCGGGCGAGGGTCTCGGCGGGCCCCTGGCCGGCGTGCAGCTTCGCTGTCGCGGCTTCGTCGGGGCAGCCGGCGAGGACCTTCGGTGAGTCGATCTTGCCGCTGTAGAGGCGGGTCACCCAGGTTCGATCCGCGGCGGCGCTCTCGGCGACCCCGGAGATCAACAGCGGCACCGCGGGGCTGCCGGGCGCGACGCTCGCCGCGGCCTCCGCCTCGCAGTCGCCGTCGTAGTCGACGACCGGGCCGAAGCGGCTGTTCACCCGGTTGATCACGCTCTTCTGGGCGAGCGTGAGGCGCCCGGTCGCGGGGTCGTAGACGGCCAGCACCGAGTACCAGATCTCGCGGAAGAGGCCCTTCGGCGCGGTCACCGAGGCGGCCCCGCCGGTGCCGTCGGCAACGGTGAAGGTGAGGGCGCCGTCGACCAGCTCGAGCGCCCAGCCGCTTTCCGCCTCGCTGTCGAAGCGCGAGAGGATCGCCTGGCGACCGCCCTCCGGCAGGGTCGGCCAGATGAAGGCGTGGACCGCGAAGCCGCCCGCGGGCGCCAAGGCCCCCTCGGGGTCGGCGACCTCGACGTAGCTTCCGGACTGGGTCCTCTGCGGACCGCCCGCGTAGGTGCCGGCGATCGGGTGCTCGACCTCCTCGATCCAGGGACCAGGGCCGCCGGGATGGGTGTCGCCGTTCATCACGCGGACGACGCTCGCCTCGTAGCTCCCCTCCTCCGCGAGGCTGACGTGGAAGGTCAGCTTCTCGCCGGGGGCGGCGCTCGGCCGGTCGCCGTAGCCTTTGATCTTCAGGTAGCTCATCGGCTCAGTCCCTCTCCGGGGCGATTCCCAGGTTCTCGAGGCGGCGGACGAAGACGGCGTAGATCGCCTCGTCCTCGGTGGCGAAGGTCGTGCTCTCGTCGATCTTCGGCGGCACGCCGCGCTCGGCGTGCATCGAGCCGAGGCGGTAGCGCTCGAAGGGCACCTCGGCGTAGGCGAAGACGCGGTCCTCGATCGGTTGCATGCGGATGAAGTTGAGGACCTGCGCCAAGGCCTGGCTGCGGCCGCGGGCGCCGTGGGGGTCGAGGCGGAACTCCTCGAGCATCTCCGGCGTCACCATCTCGCGCAGCTGAGCCTCGCGCCGTCGTCGCCAATACTCCATCCACTGTTCGGCACCGTTGTGCTCGTCAGCGGGATCGGTGATCGACATGCGCGAGGCTCCTTTGCGTCAGGGACTACTTGGCCAGAGCGGCGTCACACTCGGTGACGTTTTCTTTTTTGATCTCCGGCGTCGGGACTTCGGTTTCCAGCGGGACGTCCTGTCCTTCGAGGACTTTGACCGCGGTCTCACCCGTGGTTTTCCCGATCAGGAACGGATCCCACAGCCCGGTCGCGTACTGCTTGCCGGACTTGATGTTGTTGTAACCCTCGATGTCGCAGTCGATCCCGACGGCGATGAAATCTTTGCCGGGGGTCATGCCGGCGCGGGTCGCGGCGAGGATCGATCCGTTCAGCATCACGTCGGAGTGGGCGAAGATGCCGACGATGTCATCGCCGGTGTTCTTCGAGATCAGCGCCGAGGTCGTGGTCGTCGCTTCCGTCGCGTCCCAGTTGGCGGTCTGGTTGCCCACGATCTTCAGTTTCGGCGCGATCTTGGCCAGTTCGTCGTCGAAGCCTTTTTTGCGTTCGATCGTCGTGAACGCACCGGGCGCGCCTTCGATTTCGAGCACTCCGCCTTCGACCGGTTTGCCGTCATTTTCGAGGCCTTCGACCAAGGCTTTCGCCTGCTCGGCACCGAGCGACTGATCGTTGGCGCCGACGTAGGCCGCGTACAGATCTTCTTCGTCGGTTTCGGGACGGTAGGTGGTGATGATGATCTTGGTGTCCGGGTTGGTCTGCTTCGCCCGCTCCAGCACCGGGATGATCGAGGTGGTGTCGGTGGGCCAGATCACGATCGCGTTCGGGTTGGTGCTGAGCGCCTGGTTGAACTGGCCGATCTGTTCGGCGGCGCCGCCGAATTCACTGGTCGCCGTGGTGACCGAGATGCCCGCTTCCTCCATCACTTTTTCAGCCGAGTTGGTCAGGTTCGCGCAGGTCGCGCACGACGGGGTCAGCGACAGCAACGTGACCGTGTCACCGGAGACGTCTTCGCCGCCGCCTTCGCTGCCTTCTTCGTCGCTCGCTTCCTGAGTTTCGCCTTCGCCACCGCCGGCGGCTTCGGTGCTTTCGCTGCCGCTGGTCGAAGCGCTGGTGCTGTCGCTGCTGCTCGAGCCGCAGGCCGTCAGGACCGCCGTCAGCAGCACGATTCCAAGTAAGGCGGTGATCCATTTCTTCGGGGCGCTCATCGGTTACCTTCCTATGTGGTTGTACGTATCTCTCGTGCTCGACCGTCCTTTTCCACGGGACGCGGTCGGGCGCGGGAGGTGTTGGTGGAGCGGGAGAAGCTCATGGGGCGGCGCCCTCGGCCAGCTCGGCCTTCATCCGGCGACCGATCAGCCGGTCGATGGGTTTGTCGACGAGGACGACGAAGATCAGGACACAGCCGTTGACCAGCTGGATGATCGCCGCGTCGATCCCGGCGAGGCCGAGACCGTTGGTCAGCAGCGAGATCAAGAGCGCGCCGCCGAGGACGCCGACGAGCGAGCCGCGACCGCCAGTGAGGGCGACGCCGCCGATCAACGCCGCGGTCGCCGCCTTCAGCAGGAACGCCTCTTCCGGCCCCGCCTGCCCGGTGGCCAGCGAGAGGCCCTGCAGGGAGCCCGCCACCGCGGTGAACACGGCACAGACGACGAAGGCGAAGATCAGCGTCGCCGTCACCGGGATCCCGGCCGCCCGCGCCCGGTTCGGATCGCTGCCGACCGCGTAGAGGAAGCGCCCTCGCCACGACACCTTCAGGTAGACGACCGCCAGTAAGGCCAAGCCGAGCTGGACGAACGACATGATCGAGAAGATCCCGAAGATCGGCTCGGTCACCCGCAGGCTGACTTTGTAGTCGGTCATCTGGACCAGGTCGCTGCTGGTGACGACGTAGCCGATGCCGACCGTCAGCACCATCGTCGCCACCGTCACCGCCAGCGAGGGGATCCGCAGGGCGCCGGTCATCCAGCCGTTGACGAAGCCGACCAGCACCCCCATCGCCAGGGTCACCAGGACGGCGACGAAGACCCCCTGGCTGTCGACCAGTTTCACCGTGACCAGCGCCGCGAGCGGGAAGACGCCGGCGATCGAGAGGTCGAACTCGGCGGCGATCATCACGATCGCCAGCCCGACGGCGACCAGCGCCAGGGTCGAGTAGATCTGCAGCAGGGCGTAGAAGTTGCCGGTGTTGAGGAAGTTGCCGTCGGTGGCGGCGAAGTAGACGAAGGCGATCAGGGCGAGGACCCAGGCGAGCGCCGGGCGGGCGTTCCAGAACAGTGCTCGGGCCGAGACGTGCCGCATCAGGCCGAGCGCTCCGAGTTAGCCGCCACGCCCATCACGGCAACCGCCGCCAGGACCAGGATCCCCTTCGAGACGAGCTGCCATTCGTAGTTCAGGCCGATCAGGGCGAGGACGTTCTCCAGCAGGCCGACGAAGATCGCCCCGACCGCGGCGCCGAGTGGCGTGCCGACCCCGCCTTTGATGCCGACGCCGCCGACGACGACGGCGACGATCGCGTCGAAGCCGAAGTTCGCGCCCAGGGTCAGCGAACCGTTTTCCGACTGCGCCGAGAGCAGCGCGGCGGCGACCCCGGTGGTCGCGCCGGAGACGGTGAAGGCGAGGACGACGAGCGGCCAGCTGCGCAGGCCGGAGACGTTCGCGGCCCGCTCGTTCAGCCCGATCAGCGTCAGCTTGCGGCCGGCGACGGTGAACCGATGCCACCAGAACGCGGCCGCGGCGATCGCGATGAAGACCGCGGTCTGGAAGGGAAGGAAGTCGAAGAGGTTGCTGTTGAAGAAGGTCGTGTCGCCGTGGCCGACGATGGTCGCGCCGTCGGTCCAGATCTGGCCGATGCCGACGAGGATGGCGGCGGCGGCGATCGTGGTGATGATCGGGTCGGCCTCGAACCTCCCGACGATCACGCCCTGGAGCGCCCCGATCGCCGTCGACATCGCCACCGCCAGCACCAGGGCGGTCGCGGCACCCATGTGCAGCGTTTCGGCGAAGAGGATCGTGGTCAGCGCGACCGTCGCCGGGATCGCCAGCGAGAAGATCTTGCCGACGATCGTGATCAGGCTGAGGCCGACCGCGATGATCCCGACCAGGGAGACCGAAAGGCAGAGGCCGCGCAGGTTCGTCGAGGTGGCAAAGCCGTGGACCGCGATCGCCGCGATCAGGGCGACGACGACGGTCGCGGCGCCGATCACCGTCGTCCCGGTGACCGCCGTCGGCCGCGGCATCCACGCCGGCATCGCGGCTTGCACGCGGGCGGTGCTCACGCGGCCCGTCCGTTGAGGATCTCGGTGATCAACGCGGCGTCATCGATGTCGTCGACCCAGTGGTGCTCGACCACGTCGCCGCGGTACATCGTGATCACCCGGTCCGCGAGCTCGCGGATCTCGACGATGTCGGAGGAATAGACGATCACGATCACGTCGTCGTCGAGCAGCCGGCGGATCGAGCGGTAGATCTCCGAGCGGGCGCCGATGTCGACGCCGCGGGTCGGCTCGTTGAGTACGAGCACCGAAGGCTGCGTCGCGAGTGCGCGAGCGACGGCGATCTTCTGCTGGTTGCCGCCGCTGAAGGCATAGGCCGGCTCTTTCACCCGCGAGGCGTCAAGCGACACCTGGGCGGCCTGTTCCTTGGCCAGTTGCAGCTCCTTGAAGCGGCGGATGACGCGGTTGTCGCTCACCCGCGAAAGGGCCCCCGAAGACACGTTGGCGGTCACCGAGGCGTTCAGGAAGACACCCTCGGTGACGCGGTCGGCGGAGACGTAGGCGATGCCGTCGCGCTGGGTCGAGTGGCGCGAGCGCAGCGAGAGCTTCTCGCCGCGGAGGGTCACCGTGCCGGCCGAGACTTCGGTCGTCCCGACCAGCGCCTTGACCAGGTCGTCGGCGCCGGAGCCGACCTGGCCGAAGAGGGCGAGGACCGTCCCCGAGGTGGCCTCGAAGGAGACGTCCTCGAACTGCCCGAGCGCGCTCAGGCCCTCGACCGCGAGGGTGACCTGGGCGCCCGCCTCGGCCCGCAAGGGTGTTCGCTTCTCACCGGGAACGTGGTCGGCGCCGAGCATGTGGGAGACCACGTCCTTCATCTCGAACTCCGCCGTCGGGCCGCTGGCGGCGACCTTTCCCGCGCGCATGATCGTGATCCGGTCGGCGAGCGAGAACACCTCGCCGAGCCGGTGGGTGATGTAGACGATCGAGTGGCCGCCCGCGACCAGCTCCTTGATCACCCCGTGGACGCGTTCGATCTCGACGTCGGAGAGGGTCGCGGTCGGCTCGTCGAGGATCAGCACCTTGGCGTCGACCATCAGCCCGCGGGCGATCTCGAGCAGCTGGCGCTTGGCGAGCGAGAGGGTCGCCACCGGGCTGCCGAGGTTGACGTTCGCCAGGCCGGCGCGTGAGAGGGCGTCGAGGGCGGTACCCCGCAGCTTGCGGTAGGGGACCAGCGGACCCCTCCCCCGTGCGGCCAGCACGAGGTTGTCGAGCACCGACATCTCCGGCACCACCGAGAGCTCCTGGAAGACCATCGCGATGTCGCCGTCGACGTGGGCGGGGCCGACGACGGAGCCGGAATCGGCGGGGATGATCCCGGCGATGACTTTGACCAGCGTGCTCTTGCCTGCCCCGTTCTCCCCCAGCAGCGCGTGCACCTCACCCGCGTTGAAGGCGATGTCCACGTCGCGGAGGACCGACACGCCGCCGTAGGACTTGTTCACCGACTCGGCGGCAAGGAGGACGCCGGAGGAGATTGGGGTCTCGATCATAGTTTCATTCAGTGAGAACTACCTACGGAGAATGAAACACTATGAACTGGCCATGGGGATGTCAAGAGGCGGTGAGGGGCTTTGGGCCACGATGAGGAGGGCGGACGCGGGGTGCCGGCAGGACCGAGGCGGCCTACCAGCCGCCGATCATGCCCCGGAGGACGCCGTAGGGCTCCTCCTCCGGGTTCTCGCTGCGGCCGCGCAGGAAGTCGAAGTCGCAGCCTTCATCGGCCTGGCCGACGTGCGCGAGGAACATCGCGCCGTAGCCGCGGCGGTATTTCGGCGGCGGCGGTCGGAAGTCGGCGAGGCGCGCCTCGATCTCCTCCGCGGGCACCTCGAGGTCGAGCTTGCGATTCGGCACGTCGAGCACGACGATGTCGCCGTCGCGCACCGCCGCCAGCGGGCCGCGCTTCACCCCCTCCGGGGCGACGTGGAGGGCGCAGGTGCCGTAGGCGGTGCCGCTCATCCGGGCGTCGGAGATCCGCACCATGTCCCGCACGCCCTGCTCGAGCAGCTTCTGCGGGATCGGCACCGCCCCCCACTCCGGCATCCCCGGCCCGCCGACCGGGCCGACGCCGCGCAGGATCAGGACCGAGTCGGCGGTGACCTCGAGGTCGGGGTCGTCGATGCGGGAGATCATGTCGTCCATCCCGTCGAAGACGACCGCGGGGCCGCGGTGGGAGAGCAGCTCGGGGTCGGCGGCACTCACCTTCATCACCGAACCGCCGGGCGCCAGCGAGCCGCGGAGGACGACGAGCCCCTCGGCGGGCTTCACCGGCTCGGCCAGCGTCGCGATCACGCCGCGATCGGTGCTCGGCCGCACCTTGGCGAGGTTCTCCCCCACCGTGGCGCCGCTGATCGTCGGCGCGTCGAGCTCCAGCAGCGGCTCCAACTCCTTCATCAGGGCAGGCACGCCGCCGGCGTGGAAGAGCTGCTCGACCAGCTGCTTGCCCGAGGGCCGCACGTCGGCGAGGAGCGGCGTGCGCCGCGAGAGCTCGTCGAAGCGATCGAGGTCGAGGTCGATCCCGCAACGACCGGCGAGGGCGATCAGGTGGATCACGGCGTTGGTCGAGCCGCCGACCGCGAGCAGCACCGTGATCGCGTTGTCGAAGGCCTCCTTCGTAAGGATCTGGGACGGTCGGATCTGCTGCTCGGCCAACTCGACCGCGCGCCGGCCGACCGCGTCGGCCACCTGGTAGCGGCGCGCGTCGATCGCGGGCGCCGCGGCGGCGCCCGGCAGCGTCATCCCCAGGCCCTCGACCACCGCGGCCAGGGTCGAGGCGGTCCCCATCTCCGGGCAGTGGCCGGCCGAGGGGCCGGAGGCGGCCTCGAGTTCGTCGTATTCCTCGCGCGTCATCCGCCCCGCGCGGAGGTCGTCGGTGTACTCCCAGAGGTCGGTGCCGACCCCGATCTCCTTGCCGCGGAAGACCGCCGGGGTGGCCGGGCCGCCGGTCAGCATGATCGCCGGCACGTCGGCGCTGGCGGCGCCGAGCAGCTGCGCCGGGACCGTCTTGTCACAGCCCGCGATCAACACCACGGCGTCGAGCGGATGGGCGCGGATCGACTCCTCGACATCCATCGCCATCAGGTTGCGGAAGAGCATCGTGGTCGGCTTCATCAACTGCTCGCCGAGCGACATCGTGGGAAACTCGAGCGGCAGCCCGCCCGCCTGCAGCACCCCGCGCTTGACCGAGTTGGCGAGGGCGCGGAAGTGGACGTTGCAGTTGATCAGCTCCGACCACGAGTTGCAGATGCCGATCACCGGCCGGCCCTCGAAGTCGGCGGTCGAGAACCCCTCCGCGCGCAGCGCCGTGCGGTGGACGAAGGCGGGGACGTCGTCGCCCTCGAACCAACGGGCGCTCTTCAGCTTGCCGTCGCGCTCTTGCTCGCTCATCGTCTCGACTCCATCAGATCGCGGTCACGCCGCCGTCGAGGGCGAGCGCGGTGCCGGTCGCGTAGGGCGCGTCGGCGGTCAGGTAGAGGATCGCGGCGGCGACCTCATCGGCGCCGGCCAGGCGCCGCATCGGCACCCGCGCCAGGGTCTCGGCGAGCGCCGCCTCGGCGCCGAAGTGGTCGAACTCGGCGGCCAGCATCGGCGTGTCGACCGGGCCCGGGCAGACGGCGTTGACGCGGATCGCCGGAGCCAGCTCGGCGGCCAGGGCCCGGGTCAGCCCGATCACCCCGGCCTTCGAGACGCAGTAGGCGACGAACATCTCCATGCCGACGTGGGAGAGCTCGGAGCCGACGTTGACGATCGACCCTCCCTCGCCCATGTGCGGCGCCGCCGCCCGGGCGACGAAGAAGCTGCCGCTCAGGTTGGCGTCGATCTGCGCCCTCCAGATCTCGTCGTCGGTGTCGGCGAGCGAGGCGGGGATCGAGACGCCGGCGCTGTTGACGACGGCATCGAGACGACCGAAGCGCGTCAGCGTCGCGGCGACCGCGTCGTCGACTTGGTCCGAATCGACGACGTCGGCGACCAGCGGCAGCGCCGTGCCTTCGCCGAGCTCGGCGGCGAGGGACTCAAGGGGCTCGCGCCGGCGGGCGAGCAGCGCGACCGCCGCCCCCGCCGCGGCGAGGGCCCGGGCCGCGGCCGCACCGATCCCGGAGGAGGCGCCGGTGACCAGCGCGACCCGCCCGGCGAGGGGTGCCGCGGTCGCGCTCACGACCGTGAGGAAGGCTTCGTGCCGGTGCGGGCCGCCAGTTTCGCCAGCGGCCGCAGGGCGGGCTGGCGAGCGGCCGCGTAGCCGACTTTTTTGCCGACCTTGGTCGACATCGCCTTGCCGACCAGGCCGCCGCCGCCGCGGCCCGGGGGGAGTGGCGCGGCGACGGCGGTTCCGAGGACGACCTTGGCGGCGTTGTGGCCGTTGGCGCCCATCACGCCACCACCCGGGTGGGTCCCGGCGCCGCAGAGGTAGTAGCCGTCGATCGGAGTCTTGTAGGAGCCGATCTCGGCGAGCGGTCGGCTGGCGAAGAGCTGGTCGAGCCCCATCGCGCCGTGGAAGATGTTGCCGGCGGTGATCAGATAGTCGCGCTCGATGTCCTTAGGCGTGATCACGTAGCGATCGAGGATGTGCTCGCGCAGGTTCGGGGCGAAGACGAAGAGGTCCTCCAGCACCGAGTCGGCCCAACGCTCCTTCTCGGCGTCCCAGTCGGTGCCGTCGAGCTCGTAGGGCAGCTGCTGGACACCGAGGGTCATCGTGTGCAGCCCCGGTTTGGTCAGGGTCGAGTCGGTCGCCGACTGGATCACCGCCTCGATCACCCACTCGTCCGGGAATTTGCCGCGCCGCTGCGCCTCCCAGGCTTTCTCGTAGTTCTCGGTCGAGGCGCCGAGCATCTGGTGGCCGTGGTGCTGGGGGCCGAGCTCGGGGGTGTCGAACGGCAGGTATTGCGGCAGCTCGTCGATCAGCAGGTGGATGCGTGCCATCGAGCCGCGCATGTCGATCCGCTCAACCGCGGTGCGGAAGTCGGGGTCGAGGTCCTTCTCGTCGACCAAGGTGAGCAGCGAGCGCTGCGGGTCGGCATTGGAGAGGACGGCGGGGGCGCGGTACTCCTCCCCCGCGGTGGTGACGACGCCGACCGCGACACCGTTCTCGACCAGCACCTTGGCGACCGGGGTCTCGAGCTTGATCTCCACCCCGTGCTCTTCCGCCGAGTTGGCGAGCGCCTTGGCGATCGACCCCATGCCGCCACGGGCGAAGCCGAACTGGCCGAAGGTGCCGTTGAACTCGCCCCAGGCGTGGTGGCCGTAGACGTAGCTCGTGCCGGGGGTCGAGGGCCCGCCCCAGATCGAGACCATGCCGAAGAAGTTGAGGAAGCCCTTCAGGTGCTCGGACTCGAAGTAGCGGTCGAGCAGGTCACGGGTCGAGAGCAGGACGAATTCGTCGAACAGGTCGCTCTCCCCCGCCGCCTCGAAGGCGGCCAGGACCTCGGAGCGCTGCGGCGGCGAGCTCATCAGGAACGGCCGCATGATCTCGGCGAAGCGCTGCAGCCGCAGGCCGAAGTCGAGGAAGCTGCGGGCGTCCTTCTGGCTGTACTTCTCGAGCTCCCGCAGGGTCCGGTCGAGCTCCTTCCACATCATGAAGTGGCTGCCGTCGCGGAAGAGGACGAACCCGAGCGCGTCACCCTGATACAGGTCGAGGCCGTGGCGCTTCAGCTCCAGGTCGGCGATGATCTCCGGCCGCAGGAGGCCGGCGATGAAGGCGCACGAGGACCACTTGGCGCCTTTGATCAGTTCCTCGGTCGTGCAGGCGCCGCCGAGGACGTCGCGCGACTCCAGCACCAGCACCCGCTTGCCGCCGCGGGCGAGGTAGTTGGCGGCGACCAGCCCGTTGTGGCCGGCGCCGATGACGATCGCGTCGTAGCTACTGCTCATGGGCGCGCCGGGATCGGGGTGGCGAAGAGGGTGCGGACGCCGTCGCCGTCGATCAGCTGGTCGAAGCGCTCGGTGATCGGCTTCAGCTCGGCCATGCCGTCCCGGACCCGCTCCCACTCGCTCCAGGAGCGGACGGTCATCACCTCGACGATGTCGAAGGCGGGGGCGCCGGGGTCGCGGCGGGTGACCGCGTAGGCGTCGAAGCCCTCGACCACGTCCTGGGCGAGGCAGGTCGGCTGGTCCATCTCGGCCGAGAACCGTTCGAAGTCCCCGATCGCGGCGCCCTCCTTCAGCGGCAGCAGGTTGATCGCGCAGATGCGCCCCTCGGCGGCCGCCATCAGTCGGTCCCCAGGTTGACCATCACGTGCTTGATCTCGGTGTACTCCTCGAGCGAGTAGACCGACATGTCGTTGCCGTTGCCGGACTGCTTGAAGCCGCCGTGGGGCATCTCCGGGACGACCGGCAGGTGGTCGTTGATCCAGACGGTGCCGAACTGGAGCTTGCGCGAGAGGTCGAGGGCGCGGGCGACGTCGGTGGTGAAGATCGAGGAGGCGAGGCCGTACTCGACTTCGTTGGCCCAGGCGAGGACGTCGTCGTTCTGATCGAAGCTGGTGATCGACGTCACCGGGCCGAAGACCTCCTTCTGGACGATCTCGTCGTGCTGCTCGGCACCGACGACGACCGTCGGCGGGACGAAGAAGCCCTCGGGATCGTCGCCCTCGCCGCCGTGCTGGAGGTCGACGTGGCCGGTGGCCCGGGCGCGCTCGAGGAACCCGTTGACGCGATCGCGCTGGACCGGGGTGATCACCGGGCCCATCTCGCTGCCGTCGTCGGCCGGGCCGCCCACCTTCAGCGCCCGCACGGCGGGCAGCAGCGAGCCGAGCAGGTCGTCGTGGATCTCCTTCGCGGCGTAGACGCGCGAGGCGGCCATGCAGTCCTGGCCGGAGTTGCAGAACGCGCCCTCCATGATCTTTTCCACCACCAGGTCGAGGTTGGCATCCGGAAGGATGATCACCGGCGCCTTGCCGCCGAGCTCGAGGTGGACGCGCTTGAGGTTCGTCTCGGCGGCGGCCTTCATCACCTCGCGGCCGGTGGCGACGTCGCCGGTCAGCGAGGACATGCGCACCTTCGGGTGCCGGACGAGGCTGACGCCGACCGGGTCACCGTCGCCGGTGACGACGTTGAAGACGCCCTTGGGGAAGAGGTCGGCGGCCAGCTCGGCGAGCCGGATCGCGGTCAGCGGGGTGTGCTCGGAGGGCTTCAGGACCAGCGTGTTGCCGGTCATCAGCGCCGGGCAGATCTTCCAGATCGCCATCAGCAGCGGGTAGTTCCAGGGGGCGACCGAGCCGACCACCCCGAGTGGGTCGCGGCGGATGATGCTGGTGTGGCCGGGCATGTACTCGCCCGCCGCGCGGCCCTCCATGGTGCGCGCCGCGCCGGCGAAGAAGCGGAGGTGGTCGACGATCATCTCCATCTCCTCCCGCGCCAGGCCCATCGGCTTGCCGACGTTCATGGCCTCCAGCGCGGCGAACTCCTCTTCGGCGCCTTCGAGACGGTCGGCGAGCTTCAGCAGCGCCTTCGCGCGTTCGCCCGGGGCGGTCAGCGCCCAGGCCGGGAACGCGGCCGCGGCGGCCTCGACCGCCAGGTCGACGTCGGCGGCGCTACCGACGGGCACCTCGGCGATCTGCTCGCCGGTCGCCGGGGCGACCACTGCCGTGGTCTGCCCGTCGAGGGCGGGGCGACTCTCTCCGTCGATGAACATCTGAACCTGCTTGACCGCGGTCGTCGACACGTCTCATCTCCTACTGGTGAGCTTTCAATGAATGAAAGGGCCTGCCAATTAGTGAGAGACTATCCAAAGGGGCGCCCGGGGGTCAAGTCAACCCCCGGGTTTGGGACTCAGGACGCGCGTAGCGCGGCGACCGGCTGCTCGAGGCCGAGACGCGAGCGCAGCTCGGCGGCGGCGTCGCGGACCGCTCCGCCGATGCTCTCGTACTCCTCCTCCTCGACCCGGAAGGCGACGAAACTGACGCTGATCGCGAACAGCGGCGCCCCCTCGGGGCTGGCGATCGGGGCGGCGAAGCAGGTCAGGTCTTCCTCCGACTCCTGCAGGTCGACCGCGTAGCCCCGCTCCCGGATCTTCGCCAGATCGGTCTCGATCTGGGCGCGGGTGGTCAGGGTGTTCTTGCTCAGTTTCGGCGTCCCGACCCGTTTCAGCAGGGCCCGCTCCTCGTCCTCGGACATCAGGGCGAGCATCGCCTTGCCGAGCGCCGACGCGTGCCAGGCGTCCCGCTGGCCGATCTGGGTCACCCGTTTGAGCGAGCGGTTGCCTTCCAACGCCTCGACGATCACCAGGCTGTCGCCCTCGCGCACGGCCAGGTTGACCGTCTCGTTGAACTGGTCGAGCAGCCCCTCCATCACCGGCAGCGCGGCCTGGCGGGGCACCCGGTTGGCGACCGCGATCTGACCGAGCCGGAACAGCTCCCAGCCGAGCCGATACCGACCCGCGTCGGTTCGTTCCACGAACCCGGCGCTGACCAGGCTCGTCAGATAACGCAGCGCCGTCGCCTCGCTGAGTCCCACCCGGCGAGAGATTTCGACCAGATTGAAGCTTTCCTTCGAGTCGAATGCCTGCAGCACCCGAACCGTCCGGTCAACCCCCTCCAGCGTCGCCGGTTTGTCCTTCTTCCCGCCCTTGGCAGTCATCGACCTCCAGTCCCTCCCTATTGGTTAAACGGCTTTCATCACATATTATGCCGTTTCAACCACTGAAATTATCGGGAGATACGGCCGCGCGCCCTACACCTGTGCCTGGCCCCCATCGGCGAACAGCTCGATGCCGTTGACGAAGCTGGCGTCCGGGGAGGCGAGGAAGAGGGCGGCGCCGGCGATCTCGGCAGG
>Ga0268266_10002746_pt1 | contig 18387 bp, 25 predicted proteins | sample KBSS13metaG_FD_190356 | JGI IMG/M metagenome (GOLD analysis project Ga0268266, IMG submission 190356) | Switchgrass rhizosphere microbial communities from Kellogg Biological Station, Michigan, USA - KBS S1-3 metaG (SPAdes) (version 2) | ecosystem: Host-associated > Plants > Roots > Rhizosphere...
AGGGTGTGGATATTGCCGTCGACCTCGGGCGCCGCCAATGGAAGCTGGCGGCCGGAGATCTGGCACCGATTTGCGGATGAGGTGAGAGCGGGCTGACTGTCTTCCTTCTCCCCTTGTGGGAGAAGGGATCACCTAAAAATGCTTATGATATCAATACGAACGGGCTTTGGTGCCCAACCAGTATCAAGACACGCGCGGCGGGCGCTGGCTGGCCGGAAATTCTATGAAAGCCTGTGATCTGAGGTAGGGCTCTGTCAAGCTGGAGAGAGCCGAGTGGAGCTATCGCGGCTGGGACGCGCTTGACTTCGCCGAGTACCAGCGCTCAAATTTAGCCTTGAAGCCGCCGACCTGACCCCAGACGGCTTCACGCTTCGGCGATGGCGCGGCAAGGCAAGGCAAGGCAAGCAGTTCGACCTTGCTAAGGCTCTCAAGGCGAGCGTGGTCAGGGCCGAGGGCGCAAGGTCTCCTCAAGCTAGTGGAGACCGACGATGGAAGAACTACAAGAGCATCTCGCGCAGGCGCTGAGCCAGTGCATCAACAACGGCATGAAACTACCCTTCATTGTTTGTGCCATCAGCCCAAATGGAAGCGTGCTGGTGACGCGGGTCAACGAAGGACGCGAACCAGATGCCCTAGCGCAGCATTTTGAGAACGACACCTTCACGCCACCCATCAACATCATGGTGGTGGACCATAATGGCGAAGCGGCGCGAGTCGTAATCAGCGGTCGCAGCATTAGCTACCAGTAGAACTCTTTCCGACAAGAACGGAGTCCGGCCAGCAGTATTTGCTGGCCGGACTCGTATTTGAAATACCGTGATCCGCGCATCGATGAGAAGCGCGCGGCGCTGCAGAAGTTGGCCGATGAGATCAGGCGCATTGTTGCCGCTGAAGAGCCGGTTTCAGGTGAGGAACCTTACCGCCTTGCAGCGTAGGAAAATCATTAGTGGTCTGTTTGGGTTTTTTGGCGCATATGCCAAAGAATGCCAGAATTTCATCACCGATCCTGTCAGTGCGGCGCGCTTTACGAGCGCTCGGAGTGTATAGCTCCCGCCCGCCAAACGAGCAGCTTTGAATGCTCGGTTTGCGGAAGAACACTGGAGAGTTGGAACACCGCTTGGGTTCCAACCTACAAGTTTCTGGCTGGTCCGGTCAGGATGCCCGACAGGTCCCTTTAAGCGGTAGCGGATCCATCCGGTCTCCTACCGCCGGGCCGACTGCATTAGCGTTCGCTCGATCCCATTGTTGATTTCAGCGTGACAGGCTTCGACCGCTCGCTCGCGGGTGCGAAACTCTGTCGGTCCTTGGACCTTTTGATTGCCGGGGTAAATGTTCCAACGCCAGAGGCCCGGCTGGACTTCCTGCACGTCATAATCAACGGTGCGGTGCTTCACGCTCTATACTCCCTGCCACAGGAGCACTCGGTGTAGCACAGTTCGTAGGCCTTTAGCCCCAGGCCGCTCGCATCAATAAAAGAAAGTGTCCTGACGATGCATTTCGATACAGGGGCCGAGCGCTACCGCTGGCTCAATACGTCGCTGTTCGTCGGCAAGGGCCGTTTACTTGGGAACGGCAGCATCGAATACGCCGTCTATCGCATCGCGTGATGGGGCGACCGCCTCGAAACGAACGGTCCCAATGCCTTCCCGCAATCAACAGCTGGCCCCCGAAAGCGTAGCAGTGCTAGGTTTGTCTCACGGGGGGCAGTTCTGTCGTTGCGAGGGAACCTATGGGCGTGATCGAACGGAATAACGTGCATGTTCAAGGAACGAGCGAACGGAGCATGATTTTCGCCCATGGCTTCGGCTGTGACCAGAACATGTGGCGGTTTGTGGAGCCTGCCTTCGCAGACAATTTCAAGACGGTGCTGTTCGACCATGTCGGCGCGGGCGGTTCGGACCTGAAAGCCTATAACAGGGAAAAATATTCGACGTTGGCAGGCTATGCCGACGACATCGTCGAAATCGGACGTGAGCTCGGTTTGACGGACACGGTATTTGTCGGACACTCGGTCAGCAGCATGATCGGCGCGCTGGCGGCGCAGAAGGCACCGGGCATGATTGGCAAGCTTGTGATGGTGGGTCCTTCGCCTCGATACATCGATGATGGCGACTACGTGGGCGGCTTCAGCGAAACCCAGATCGAGGAGCTTCTTCAATTCCTCGAGTCCAATCATATGGGGTGGTCTACACAGATGGCTCCCGCGATTATGGGAAATCCAGACCGGCCAGAGCTGGGTGAGGAGCTGACCAATAGCTTCTGCCGAACCGATCCAGAAATCGCCAAGGCATTCGCGCGAGTGACGTTCAAGTCCGATAACCGAGCAGATCTCGATAAAGTTGATGTCCCGACGCTGATCATTCAGTGCACCGACGACATTATTGCGTCAAAAGCGGTTGGCGAATTTGTCCATCGTGCAATTCCCAAGAGTGAGATCGTGATCCTAGAGGCTACCGGGCATTGTCCCAATCTCAGCGCTCCCGATGAAGTTATCGCCGCCATGCGACCGTTTGTCTGAGGCGTGCGGTGGATGTCCCCCGTATCGATGATTTCGAGGATATGTTTGAGAACGCTCCGTGCGGATACATTACGCTCTTGCCCAACGGGCGCATCAAACGCGTGAACAAGACGCTGCTCAGCTGGACTGGCCGCACTGCCGAGCAGATGACAGGCCAACGTTTCAGCGACTTTCTAAATATGGCGGGCCGCATCTATTTTGAAACCCACATCGCGCCACTGCTGCGGATGCAGGGCTTCTTCAATGAATTCGCGATAGATGTGGTCACAGCGGCAGGCGAGCCGCTCCAGATGATCGCGAACGCTCTTGAGGGGCGGAATGCCGATGGCAAGGCACTGTTCACTCGGCTGGCATTGATCAAGGCCACTGATCGGCGCCGTTATGAGCATGAGCTTCTGACAGCTCGCGACGTTGCAAAGACGAACTTGGAGAGCGAACGCGAGGCTTCGGAATTGCGAGAGCAGTTCATCGCTGTGCTCGGCCATGACCTCCGTAATCCGCTGGCCTCGATAAGTGCGGGGGCCCGCATCCTCGGGCGCGAAGCAAAGAGCGACAAGGAGCATCAAGTTATTGCAATGCTGGAGACCACCGTTCTCCGAATGGCAGGACTGATCGACAACGTACTCGACTTCGCGCGGGGCCGTCTTGGCGGAGGTCTCACCCTTGATCGCGATACCCGCAAACCGCTTGAACCTGTGCTGCATCAGGTGATCGATGAGCTGCGGCTATCATCGCCCGGGCGCCAGATCCAAGCCGAATATGCAATCGACGTTCCTGTTAATTGTGACAGGAGCAGAATCGGACAGCTAGTGTCCAACCTTGTCGGAAACGCGCTCAGCCACGGCGCATCCAATGAGCCGGTTCGGGTGCGTGCAGCGACGGAAGATGGGTTATTTAAACTGTCAGTTGCTAATGGCGGCGAACCCATACCTGAGGCAGTCATGGGCAAGCTTTTCGAGCCTTTCTTCCGAGGCGAGGTGCGAGCCAGTCGGCAAGGTCTTGGCCTGGGGCTTCACATTGCGGCGCAGATAGCAAAGGCACATGAAGGTACACTGGCCGTAAGCTCAACAAGCGAGGAAACTCGCTTCACTTTCTTGATGCCACTTCGATAATTTGTAGAGGTAGGTGGCACTTTCCCGAGACTCGAGTCCGCAATGGGCAGCAAAGCTGGACATCCACCGACGCAATAAATAATCGGCAGCGTCAACGCAACAGCCCGTCGAACTTCCCCGGCATTGGCGGTCCGAAGCCACCTGCCGCGAGCCTGGTGCGGGCGATTGGCGTCAAGCCGAACTCGGATGCATAGCGGATTACATCGGCAGCGTGCTTGCGAGCGATGCTGACCAGCGGGTTCATTGCCGCATCGCCATACTTGGTCTTGATTATCATGCCGTTCATGGTCGGATCGCTCGCCTGTATCTTCGCCAGCGCTTCAGCGGCCATGCGCCATTGCCCGAACGCATGGCAGTAGGCGGCGAGCGCAGGGACATCGATGCGGGTCAGCAGCCCCAGCCGGTGCAGTTCGGGGGCGGTCTTCCACCACTCATCGGCGGCATAGCCTTGGATGTGCGGCGGCGGCTCAGGGCAGCTCGCCGGGATCGTCGGTTCCGGTTGAGGGCGCAGCTTCTGATGGCCCGGATTCCCGCGCAGCTGTTTGAGGCGGAGCGGGATGGGCGGCGGTCCTGGCATGGGCGGGCTCCTGTTCGATAGAGCATATCGGGCCGGTGTCGCACTGTGAGGCCGATGTCCACTCTACCTTCGAGAACAGACATCATCAAACGAGACCTGCATGTCCGAAAAGTGCCAATAGCAGACTTACGGTACTCGCTTTACTCCCGGCAGACGGTACGAACCGTCCAAGATGGAGGTTTGTGCCCCGTACAGCCGCATCGTCAAATTGAAGTTGCCAGCGGGAGCAGGTAGCCAGTTCGATTGCTTGTCCGGTCCGGGATTATCTTTTTGGATGTAGATTGTAACCGAACCGTCGCCCCCCTTCTTCAATCCATCAGTCGTACTGCCGATGCTGTAGCGCTTGAATTCATTCTCGATGAAGAACTCCTTCTCGTCGTACATGTTGAGGTTCCAGAACACCGACACTGGCGGGATTTTGTCCTTGTCGAACTGAAGGATGTATTTGTTCGCGCCAGAGAGCGCAGCGCCCTGATCATCTACGCGGGTGTTTGGATAGAGAATTTCTTCTGGCACGTTTGCCCCCGTGAGGTTCGCCGCCATGGCTGCACGCAAGGCGTAGTCGAAACCGGCTCGACCCCCACCCATCGTGTAGCGCCAGCCCCTGACGTTCTCAGCCGCATTCGCGTAGGTGTCCTCGATGATTGCCGTTGCTGTCGTCGCTGCTCGTGCGAGACCGCGCTTCGTTGGCTCGTCGAGACTTTGCCAATCAAATCCGTTTGCGACACTGAGGCCGATCCGGTGAGCAGCGGCAACATCGGCGTCGCTGAAGTCGTCACTGCGCGACAGAAACGTCTTCATGCCGAAGCCAATCATCTCGAACATGCGAAGAGCTTCGGGGGCCGTTGGCTTGAACTCAAAACGCGCGTACTCGTATTGCTTCGGGACTTCAAATCGCAGGCCCTGCTTCTCGAACACCGATAGCGGCAGCGCCAGGAAACCTGCCTGAACCTCGCGAGCCGCAGGTAGGTCGGCGTCACCATTGACGAACACACGGTTGGCGATCACGCCCAGTTGCGTACGGACCTTGATCTGCTTCATGCCCGAAGGGATTGCGCCGTGGAAGTCCGGCCCAGTGAGGAGAAACAACCCGGGTTCCGGTCCCTTACTGCCGCCAATGTTGTAGACGACCTGATCATAGTAGTCGCCGATCTGGACGATGTACCAGCGGCTCTGATTGAGAGTAGGAACACGAACGACAACCGGTTCGCTGACGAGATCAGCACAGGCATAGCCGTCGATTGAGACATTGTTTGGCGTGTTGACAAACTTGTCGGCGGCCGTCTTCAGATCTGGGAACTTGCGCAAGTAGTTTAGCCCGACAGCGCCAGCCTTGAGTCCAGCATAGAGCGTGTGGACGTTGTCTACGAAAGGACGCCCCCAGATCGCTGTTTGAACGCCGATAGCGTAAGCGTGCTCTTCGCGTGCTTGATCGGCTGGCATTTTATTTGGTGGAGTTTGTGCAAGAGCTGGAACCGTCAAAAGGCAATGGAAAAGGAGGGCCGAGATTGCCAACTGTCTCATAGGAACGCTCCCGTTTTGACGTAAAGCGTAGGCGAACTGTGCGGCGGGTCAATGTCCGCTGTGGGTCAAAAGCTGTCCCCACTGCCCGAGATAGCGATTTCCGCTCTATTCCCAGCAGCGGAATCGCTTTGTTTGACTTTGGAAGATTTTTTCTCGCGGAAACCGCTAACCCTCGCCCGCTAAAATGGCAGCGCCGCCAGCGCTCGGAGATGCTGCAGCTCCTATTAGACGGTATGCCCCCGGCCCCTGAACAGCCCAGTCCCGTGGCGCTAAGCAGCACAGGATGCGTCATTTCGCGCTGGCCGACCCATATGGCGGCGAAGCTGCAGGGTCGGTCTACGGGCTTCTAAAGGGCTCGCGTCTCAACGAAAGCCAAAATGGCTCAGATCAGCTCAGATGCGCATGTCAGAAAATTTAAGCGCGCACGGCAGCCTACTTTGTTTCTGACTTCTCGATATCCGCAAGGCTCTCCAACTGGTGCGCCAGCGCTGTCCAGCTATGTGAGATGTTTTTCAGTACGGAAGACAGGCGGGCTGAATTTCTCGGGTCAGCTCCGAGGAGTTTGTGTTCTGCAGCATATGCTCGGCATTGTTCTACTGTAGGCATCTGCGCTCCTCAGACATCCTCAAATCGGAAGTGCAATTTCGCAAACAAGCCCGTCATTGCGCCAGTCAAAGAGAACTTCCCCTTTTTGCTGGACTATCATTTGCTCGATGATACGGCTACCGAGCCCCTTTCGCGCAGGTTTCTGCGCGACCGGACCACCTGTCTCAATCCAGCGTAGTCGCAATCGATTGTCAGTCGTGTCTGACCATTCCAAGCGGACTTGGCCCTCGGGCGTGGACAAAGCACCGTATTTCGCGGCGTTAGTCGCTAACTCGTGCAAAGTTATCGCGATCGCTTGAGCGGCATCTGGCACTAACATGGTTTGCGGGCCAGCTATGACGGTTCGTTCACCCTTGATCTCGGAATAGGGAGCTAATTCCTGTCTCGCAATCGCGGATAGCTCGGCACCGATCCAACGAGTTTCCGCGAAAAGCGAGCAAACATTTGCAAGTGCCTGGATGCGTCCGGCAATTATCTGTTTTAGGCCTTGTGGCGAGTTTGACTGAGAAAGATTGACCGTAGCCAACGCGTTCGCAAGTAAGTTCTTGCTGCGATGCTCGGCTTCCCGTGCCAAGGTCACGATCAGTTCCTGACTTCTCTTCTGCTCGGTAATATCTCTCGCAATCTTTGATGCGCCGACGACATTGTCGTTGGCATCCTTAACAGGAGAAACGGTTAGCGAAACGACGATTAAGCTGCCCTGCTTACGTTGCCGCACGGTCTCAAAATGATCGATTCGCTCACCTCGTCTGATGCGCGTTAAAATCTCACGTTCTTCACTTTGTCGATCCTGAGGTATCACCAGCGTAATGGGCTGACCAATCGCCTCGCTGGCAGAGTAACCGAAGATTCGCTCAGCACCGCTATTCCAGCTTCTAATGATGCCATCGAGATTTTTGCTCACAATCGCGTCGTCGCTGGAATCGACTATGGAGGCCAACCAACGCAGGCGTTGCTCGCTTTCGCGAAGCGCCGCTTCGATCTCCCTTGATTTGGAGGCAATTCGCACGTTGTTTTCCTGCCTAACCCGACTCCGACGCGGCCCGACCTTAGGTGACACTATAGCACCTGTGATCGTCGAGGGAACGTCGATGCACCCCAAACGTCCCCCGCCGAACCCAGGCAGCCTTTCACTGCCGAATAAGTTGATCTATCGTGCTTGCGACCTGAGCTACCGCATACGGCTTAGGCAAAAAACGACTGCCTTCGGGCAGGTCGCTCTCGGTGATCTGTGCATGTCCCGAAGTTGCAATAATCTTGATGGGCGGCCAGCGACCTTTGACGAAATGAGCGAGCTTAAGTCCGTCCATCGATCCCGGCATTTGGATATCGGTGAATATTAAGCGTATGTCGCTTCGCTGCTCAAGAATCGCGATAGCCTCATCGGCGCCCGCGGCCTCGACGACATCAAAGCCGGCGGCGTCGATTGCTTCGATTGCGTCCATTCGGAGCAACGGTTCATCCTCGACGACGAGCACGACAGGTCGTCTGCGAGCGCTGGGCTGCATGGGAAACGCGACCTTTTCTCTGAATAGCTGGCGGCCCGGCTGCGGGGGCGGCTGTTGCGCGTCACAAGTGTCGGCTATGCGACACTATGGCAAAAGGGAAAGCGATCCCAAATCGAATCGTTCCTACAGCCTTTGCAATAATTTCTAATCTAAAGGCCCAAGCAGTTCCTCGTATCGTCGCTCTATTCGATCATAGCAATCGCACGCGACCGCGTGGAGGCCCTTTAGGTCCACAATGGCGATCCTGCCCCTGCCAATCTTAACAAGTCCAGCATCCTGTAGCGTGCGCTCAACCGCATTTATGGTGGTTCGCTGGACGCCGAGCATCTGCCCGAAGAAGTCCTGAGTTAGTCTAATGTCGTTGCTCCCAAGACGCCTACTGCATTGAAGCAACCACCGTGCGGCGCGGCTTTCCACTTGATGGAGCGCCTGACAGGCTGTCGATTGTTGCGATTGCGCAAGCAACGACAGATCGAACAAAGCTACGATTTTGCGAAACCCTTCGCTCTTTCTTCCGACGCGATGCACCTCTGACGTTGGAATTCGGATGGCTTCACCGCCGACCTGAACAATCGCCTCGGCGAATGAAGTCATAATTCCATGGATCGCGGACGAACCAATCATACCTTCGCGACCGACGATGGAAGTCTCCGCGGTCTGCCCCTCGTCGGTACGTGCGAGCACTGAGATGATCGTGGACATCGGAAAATAGGCAAATTCCATTTCCGACGAAGCGCCGTGAAGAACGTCACCGTGCTCGACCGTTATGGCCTTCATATGGGGCTTTAGCAGCTTGATTACCGCGGGCCCGAGTACGCGCAAGAGATGGTTTTCAGAGGCCATTGTAGCTCCTGCACAAGTTAGGCGGGAGCTTCAACTCTCTCTGTCACCGATGCCTGAGGCCGAAATCGGAGATACACCACAGTGCGCGCAAAAGAAGCCGATAGCTAATTAATTGTGGGCCGATGGTCGGGGACCGCCAGTTCATCCCAAAAATTCCCGAAGCCCTTTGCGATCCAGAGGTCCGTTTTTCGGGTCCAAAAGGTGACATCTGCCCACTTACAGCGTAGGTAAGCCTTACGCCCGGCATAAGACATAAGAATGGGGTGGTCAGGTGCGCCCTGGTCTCTTGATCAGACCTTTGAACGAACTCGCCCGCAGCAAACCTTCCGATGTGATGTCCCGCTCAACATCGGCATAGAACTTTGGCTCATGTTGCTCTCGGGCACGCGCGAACGGACTACCGCTGCCGCTGCTTTCCCTCAACGGATACGTGTTCGATAAGCTTGACGGCGCGTCTGCACGCTGCTCGACACATGCCACCGCAAGCTAGTTTACTGCGGTGATATAGCCACACTATCCGGAGCTAGACAGTGCGAGCCGCCAGCTTGCGTCAGCGGCACGTCCGCAGCTGTCTGAACACTCATTCACAAGCATGAGCAATATTTAACCGGCTGGTTGATTGCCGAAGTCCAGAAATTGCCTACGTGCAATGCCGGAGGGACGCACAATGACGCAGTCGCAGCACTTTCTAGAGAACGCCGAGAATTGCGCGAAGCTCGCCGAACGCGCTACCGATGAAGCCAACTACAAGCGGTACCAGCGCATGGAAGCTGCTTGGCGCGCCCTTGCCGTCGAGCAGGACTGGCTGGATGGCGACGCAACTCGGCAATAAGCCCTAGGTCTTCACCCATATAACTTTTCTGCAGAGAAACGGCATTTGCCGTTGTCGTGGGAGAGCGCGGTGGCTTGTTTTGTATGTGATGATACGCGCTGGGTCTGTGCGGCACATCCTGAACGGCCTTCGGCTGGCAGGTACGCATGCGGTTGCGGAGCGTCCGAAAAACCTTGCCCGAACTGCAATAGTTCAAGCCCACCGAAGCCGCCGTTGGAGAACGCCCCGCCAGCATAGATGGGGCCGCGTTGTGATGCATCGGACATGGTTTGCTGTGGCCGCCAGAACCATATATTCCCCTAGCGAGGTCTTTAATTAATCGCAGGGATGATGCCGATGTTTTCTGCCCAAGGCAGTCGCCGTCGAACCCAAATTTGCCTGCGTGGAGGACCGAGGGCCATGCGCTGATCGAGCCCACCTACGCGAAGGGAATAATTCGGATTGTTGTCTGTCGGCAGGCGAAAGACAGGGCTGCCGCAATCACCACAAAACGCATGGCCTCGGCGGGAGCCGCTGTCAGCGGTTTTATAATAGACGCGCGGCTCGCCACGCTTGATGCGAAACCCGTCCGGCGAAGCCGGGATGGTTACGCGATACGCCGATCCCGTCAGGGTCTGGCAATCCAAGCAATGGCAAATCTGAACCTTGGTTTCATCGACTTCGGCCTCGTATTCGATTTTGCCACAGTGGCAGCGTCCCTCGACCTTCATCGCGCCCTCAAGCCCATCCTAGTTCCTTAAGCGCCAAGCCGGAGTGCCAGATTTTAGTCATGTGGCTTATCTTGTCGCCGGTGAATTGCATCACGTAGACATAGTCTGAAGTTGTCTTCTTGCCGGTCGGTTCGCACGGCCCACCGGCACCAGTATGAGTACCCGAAAAGACAGCATAGGTTGCAACGTTGTTGCGTTCAGCATCGGTGGCAAAGGATTTTACCTCGTAACTTCCGTCAGGCATGATCGTCATCAGGCCCTTCATCCAGTCCGCGTATTCCGCGAGAGTTTTGACATCTGCAAGCGGCTCTGCCTGGGCGGCGAACGTCGCATTTGGCGCGCAGTAAGTTTTGCAGACATCCCAACCCTTCCCAGTCTCGCATGCGGCAAAGAATTCATTTGCAATAGCGGTGATCGAAGGCATGGGCGTTCATCTTCCTGTTGAAGGTTTCGTTTAGCGCTTCCGCAATGGGTAACGTATCACGCTGCTTGGCTTCCACCGCAGCGCCGGCAAAGGACCTGCTAAAGACCATGGGCCGAAAATTCAAACAGTCGCCGCAAGCAAGTGAGCTGCTATTGGGAACGACAACCCGCGACTACCCACGTATTTCTCCAGAGCCAACTTGGTCTCTGCCGTCAGGTTTTCTCGAGCCGCATCGCTCGCTTGCGACACATGACTAGCCAGCGGCGAACCCGCCACATAGCTCAGAACAAATCGCTCAATCGATGGAAATTCGACGGCACCGATTCGCCGCTGGACATCGATATCTCGAAAACCTGCGGCGGCAACGAGTGTGCTCAGCTCGTCCGCATCGGATAATCCAAATGGCGCGCGCATGATTGTGGCAGCTGCAGAACCAATGTTTCGTTCCAGTATCTCCGCAAACTCTTCAAATCCCGGGCTTTCGTGGATGCCACACCAGACCATCACCGCGAGCCGACCCTTACTGGATAAGACCCTGCGCATTTCGCGCAAAGCAGCCGGTCGGTCCGCGAAGAATTGAAGGCCGAGCTGGCAATACGCGACATCAAACGAGCCATCAGGGACCGGCAGTCGGTCTGCACTGGCTTCCAGCCATTCCGCCGAAGCAGCGTTATCGTTCGCCTTCAGGGATCGCGCGACATTCAACATGCCGGGATTAAGATCGACTCCGGTGACCGTACCGCTTGTCCCTACCTTCGCAGCTGCGATGCGCGCCACGATTCCCGTGCCGCAGGCGATATCGATGATGCGGTCCCCCAGCTTCGGGTCAGCAAGCTCTATGAGTATCGGCGCCCATGGCCCAAAAACGGCAGGGACCAATTCCCGCTCATATATCTCGGGTGCGCTTCCAGCGACTTGCCATTGTCCTTGCTGACTCATCTGATGACCGCCAAAGGACGTTGATGCCAATCGCAGTTTAGCTCACCCCGACAATGTCTGCCATGAGGCACTTCCGGGCCTCGGTGTTCTGAATTTTGGAAATGATCTAACCTGCGGAAGGGCCTTTCGGACTTCCGTCCGGATGCCTGACTAGCTCGAATATGGCGACGTGCGTGTCGTCAACCCAATACTCCAGCGTGTCACCGCACATCGTACAAGATGCGTGGCCGGTATGGGGTACCAAGAATTTCTCGACAGCGCGGTGATACTCGGCACCGCAATTTCGACATCTGACAACCATTTCCGATATATGCGCCGCCGCTTGCCCGCTATCCAGTATGGATGGCTGACATATTCAAACTAACGCGCGGCTGCAACGCCCGCCTTGGAACCAGAAAGTCCGGAAGAGAGTTTGAGAGGTGGACCCTCGAAGGGAGGTCACCATGGAGGACCGAGTGACGCATTGTTTGCAGTGCGGGAAGCGTCTGGTGCCCATGCATAGTTTTGACGGACGCACGGAGTTGAAGTGCGTTTTCTGCGACAAACTAGACCCTACGAAGATGACGGCGGCGGACAAACGAGCTGACAGTCCGCTGGCCACTCCTATTTCTGAGGCTGTCCCCGAGACAGTCTTTTGAAAGAGCTGGCTCGCAGCAAGCCTTCGGACGTGATGTCCCGGTATTCAACATCGGCATAGAACTTTGGCTGTACCCACGTTGCTTTCGGCTTCCTGATAGGTCTGGTCAGCTTCGATTTTGGGCTGACCACGGTATCGAGCTGCTTTCTGATCTGACTTGAGACGGTGCGAGACCAGCCCGTTCCAACCTTGCCCATATAGACAAGGTCTTTGCCTTCCTGCTTGCCGAGATACAGCGCGGCAACGCCGCTCGGGTCTTTGACAAAGCCGACAACAGGGAATTTCCCCTTCTGCACGGCCTTGACCTTCAGCCAGTTTTCATTTCGCTCCGACCGATACGGGGCGTCCGCCCGCTTGGAGATGATGCCCTCCCAATTCAGCTTGGCGGCATGCTCAAACATCTGCTGACCGTCGCCGATAAGATGTTCGGAGTAGAGCACGGGCAGCTCGACATCGTTCTCGCCGAGGAGATCCAGCAACAAGTTCTTGCGCTCGATTTGCGGCAGCTTGCGGAGGTCGCCATTCCGCCAGAGAAGGTCGAAGGCGTAGTAGATAAGCCGGCCCTGCCTGCTTGCAGCCAGCTCTGCCTGCAGCTCCGAGAAGTTGGTGCGTCCCTCATGGACGACCACAACCTCCCCATCGATGATGGCTTCGCCCGAAATGGCTAGGGCGCCGGCGATCTCCGTGAATCGTTTGGTCCAGTCCAGTCCGTTGCGGGTAAAGACCTTCTTTCGTCCCCGGTTGAGATGGACCTGCACGCGGTAACCATCGTACTTGATCTCATGGAGCCATTGCTCGCCCTGGGGCGCTTTGGTCTTCAGGGTGGCGAGCTGGGGTTTAATGAACCCCGGCATCTCGATACGCTTTGGCACTCTGGAAACTCACAAACGCCCGCCGACCTCAGGGGCAATGGCGGGCATTTTACTTACTTCCCGAACATCTCGAACAATCAGGGGACGTGACCGCTCTCACCACCACCAATGGTTTGCAGATTTTTCCCGATCAGAATTCCGGTCTCGAACCACCGTGATTCTACGGAATCCTCAATCCCGTTGAACGCTATAAACTTGCTCGTGCCAGCGTGGTGTTTTCATCCCGAACAAATTTGGGCTGGCGGAGGGCCGCAGGAATGCGGCCCTTTTGCTATCCGGCAGCCGCGCTCATTTGCTCATGCCACAATTCGCCGGGGTTTCTGGCAATCGCCGACTACCAGCCCTAGTGCAATTTGCGCGCATCAAATTGTGGCGCTGAATATAGTCCGCCGTCCGAAGGCGACGCCCGTCCATGAACTGGAGCGTTACATGCGCTGCAAGGATTGTTCACGGCTCCAAGGGCGGCCGTACAAGCGTAGCCACTTGGTGACATTGCGGCCGACCAAGATTTCCGCCAGCGATTCAGCCTCAACTTGGTGGCCGGGCGAACGGTGATCGAAGTTCATTCATACGACCAAGGCCCCACCAATACCGAAAAGTCGCGTTAGTGGCGCAGTGATATGTCAAACGCGCCACAGCTTCCATCGGCGAAGTCTCAGAATTTTGAATCGAGTTCCATCACCGCCTCTAGATCATCTTCCCCGAGCGTTGTTCCCGATGACAGATTGATACCCGCTCGCCTTCCTTCTTCGTGGAACCAAAGATCGACAATCCTTGTATCATCGCTGTGCGGCCGGGGCACGGCTTCCCGCACCTTGAAGGTCGTCGGTAAGTTGACGGACGTTCCGAACACTAAGGCGTGCTGCTTGGGTAGCGATGGAAGACGTTTCAGGACTGCTTCGGAAATGAATGGAGTCATCTGACGTATCTGCGAGAGATCGTCAGGATTCTGAATTCGATGGACGACGAAATTGGAGCATTGGCTTAAGACCGTTTTGGAAACTTCGCTTGGACGTTGAGATGCGAGCAAGATAAACATGCCGTATTTGCGTCCTTCCTTTGCGATCCGTTCAAATCCCTTCGTAGCATCTATTGCATAGCGCGATGGCGTGGCCCCAACATAGCGGTGGGCTTCCTCGAGCAGTAGATGAATAGGAAACCGGTTCCGCGGATCGGCTCGCCTAAGTAGTTTGAAGAGCATTCGGGCTATCACCGAACTCACAAGCTCCACTACCTCATCCTCGACATCATTCATGTCCAGAATGACGATCTGATGGCTCTTCTTTAGGCTGGCGCCGTCACCCTCTAGCCCCAGAAGGTCCAACAAAAATTGAATTGCCGATGGTGCTGTAGCGACCTCCGCATCGCTGTGTCGGAGAAACGCATACTCTTCCCTATCGTTCAGGGACTTTAGCCGAGTAACCATCGAAGAGCAGTAATCTCGGATTTGTCGATTTCCATGTGCTTCCTCATACAAAATAGCGAAGTCGAGGCACTCTTCCAGATCGTCGAATGCAAATGGCGTGTGTTGAAAAGGCGGCAACTGAATGTCTTCACGGACCCGCAAGCGAACCTGCGCCAAAAACTCCTCTTGGCTATTTGACCCAGAGAAATTGCCATACTGGAGGTTGGGATGAAATTGATTCAGAAGCCCCATATTCAAGTTTTGGGTTGGGTATTTCTGTAGAAGCGACACAACACGCTGGAATTTTGCGACAGGTGAATCTCCGTCGGCTCCGCGGAAACATTCCACAATGCAGGTCGCAATATAGTGCTCCTTGATTTCAAGCGCGGCTGGCGAATTGTCGTAAAAAAGGCTTGTGAGACCAAGCGCGGCTCTCAACACTGGAATTTGCGTCTTATTCCCTGATGAGCGATTCTGCCGTTCGTTTGGTCATTCGGGATCGATCTCAATGCCTTGACGCTTCATGGCTAACCCGGCGAATGTTTCAAACTAACCGGTAGACTACGAACTCGCGTTCCCAACCTACTCGGAAAGTTCCCACGGAGCAAAACTAGCGGTTGTACAACTTGTGGAGCATCGCGGCATCCCTTCGCAGCTGCAGCAAACTGAGGACAATTTTCGGGTGTTGACGGCTGCGAAGCGGCGAACCGGCCTCTGGTTCATGCGCTTGGACCAGCACCCTTGTAGTTGCGGGTCGGATTTCGACCTGCCGGAGTTGGTCTTTTGCCGACCCGTCAGGTCGGGCAATGCGGGGCATTTAAAGCTCGTGTAACTGTAATTTGTCCCGGAATGAATGCCCCGCGCGTTTTTGAGAATCGCTCGCGCCCGGCAAACGAACCCCGGCCTCGACGAAGAGGTCAGACGTGTAGATGCAGTCGCAACTCGAATTGGATCGGCAAAGCGCCGCAGTTTGGGCGGCTTCTGTGCAGTCGGAGGCCGACCAAGCAGACGCATGACGGGGACCGATGACCATTGCCCGCCGCGTGCTGAGGCGATCTTGCGCCCGTCGAGGATCGGAGCGATTTGACGGGTCGAAAGTTTGACGATTGGCTCGACGACCGAGCGCCGCGACTCCGCGTGTGTGTTGGCGGCATCGCGATTGCGCTTGCCGATCTCGGGATCGCCAAGCTCTTGCCCACTCGCCTTGGCAGCCGCGAGGGCTTCACGCGCTACACGGTTGCGCTCTTTCTTCGCGACAGCGCATCAATACGATAAGCTTGTGAGTGGCCCGCCAGCTCCACCAGCTTGAGTGCTAAACTTCGAATGCTTTCAGCCCGCCTAGTGCTATACTGACATCAAGCCAGCATGAACGGGAAGTGGCCATGCAGACTAATGGCAACAGACATCACAGCGAGGCCCTTGCAGATACAAACGCGGCTTGGGCGGAACATGTGAATGCCTTGGTAAACCAGGCGACGATGGACGTTCTGCACGCCGTCGCGGACGAATTGACCAAGTTGATGGCAGGCGTCAACGAAGACTTCAACAAAAGCATCGATGTTTGCGACGCCAAGATCAAAGCCGCTATCGCTACCTGTGAACGCGCTTCTGCCGAGATGCGCTCCTGTGTCCCCGCAATGATCGACGAGGCCGTCGCAAAGTACGTCGCGCAGGCGATGGCGAGCATCCGACTGCCGGCTGATGGCGCGCCGGGTCCCGCTGGTCCGCCGGGCAAACTGGAGATCGTGAAGGACTATATCGAGGGGCAAGTCTACTACGACCGCGACCTCGTCGTTGGAAACGATGGCGCGTTGTATCAGGCCGATAGGGACACTGCCGCGGGCCCACCGCACACAGATTGGCGCTGCATCACGCGCGCTGGCCGCGATGGCAATGATGCGGTCAACTTCCAGATCGATGGAACATATGACCCCGACGCGAGATACCGTCGGCTCTCGATTGTAATGCTGAATGGATCGAGCTTTGTGGCGCGTCATGACGATCCAGGGCCGTGCCCCGGCGACGGCTGGCAACTGTTCACGTCCGTCGGCAAGCGCGGTCAGCAAGGTCCAAAGGGTGAGCGCGGCCCGGCGGGACCGCTCGCAGTTGCGCCTCGCATCGCCAGCACAGAAATCGACGCTAACTATAACCTGCTCATCCAGTACACGGACCATTCCTGCGACACCATTCCGCTTCGCCCGGCGTTCGAGCAATTCCAGATGGAGTTCGGAGGATGAAATGATCCAGCCTTTCCATCCCGACGACCTGAAACGCCTCAGAGAGCTTACTTATCTGCGGTCATCCGCGGAGGCCTATTTCCTGCTTGGAGTCAAAGGCTGGAAGTTTGACCATTGCACTCTTCGTCTGACGCCGGTTCTTCTCGACGGCAGCGACGGCCCGGTCGCCGAGTTGCGAGAGATGTACGACAGCTTCAGCGCACGCAACGGCGGCTGAACGTTGAGGGGACACGGGTGGTGCCCGGACCGCTTGCTCCGGCGGAAGGTGCCGTCGTATGGCGCTAAAATACCGGCACTCGTTCAACGCGTAGCCTGTCCGAAACCAAGGCGCAGCCTTTGGTGTAGCGCGCCAGATGCGTCTCGGCGCATCCGCCATGCCGGGACGCCACGAATGTTGCTTCGCGCTCACACGCGTAGGCCCAGCCGACACGATTGAACGCCAGCAGGACTGGCTCGAGATCAGCCAGATGGAGCGGCCAAGAAACCACCGCCTCGCACATCGTCACTTGTCGATAGGACGGCTGCAATCGAACTCGGTTCTGCTCATGCTGAGTTGCTTGCAGCTCGCCTTGCTGCTGTTGAGCGATCAAATCCTGCCATTCGTAGGCATAGGTGGGCCATGCATTGCCGAATCCGCGCGGCGGGCCGTTCAAGGGGATCAGCCGCAACGTCTGCAGGCCTTCGACCCAGCGCCGCGACACCCAATCGCTGCACCATTTCGGAGGGGGATGATCCTCGTCTAGCAAATTGAAATCTGAAAGCGGAGCGAGTAGCGATTGCGGCGGAACCCTGAGCATGGTCTTCGGCCCTCGCAAATTTGAAGAACCGATGTCTAGAATGGTCTCGATCAAAAGGCATGGGCACTACCGCACCGGAGCGTGACGATGTTCATCCGCTGGAAAAGAGAAGCCGGCCCAACATGTAGAGCGGTTTTGGTCGAAAGCAGGCGCACGCTATCAGGTCCGCGGCTAAAGCATGTCGCCTATCTCGGTTCATTCAAGGAAAATAACCTCGCGCAAGACAGCACACGCGCATGGTTTTGGCAGTCCGCTCGCGCGCGGCTTGATCAACTCGGGATCAGCGGAAGGATCAACAGCCGCGAGCGGGAGAGAATTGAGGCCACGCTTGCGCAGCGCGTGCCGCCAACAACACTGGGGCAAGCGGTCCCGCAACAGCAATCGAAATGTTATGTTCGTCAGTCCACTTGCAAGTAGCGATGGAGCGGCATCCGCTGCTGCTCAGCAGATGTGTCGGGACTACTGCAGGCCCGATAAGTGCCAACAACCCGAATGACAGTGTCATGGGGTGGTATCCTTAAGGCCTGCCTCTTCGGAGGCCCCGGCGAGCGGCGGTGGCATGCCTATCGCATGTGTCGATTGCGCGCTATCGCTCGACCTTTTTTTGCTGAAGCGCTTCTTTTCTCTTTCGCTTTTTCTTTTGCTCGATGAACCACAACCACGCAAAACCAACGGCGAAGATCACCATCACGATCAAAACGGCGTACTCAATCATCGGAGCGACCCTGAACTAATGCTCACCGACCAAAGACGGCCCAAAAGAAAAAGTCGTCCCAAGGATAACCTCTTTCCAGCGGCTTGATCCGCCGGTCGGTGGAGTTACTTTGGAGTACCTGTGCCTGTAAC
>Ga0268266_10002748_pt1 | contig 18385 bp, 23 predicted proteins | sample KBSS13metaG_FD_190356 | JGI IMG/M metagenome (GOLD analysis project Ga0268266, IMG submission 190356) | Switchgrass rhizosphere microbial communities from Kellogg Biological Station, Michigan, USA - KBS S1-3 metaG (SPAdes) (version 2) | ecosystem: Host-associated > Plants > Roots > Rhizosphere...
TTCGCCCCCGGCCCCGCCCCCGCCCCCGGTGAGGGTCCCGAAGCCGATTTCGGTCGACTTTGTCCCGAAAGAGGCCCTCTTTGCGCTCGTGATCGATCCCGAGCGGACCTTCAAGTCACCCAAACTAAAAATGTCGGAACTGGGAGAATTCAAAACTCTCTTGAATGCGGATACCGGCCTCGATATGAACCAGATCGAGCAAGTGCTGGTCGTCGGAGGGCTGGGGTCAGGACTTTCGCCGTTCTATGGCGCCGTTATGCGGTACAAGGCGGAAATTCCTCGGCAACTAGTGCTGCAAACGATCTCGCCGGCCTGGGACGAAGTCAGCGCTGGCGAAAAGAAGTACCAGAAGCCCAAGGAGGGGACGGGGCCCTGCATTTACTTTGCGGACAACAAGACGCTAGTAATTGCGCCTGAGACAACTCTCAAGCAGATGTTGACTGTGCCGGCAGACGCCGACAGCCTGGTTCTGCAGCGACTGAAAAAGATGGACGACTCTTCGACCATGCTGGCCGTGGTCGACATCAAGAGACTGAACGGGTTGTTGGCCCTGATGACGGCTTCGACCGGAGGCAAGCTACCGGCTCCGTTCGACAAGCCACCCCTGGCCAACTTCAGGGACCTGCTGAAATTGGTCAATGACGCCATTGTTAAGATCGAGGTGGAACCAGAACTGGAAATCTCGGCGACGCTCTATTCGGCCGACCAGGAAAAATCTGTCGCAGCGAATACCCTGATCGGTGACACGCTGAAGGCAGTCGGCGAGATGTTGGATGAGCAAAGTGAGTCAGCCGCCGACGGTACCGAGAGTCAACTGTCTGAAGTGATGAAGGGGCAATACAACGGCATCGTCCGCGAGTTGACCCGTACCCAGAAGGACAACGAGGTTTCGTTGAAATTCGAGGGCAAGGTTCTCGCCTTCAACGTCAATTTGATTGCGCCGTTGGCCGTCTCGCCATATATCAAGAGTTGGTCAGCCGCTCACAAGGCAAAAAGCGAGGCCAACTTGGCGCGCATCGCCTCGGCGTTTGACGCCTACATAGCGGCGAAGAAGACTTATCCGGCGCCGGCGAACCTCGACACCAACGGCAGGCCACTTTTGAGCTGGCGAGTGCATTTGCTCCCAATGCTTGGCGAGCAGGCGCTCTACGACGAGTTCCATCTCGACGAGCCTTGGGACAGCGAGCACAACAAGGCGCTCGTCGGACGCATTCCAGCGGTCTATCGCCACCCCCACCTGCCGGCAACCGGCAGGACACAACTGCTGCTGCCGACGGGTCCTGCGACGGTATTCGTAGGCGCCGAAGGTCCATCGCCGGAGAGTATTACTGACGACAAATCGAAAACGATCGTGCTGTTCGAGGCCGAAACGTCGAAGGGAGTGGAATGGACCAAACCTGGCGACTTAGTGCTTGACTCGAATGATCCGCTCAAAGGATTGCGCGGTTACCTGACCCTGCCCATCAACGTGGTGTTTGCTGACGGGTCTGTCGGGAAATTCGACTTTGAGAAGCAGGGCCTGGATCTCCGTAGTCTGCTTTCGCCTGCCGCAGGCGAGGCCGACACACGGCCTGCGGCCCCCGAGCAGCCGGCAGCTGACGTCAAGCCAGACGCCGAGGCCAAGCCCGCGTCCTGAAATGATTTTGTGCGTTGCTAGCCTCGCAAAACTGATTCCACGCAGGCTATTACTTGCTCGCTTCAGCCAGGCCGAGCGCCGCGCGGCCCCCGCTTGAGGCAAGCTTCGCATTGCGCTACAATCCCTGCCTAACGTTGGCACTAACCCTGGCCCAAACCTCGGATGCCCGAGTTCGGCCTCACGAATCGACCATCGGAGAGATTTCGACATGGAGCGCACGCTCATCCTGCTCAAGCCAGATTGTGTTCAACGCCGCCTCGCCGGCCGCATCCTCAGCCGCTTCGAAGATAAAGGGCTGAACATCGTCGCTTTGAAAATGATGCGCATTACGCCGGCGCTCGCCAAGCAGCACTATGCAGAGCATGCGCAAAAGGGCTGGTATCCCGCGCTCGAAAGCTTCATCACCGGCGGACCAATTGTCGCCGCGATCATCGAAGGGCTCGAAGCCATTCGCGTTGTCCGCGAAATGTTGGGCGCCACCAGTGGTTTGAAAGCCGCGCCGGGCACCATCCGCGGAGATTTCAGCTCCAGCCGCCAGATGAACCTGGTTCATGCCTCAGATGGTCCAGAAGCTTCGCAGCGCGAAATCGCGCTCTACTTCAAGCCGGATGAGATCTGCGAAGGGGATCTGCACATCACACCATGGTTGCGAGCTGGCGACGAGAGCTAACGATTCGTCGCAAATGACTATCGGCGGGGCCATTGACTCCGCCAGCGCGTTGTCATGATTCTCGTCAGAGTGCCACGCTCGCGTGAGCATGCGCCTTGGCGACATTGATCGGCAGATGCCTCGGCGGAGCTTTGCGCAGCGATCGGCTACCGATTGCGGCGCAGACTCTGCGATCAGCCGCTTACGCGAATATCGATTCGCGACGAGAACACTTCGCCCGGTTCCAACACGCGCAGTCCGGTGTCTGTGCCCTGTTCTGCCAATGCATAAGTGTCTGGAACGCACGTATACGGCTCAAGGCAAATCGCCTCACGATGGGGCGGATTGTAGACGACGCACTCGCGGAATTGATCATCAAACGAGAGTTCCAGGCGACGGCGCAAGGTCGGATCGTCGATCGTGGCGCTTGCGCGACCGGCGACAAAACGCAAATCGGTAAACACATCGTCCAGCTTCGTTTGCGCGAATGGCAACCCGGCGGCCAGGCCCCGAGATCCGGTGGCTTCGAGGGTCCGTCCCGTTGGCAGCATGTCGACGAGTTCCCAATACTGCGAGGCTGGCACCGTGACCACGCATTTGTCCGCGTCGGATTTCGCTCCCACCGGCACGCGAAAGTAAGGGTGCGTGCCAAAGCCAAACGGCAGCGGGCCTTCGCCTGGATTATCGATCTTAATGTCGCTGGTCAGCGTTTGGCCAATCAGCTCGTACACCACGGCAATGCGAAAGTCGCTGGGCCAATGCGACAGCACTTCCGGCGCGTCGACCGAGGCCTGAAACTCGCCGACAACCCGCGTCTCGGTCTGATCAATCACGCGCCAAGGGCGGTTGATCACAAAACCGTGGATTGCGTTGCCTATGCCATCGCCGGCTTCGAGAGAGAAACGCTGCCCACGAAATTGAAAACTCGTCCCGCGCAGGCGTCCCGGAAATGGAAACAAAATCGGGATGCCGCTATGCGATGGCTTGCTACCGCCCGAGACAAAGTCTGGCGCCGTCCAGAGAACCTCGAAGGACTCGCCCTGCACGATCGGTTGAAAGCTGTAGCAATTGAAACCGCGCGTTGGTAAGACCTTGGCCGTAGCGCCGCTCGTGGGCTCGCGAAGCGTAATTGTGTCGGACATGGGAATCCTTCTCGTGACCAGTCAAGCGTTGTGGAAGCGCCAATACCTAATGCACAGCTGCTAAATGCAATGTCAATGGACGGGTGGCCTGTGTCGCCACCATTCTTACTTCGTGTCGGGCGCGATGCCGGGCGCCCACCATCGTGACGACGACAATCGCCATCAACGCCATCGAACTGATCAGATTGCGGCGCTCCGTTTCGCCAAACGCTACGCCGGCGAGACGATGCATGAGCACAACCACGCCAACCAGCGCCGCGCCAAACAGGCAACTCCCCAGCACATCACCACCCAGTAACCCGGCTCGAGAACGCTCTGGCAGCTGCAATAACACATACAGGCCAGCCAGCCACTGTAATAACGTGGGAACCAGCGCCACGCGCCCCCCCCAAATCGCCACGCGGTGAACGTCGTCCGTCGTGCGGCCCGCGCGTTCCATTCGCAGCGCATAGCCCATCATGACCACGCCCACTACGGCCACGCTAGCCAACAAATGGTGGATAAACTGCGAAGCGATTTCCGGATCGACGAGCGCCGCGCGAAAATTGACCGGTTCAGAGATCCCCCGTGCGCTGTAGACGCCAATCGCCAGGAACAGCAGTGGAAAGTGATACGCCAAATTCGTCGACGCCACCAGTCCCAGCGCGCGACGCAGCCAGACGGCGCGGCCGCTGCGCGTGACGCCAGGCTTCCAGAGCTTCAAATAAGCAGCCACGCAAACAAAGTACAACGCCAGCTCCGGCACGGCCCACCAATAGCGCGAGACAGGAACCCAAGCAGCCGCCCGCGAAAATCGTTCCCAGTCCGAATACCAAACGATTGCCAGGGCGCCACCGCCGAGCGTCAGCGCCAAGGCCAAGCCGGCCAGTGACATTCGCAACAGCCACCGCCCGACGTCTCCGGCCAAGGCATCGCCACGCCGCGATTCGCGGATGTCGAGCGCCAAACAAACCAGCGGCGCGGCGGCCGCCACGTTAGCCGCCAACAGGTGGATCGAAAGCACCAGAACCAATAACAGATCGAACAAAACTCACTCCACAGTTCTCAACATTGATCACGTGAGCCCACAGTGCATCAGCCGATGTGACGCCCCGTTGAAGCGCTGGCCACAGCCGCCGACTCACGTTGAGGAAAACTCAGCCGGCATTTTAGTGAACGCACGGCGTTCTGGCGAATGGAGCGACCGGCAGCGCGAGCGTTTCCTTGGCGCCCATCATTGCTACGGAATGAAAGCAACGCTATGCGCCGTCGCAGTCCTAGCCGCGAGCGCAATGAACCGGCTCCATCACAAAAAAAGGGGGTCGCGAACGGGCAGGGTATAGGGTAGGATTTAGGGACGAAGTTCGGGCGTTTAGCTCAGTTGGTAGAGCGCCATGCTTACACCGTGGATGTCGGGGGTTCGAGCCCCTCAACGCCCATTGAATTGCTGGGTCTTGCAATTCGCTTTTCTGCTGAGTTCCGGTCGTCGCTGTCGGATCGAGCGTATTTGCCGCCATTTCGACGTTTCCTGACGGAGGCTCCGTGTCAGTAGCGTCATCTGGATTCGAGCAGCCAGCGGTTTTCACCTGAGTTCCGCTAACATTTCCGCTTACACTTTTTTCGCGATTGGAACCGGTAGCCCTTTCAAAGTCTTGGTCTGTGACTCGCCAGTAGTGCTTCTTCGCGACCAGCGTCGAATGTCCGAGCCAAGCGGCTGCAACATGCTCCGGATGCGCGCCTGCGAGCTCCGTCGCTCGCGTGCTCCTCAGATTTTGGAATAGTTTCGGCCACGGCGTCAGGCCCGCGCGACGTACGATCTTGTACAGCCTGGTCCGCAAATTCGCGTTTGTCGATCGCTTACTGGCGATGATGGGCTCCTCGCTTGGCTTCGGCTGCGTTTCCGGATCCCATTCGATCGACTGGTACAAGTTCCACAGCTCTGTGCGCACCTCGGGAAACAATGGCACTAGTCGCGACTCGCCGCCCTCGTGATGCTCGGTTTTAGGACTTCGCACAGTGAACCTGCCCGCGTCCCAGTCCACATCGCCCCATTTCAACGCAAGATGCTCGGATGGGCAGCGGAGACCGCCCCAGCGGCTCAGGGCGAATAATGCTCGCCACTCCTGATCCGGACAGGCCTCAAGAACCTTGATCGAGTCTTCCAAGCTAATAATAAAATCTCGGCTGCGGTTAGTTCCAACGGTTCCGCTTAGGGCCGCAAACGGATTTTTAGTCAGTAGGTCCCGCGAGATTGCGTCGGCGAAGAATTGCTTCGCATTGCCAACCCTCTTCCGGACCGTATTGAGTGCCAAACCATCAGTAGCCTTATTGTCGGCGTAACGATGCTTGCGGGCCTCGCTCGACTTCAACCAGCGTTCCCAATCGCCTGCGTCGCCGGCCGTAATGCTATTAAGCGCTCGATCGGCTCCAAAAAATGCGAGCAAGCACCGCTTGGTGTGCCTCCAGTTCACGAGCGTCGACGTCTTCCTTTGCTTCGACCTCTTCGAAATGTAAGACTCGACGAACGGCCCTAGCTGTGTGGCAGCGATGCTCTCTCGTGCTGCGACCAGGCCGGCCGCCGCCAATTTCTCGTAAAGCTTGGGAGAGATTTCGCCTAGCCAAACGGCCGTCGACTTTCCAACTTCTCCGCCTGAATACCTGGCGACCTGCAGTTTCTTCACGTGCAGGTGTGCCGACCTTGCGGTTTCTTCGGTGAATTTCGTCCCAAGGTAGATGGTGGGGCGCTTGCCGCCCACCTCAGCGAGCTGAATGATCCATCGCCCGTTAGATTGAAACAGTGTGGCCATTGCACTTTCCCTAATTCACAGGAGCCGGTGTCAGCGCCGCAGGTAGGATTTGCGTAGCGAATTGAAATCGAACGGGCGGCCGTCTTCGTCATTCTCGCGCAGCAGACTCGAAGCGTCTCGCATGGCCGCTTCATCGGAGTCGGCCGCTTCCGCGACCCAATCCTCTCGGGCAGCCATTAAGTCGCGACGTAGCATCTCGTTTCTGCGCTTCCACCAATCACCTGGCCAAAGCTGCTGCCAGTCCCCCAGTGCCTGCGAAGCGATCGGCTGCAAAGAATCGACAAGGAGCGGGACTAGTTTTCGGATGGTGCCACAACCGCTTTTCGATCTAGCAGCGTCGAGCTTTACAACTGGCACGAGATGATCGATGTCGAGATCGAAATCCCCAGCAGTCAAACTTGCGATCTCAGACGCCCGCAGGCCGGCAAAAACGGCCAAACGATAGATCGCGGCGCGTTGGCGGCCGGTTAACCCCATAAACAATGCACCGCTTGCGTCCGTCACAGCGAATAGCCTTGCAATCTCGCTCGCGCGGATTCTCATGCGCTCGGCGCTAGGCTCGCTGAGGTCAACGGGCTCAGGGAGCCAGTCGCACTGCCCCTTCAGCTTTCGGCAATACGCGGCCAACCGTTTAAGGTGGGCTGGCGTGTAACACCCAAATCGCATTGCTTTGTAGCCGCGACAGACGCCAGTTGCTTCGATATTCCGGAGTAGCGCTAGGCCGCAGAACAACACGTCTTTGGCGGCGCGAGCGTCCCATGCCAGTATCACGTCAGAGGCACGAAACGCTGCGCGAGTTTCAGGATATCGCAGATCGTCAAGCGGCGAGATTGGCACTTCATCTGAGCCATCGGGCATTGTGTCGTCAGCCACGGTTTACCTTTCTTGCCTCGGGGTTTCGCTTTCGTCGCTACTAGGGGCCGGCAGAGCCAGCAGGTTGCTTGGCATCCTGCCGCTTTCGTACGCCTGGTCGATTTGTGGCCGGAGCCATTTCGAGACGCTCTGGCCACTAGGCAGAACGATATGGGCCAAAAACTCGTCTTCAAACTCGGTGATCCCGCTTGCGACGGCTTCAAGCTTTGCCTTGACCAGCAGTAACAGCGCCCGCCAGCGGCGCTTGGTTTCGTCGCGTAGCGCTTTCGGTAACTGAGATTGCATGCGTTTCTTGCCGGCGGGGGTGTGCGTTACTTCCCGACTGTTGATGCTCGGCAGCGGCAGCACGAACTTAACGTGCTTTCCGCCGCGGCGGAACAATACGATCGCCTCGCCCTCTTGAAAGCCGGCAATGTATTGGTCGGCGCCGTAGCGACAAATCACCCGCTCGATCTCGGCGCGCGACTGCTCAACTTCAACCTGCGTGCCCGAGGCATATCCCATTGCCAAAACCCTCCTGCGTTTGTCGACAAACGGACTACTGGCTCGCGTGCGTCGCCAAGCGATAGCGCGCCTCCCTGAGTTCCTGAATTGAGCACCTGACCGCCCCGATTAGCCTGGCGGATGCCGGCAGTTCGTCGCGGCTGGCTTCTAGTCTCTTTCGAAGGGCTCTGCGTTTTGCGATCTGTTTGTCGAACTCGCTAACTCCGTCTGTCAGCAGTGCGGCTTTGCTTTCGCGCGATAGGGACTCCCATCTGCTGAGCAGCTCCCTTTGCCGCTCTAAGAACTGATCAACTTCGGTCGCGTCCAACTCACACTCACGGACTAAATCCCGTTTTTCCATGACCACCTTTCCTAAGAAATCCGGTTGCGCTGTTTACCAATTGCTGCGCGGATCGTGGTAACGTCACCCAGCAGAAACGCGCCTGCCACGGCGAAACCGTTTCGCGACGAAAGCCACTGGCCGGCGCCCATTCCCAGTGGCTGGAGGCCGCAAGCGTCAAGCTGCCGGCAGAGTGAGCTCGCCACGTGACGCACGTGGCGACGGGCCATCGCCATGTAGGCGAACACAGTTTGATTATTCCACCGTACCAGCTGCAATCGGCCGCCTAGCGTGACCGCGTTGTCGGCGTGAGCTTCCATCCAGCACAGATCATGGGCGAGCTCGCTGTATTCCTCCCATGTCTTCGAGGGGACGGCGTCAATCCCTGACCGCGAGTTCGATGCAAGCGATGGAAGGGGCAGCACGCAGGCCGCAATCGCGCAGATTGCAGCTCGTCGATGGAGCAAAGGCTCACTACCAACCAATCCGGCAGGCGTTCGCTTGCGCTCAGATGGCGCGGGTAATATGTGCAGCAGGCGTTTATTCACGTCGCCCCCTTTCGCATCCGAGCCCTCAGGGTGGCTTTCGATTCACTGATTCGATGAAAAGTGATTCGGCTCGGCACGGGAGTGACGTCATTCGCTTCGGCTGCCCCGCTCACTGCGGCGTAGCGTTTCAGGATCGTTCGGATTTCTTCCAAACCCTGAGCGGTGACTTGCGGTGCAATCGTTTTTAGAATCTGACTGAGGCCGAACGGCGCCAGCTGCGCGCCATCCCCTGGCGTTAGACCTGGCCGCTCGCCAACGGCAGAGATCTTCGTTCCGAACGACGCGGGTTGGGCCAAACCTTGCACCGCGTTGGCCAGGATTCCGCTCTTGGCGACATAATGCTTTTGAGTCACCGCCGACCCTGGCGAATGGCCGAGGAGCAGCTGAGCGGCTTGCGGGCTGTGTTCCCAAAGCCGCGTACAGGCCGTTTTACGGATCTGATGAAGCGTCACTCGGTCTTCAGGAGCAATACCCGCCAGAGTTTGCAGTTTGCGAAACTGGTCGTGGAAGCACGTCACATTGTGCTTCGTGCGAAACACCAGGTCCCGCGTCGGGAATTGGATCTGTCGAAGGTGGTCAATCGTTGTCTCGTTCAGCGGCAGCATGATCTCGCGGCGAGTCTTCATGTCTTCGGGGCGAGTCCGGAGCTCTGCGGCCTCAAGGTTGACGTCCGCCCATTTCAGGGTGAACAAGGAGCCGCGTCGTAGTGCCGTATTGAGTGCGACGCAAAGCAATGCGCGCCACCACTTACATGGTTTAAGCTTCCCAATCCGAGGCCAATCCATCTGATCGGCAGTTTGATAGAGCAGGTCAAACACTTCGTCGCTGACAATCCTTGGCTCCCGCAAATACTCCCGCGGTGGTTTGAGGTAGGGAACTCGTTGCAATAGGCCTAGGCTGGATCGGCGCCGCGGCGCCGGCGGCAGGCAGTGATCAAGGAGCGTTTGAATTACGCGAAGATTCTGGCGAACAGTGACCGGAGAGATTGGTTTGCCATGAAGGCGGGTCTTCATTGCCAATCGCACGTCGCGAAAGCGAACTAGTGTGGCCTGGGTGATGGCTTCAATCGCCGGGTCGCCCGTAATGATCCGCCAGATTCGCAGCACCAGGCGATCCGTGTTGATCGTCGTCTTAGCGCCATCGGCGAGACAGTTGGGGAGGTAGTGTTCCTCGAAAATCCTAGTCAGCGTCATTTCACCTGAGGGTGGAAACAATTCGACACCTCGAGCTCGGCAGAACTTCTCACAGAGCCGAGCCTGATTCACAAAGCCGTCTGGGTCCGCGAGCACGGCCGGGCCTCCAAGTTCGGCACGGACTTTCTCGCACGCGAGAAGCATCTGCCGATCGGTCTCGTCTCGCCAAAGTTCCGGATGCCTTTGCTGGATTGACCAGATGTTGGTGTCGCGCACTCCAATTGAGTTGCCAACCTCAGCGAAAGTTTGCCCTTTGGCGAGACCGGCCGCCGCGGCCTTGACGCGTCGGCGAATCTTGTCCGTCGCGCCAATCTCAGCTCGGGGCTTTGATCGACCTCGCTGCGACTCGCGGTTTTTACCATGCGGCATTATCCGAATCGGCTCGCCATCCTCTTGCCAAATGAACCAAAGGGCGCCAGTGTTCAACCGCTCCTCTGGCGTGGTCGCTCGATGCCGACCACGGCGCATGATCGACAGATTGCAGATTGGACACCGCTGACGGCTCGATCCGTACGGTTTCACGTGCCAATCGGTCGGATCGGCCGTAAGCCTCGGCTTGACCGATTTGCGGGTCTTAGGGCGAGCTAAACGGGACATGAGGGGTCCCTTCCTGCGCGCATGCAGAGTGCAGGCGCAACAATGAGTCCGCGCGGCGAACGCCCGTGGCTTACTCGGACGAACCTGAGGCCGCCCGTGGCTTCGTTACCTGTGCCAAAGGCCGGTTCGCCCGCCGCGCGGGCTCTGGGTTTCAGGTTTGGATTCAGTGAAACGCATCGGAGATCAATCAGGTTTCCCGCCGGCGGCCGCATCGAGGGCCACCAGCAACGCAGGTTCAGTGCCCTCATGCTACCACCTTTGCTCCCGATTTCAACAGCCTGAAACTGGCTAGCGGGCATGGTTTATCGTCCCTCAAATTCTGATTCGACAGCCCCCGCTAGCTCGATAATCGCGTCAACCAGCACATCTTTTCGCAGTTGAACTGCACGCCAGGCGTCGAGGAGCTTCGTCGGAAGCCTGTCGCGAAACAGCTTCGACTCGTCGTAAAACGCCGCGCTTGCTACGCGGACGTCGGCAACTCGGGAAACGAGCGAGGGATGTTCTTCGTTGCGCGGTTCGTTCTGCGTGGGTATCACCGGCTCGGCGACGATGCGACATTCCGAAGCGGAAGCTTCGAGCAAACCATTGATCAATTTCGCGTGGGCGCCGAGCGCATCAGTCCACTGAAAGATCGCTTGCGCCAGCGGGTCCGTTCTACGTCGAAGCGCGGGAGCCAGGTCTCGTCGCAGTTGCTCGAGCTGATCGATCACCGCCTTGTGACCCTCCGCCACTCCAACGAGAGAGTCAGAGAATTGCTGATTCAAATCCATTTCGGTCGTTTGCCTCCCTGACGTCGTTTCCGCCGACTAATGCGGCCACCGCCTCGTACTCGAGCTTCACGACGCGACAGCCAACGATCAATCGCCTCAAGGTCGTACGGGCCAAACGACCCGGGACCACTTGGCATTCCATCAGCTCGCCAGTAGCCGACTTGTCGCACCGAAACGTTGAAATACTTGGCAATCTCGACCAGCGTTTTCACGACGCGTGGTGGTGGAAAGTCCTTCTGGTCGACTGAAGTTTGCGCTTCGACTGTGCCATCGATCGGCGAAGGGCTCACCTTACGCGCAATTCGCCCCGCGGCGCCAAAGGAACGCGTACGCGCCGCGCGCTGATCCAACCAGGTTACGATCGCTTCGAAGTCGTATGGTCCTTTTCCTGCGGGGCCGGATGGCATCCCCTCAGCTTTCCAGTAAGCCACCTGGCGAGCGCTAACGCCGAACGCGGCGCCGACCTGGGCGAGAGTGTTGAGAGGCGACTGTCGACGATCTGTGAGAGCTGCGATTGTGCCGTTCACTTACATCCCCCCGCAGTTGCTTCATGGAAGTGAGCAAACGCTCCGGCGAAGTAGCCCCACCAGTCTGGTTTATCGCTCATTGCATTGGTCTCCATGCCACAAGTCCCAGCGCACGGGGAAGAATCGAAACGTCGTCGAGGTCAAATCGGGCAATGTGGACTGCGCGAGCGCATTCCAGGCGACCGACATTCTCCATGGCTTGAACTGAGCGCGGGTATTTCTTCACTAACCGGCGCGCATAAAACAGCTGTTCATCGAGCCTTTGTAGTTGAATCGTTGCGTAGGCACGCCGGTCCGAGGCGAATAGTCTCACGAATTCTGGCGGCGCTGGGCTGCGCAAAATTGCTTCCAAAGATTCATCCTTGCGATCCATCAGTTCGGTGCCAAGCGCTCGCTCGTAATGCCTTGCGTGAGTGATACCGTACCGCCGGCCGCAACATAGGCCCGACAACGGAACACCAACGAATCGCCGGGCTCTCCAAGCCAGCGTGAGTGAGGCCCGGATGAAAATCTTGCCGTGGCCAGTCCACGGCATAACTTGGCCAGGGACATACGCTGCTTCTAGCTCTGCTTGCTGCTCTCCCCACCGCTTCAAAGCAAGTGGATCGGCGGGTGTGTCGACCGTGGAGCGCAAGCACCCGTCGGCCGCGAATTCGAATTGATGCGCAGCCTCGTGGATCACGACGTTCAGAAAGTCGATTGCGTGATAGAATAATTCCGGCTCCCGCATTATGAACACGTCGCAAGGGCCTGCCCACTGGCCACGCTCCTCCAGGAGTGGTTGCACAAGCCAATCTAAATTGGCAGCCGTGAAGCAACTCCGGTTGCCGAGCCACGCGGCGCGGTCAGCAAGCGGAGCAGGCAGACCATCGTCTACCCACAAAATGCGAAACGGTCGAGTCACGTACCGCATATCGAGCCGCGGAAGCAGCTCGTTCGCGTATTGCACGACATCGTACTTTCGTGGAACGGCTTTTCGTGCGCGTCGCTCTTTGCGATTCATGCCTTAGTGAGTTTCTCCGCGTCGAGCCTCGCTTGCTCTGCTTCGAGTACCTTCCGACGAGCCCGAAGGGAGTCGAGCTGAGCAGACGGTTTTCCGCGCAGTTGAATCTCGTAGCTGCGGATCTGTTGGCCGAGCTCCTTCATTTCTTCGCCGATACTGGCCTCTCGCGGCGTCGGCGCCGCGCTGCTCATCAAGAAGTCTGCAGCGTCTTGACACTTGTCGACGTCGCGCTCCGCGGCGAGCTGCTCTTTCTCAAGCTGCGATTTTTTCTGGGCAAACTTTGCGTGACGGTCCCGGAACTCGGCTTCCAAGGTTCCAAGTGATTCGACCGCCTGTTGGCGTCTCTGTTTCGCCTCGTCGAGACCACGGTAAGTCGTCAGTGCCTTCATCCGCTCTCGCTTACGTGCGATTGCAGCTTTGAACTCTGCCAAAGAATGCCCTGCGCGTTCAATTGTTTCGAACGCTGAAACTTCATCGATCGCTGCCTCATCCCTTGCGGCCTGATCGACCAGCTCGAGATACGCCCCTTCAGCGCTCTCCGCGGCTTCGCGATCGAGAATTTCTAGCTTCCGCAATAGATCCGTCATGACTTCCTCCGTGTTGCTGGTGAAGATCGTCGACCAACGCGGTCAAGCGACCCGTCTAAAGTCTGTTTGTCGAAGAGCATTCGCCGCCTGGGCGCGAGACCGGAAACGCCTAGCTGGGCGAGTGGCCAGGCGGCCGCGGAGCACAAAAACCAAAACTCTTGCGCTCACTATGAAGAAGAAGAACTAAAAAAAATCGAGTTGTGCGCCCAAAATGCGCGGTCTTAAAAGCCCCCGAGCCCCCCCTACCCCCCCGGAAGGACCCGCGGGGGGGTAGGGGGTAGGGCGGGTCATGGGGACGGCGGTTTTTTGGGCCTCCCTCGCGGTCGCTTGGTTTCGTTCTCGGCAGGCGGTGAAGTATCTTCGAGCGCGGCATCTACCTGGTCAGTTGGCTTTGCTACTGATACCGAGTCTTGCGAGTCCGGTTGAAACCTCGGCGCCGTGACCTGGACAAGAAACGTGCAGTCAGGCTCTGGGCATCGCCAGCGGATCAGCAATGCGAAGCCCGTAGTGTTCTCTCGCTTGCACGGTATTTTGTGGTAAGGGCACAGCTGGACTGCGGATGGCGCTTGAGCCTGTGGCTCTGTCGCCCGATCGATCTTCTTTGTGGCCATGTAAATTCTCGTTTGAGTGTTGCGGCGAATTAACCAGGTACGCGACTAGATCGCTCCGACATGCGTGCGTCGCATTTGCAGTCATGCGGATTCAGGGCGCTGGGCCGTCCACAGCGCCACGCCCCGCTGCTGCGGGACCGGTGGGCCACTGCATTCTTTGGGCAATGAAAGGCTCGCCATCGCATCTTCGAACGACACTCCCGCTTTGTCGGCGGCCTCGACTAGCGCCGTACGGAAGAATCCAACCGCGTTGGATTTCGCGAGGAGTTTGGCGCCGTTGGCTGCACTCACGACCACCGCTTCCGATAGTCGGAAGCAAGGGAGAACGCGCGGACAACGGGCCAGGCAGGCTGCGACCCAAATCACTCGCCCGTCCTGGCCGCTGTAACCGAGCATCTGGAATAACTGAGCCACGAGCATCTCGACCTGTCCTGAGAGATCTGTGGCTGACAGTGCCAGCTTTGATCGCCCTCGGTCAGCTCGCTGATCAGTCGTTCGTTTTCTTCGGTCAGGCGTTTGCTTTTTGTGGTCAGTCTCTTCGGAGGCGAAAGTTTCGGGCGTATCGTTGGTGCGCGTAGGGTCTGACCTTGAAACTAAACTCTCCTGTTCTCTTCTGTCCTCTTCTGTAGATAACGCTGGCGAATCGTTTTCGTAACGCTCCTGCGTTACAACGTCGTTACCAGGTCGTTTCGAGCGGTGTTGCGCGACTCGTTTCGCAGTCATCACGCGTTGGCGCGCGGATTTGCTAAATCGTTTCTCGTATCCGGGAATTTCGATGCCATCGCCCCTTATAGTCAGCCATCCGACGTCCGAAACAGCGTTCCAAAATCCAGCGTCGCCTCCGGCGATTCGACACAGCATCGACGTCGTGACACCTGGAACGAACGCCGCCGAGGCGTGTTGATCGACCCAGCCCCAGAAGTCAATTAGCCTGCCGCTGACTAGCTGTGGATCCAGTGCTGTCTTATCGGCGATCATCAACACCTCCGGTTTATTCGATAGTCCAACGTCGATTTGCAACCAATCACCGGCCATCTGCCGCCCCTCGTTTGCTCGCGACAATCGCCAGCGCAGCGAATGGTTGCCAACGACGCCCGCTCAAGGTCTGGCTAATCGGAATCCATTCCGACGTCTCCTTCATTGCCGAGAGCCTCCGAGTGCCGTCAAGCCGCTCGCGCAAGGCCTGAACGACATTTGCCGCAGAAGCTCCAGCAGAGTGAAATTATCCAAGCCGTGCGGCGTGAAAACGCATCGACTCAGTTCACCCGCCCCGCTCCCATTCCAGCAGCATGAGAAACGGACTGTGCCGTCACTGAATTGCGATATCTCGGCAGTTCCTCCGTAAGCGTCGACGGCGCAATACGCCTGAAGTGATGCGTCGCTGTTTTGAGGTTCTATTTTGGATCTGGCTGGCGATGGTGTCTCGTCGCTCGCGGCCGTGGGCCTGGCCGGCGGGGCAGGGGGCCGCTTGGTTTTTGGAGCTGGCTTGTCGGGCTTGGCCGCCGCGGCGATCTCGGCCTTCGTCCGCTTGTCCTTGCCGCTGAGAATCGCCTCGCGAGCCTCAGGCCCCTCTTGCTCAGTGATCTTGTCGACGCCGGCCGCGTACTCCGCGTCGCGCTCGATCGTCCGTGGTGAAACCCCGTATTCCTTTGCGAGTTTATCTCGCGTCGCCCCTTCGGAAACTGTGTCATTTTGACGCAGTTTTTCCGGCCGCCCCTCGCCACGTTTCTCCGCTTCAAGCCGCTTACCCCGCAAATAATCCTTCTGCTGCTCGGTCAGGTTGCGGCGGCCGAGTTGGTTTCGCGCGATCCACGCGACGCACGCCGCGCGGTCCGGCAGATCGAGCTCGACAACGTTGAACGGCAGGCCGTTGCCGCGGCAGATCGAATACCGCGTGTAGCCGTCGAGGATCAAACCGCCCTGCGACCAGACGACAATCGCGTCGCGACAGCCGTCCGCAACGATCGAGGCCTCGAGCAGACCGAGCTCCTCCGGCGTCTGCCGGTGAATCAGCGACTGAAACTCTTTGTCGATAATCGCCGCTGGCCTGGCGTCGGCTTGATCGGTAGGATTGGTCATTCAGTTTTCTCTGGCAACAGCCGCCCACTCGTCACGGATCGGGCGGCTGTTGCTTTTTTGTGGTTATCGTTTTCCCGTTACGTCGCGCCGCGTGTTGGCAAAGTTTTTGAGATCGTCTAGCGCGTAGCGACGCGACCGGCCAAATAAAGAACTCGGCAGCTCTCCGGACACTCGCCAGTTCGCAACCGTGCGAGACGAGACGCCTAGCATGTTTGCGGCTTCACCTTGAGTGAGCCATCGCGGATTTTCCGGCAGGGCCCGTTGTGCTGCTGCCTCGGTCGCGGCCGGCGCCTCGGCCGTTCCAAGTATTGCCGCGACGAACACGACGCCGCCGAGCACCGGCTGTCGAGGTGCCGTCTCGATGCCAGTTGCGGATTTGTCGTTCGTGCAATCGAGCGCGGAGCGGATCATGCCGCAGCTCCACCTGGCGACGCCTCGGCAGCCTGCTTGGCCGCTTCCGCGGCAGCAGCGGCTTGCTGCGAGGCCTGGTCCGCCAGTAGCGCCTCACGCTCCGCAATGCCTTTTTCGCAAGCAATTTCGGCAAGTCGATTCGCGAGCTGCCAGGCCTTTTTCGCGATCTCATCGGTGTCTACGTTGCTTTGAGCGGCAGCGTGCACCGACGCCGGCAAGAGTGCGAAGCGCACTCTGCTGCGATCTTCCAGCCGTTCTAGGGCCTCGTTTCGTTCGATTGAGAACGTTTGATTGTTGGTCGTGGTCGCGGAATTGTCATCCATGATTGAAACTCCTGATTGAAGATGTTGCCGAGCTTGTCCGGCGTTAAAGAATGGCCGCGACAAGAGACGCGCGGGGGTTAGAGCATGACTTCCGGCGACGCGCCGCGATCACCGACCGCTAGGTCATCACTGCCATCGGCGCCGGAAGCTTCAATCGCGCCAGTAAGTCGGAGCGATGCGAGCACTAGTTCGAGCTGGTCGCGCCCCCAAACGCGAGCAATCCCGATACGCGCGGCGGGCGGAGGTCCATGGCGCCGCAGCGCGTATCCGAGTACGTGCAGGGGTACGCCAGTAAGACGGCACAGATCAGAGATCGTCAGCAACTCGCTCATTATCGACGCCTTGTGTTGTATTCCAGAACACAGGAACGCCGGTCATCATAAGAAGCGAATTGGCGCGCAACTGTGCGCGCAGGTCTGCGCTTTCAGAAAGTCGCAAAAAAAGTTATCTCGGCGGATCGCCGCTGATTCGAAATGTCCCCTTTGTTGTGCCCGGAATAATCATCGTTCCCCAGGCCGCGTCGCCCCTGAAGAGCTGTGCTATTGACGAATCTTGGCGTTTGCTCTCAGCCGCCTCGATCAGACAATCTTGGCCGGTATCAGGCGCTCCTTTCTGCCAGTTTTCGAACAGCACTTGAACGACTCTCGATTTCATTGCGCTAAAGCAAAACTCCTGGCCGCAAAAGTTGACCGACCTGAAATCAGGAGAGTGCGAAACGCTGTTTTCGCGGTTCGGCAGAGGGGTCGCGCTGCCTAGTGTCGCATCGCTCGCGGCGAGTTCGACAGTGCGAGTTTTCGTCAGTGAGCGGCAGGACGTGCGAGTTCTTATTCGCAGAACCACATCGCCTGCCGCACCGATAACGTTCGCAAGATCGCGATGGCGGCGCTGTTGCTCGTCCGGCGCAGCCACGCGACTCAGGCTGGCAGCGTAGATGGCATGATCAATGTCGTAGAGCTCCGCGGCGTCGACATCGATATGCTCGCTTTCGGCCCAATAGATCAGGAAACTGGTTGCTTTTAAAAATCGCCAGGCATCGCCCCCATGCTCAAAGTCTTTTAAGAAAGGGATTTCTCGCGAGAAATGGATGGCACACAACTGCCATTCGCGGGCTGTGTCGCGCGCAAGCTCGCGATCCGCGGCAAAGGCTGCGACAACTGCTTGGCCGTCGATTGCGCGCGCGGACCGCGCGAGAGAACCAAATGCGGAACCGATCGGTTCGCCGATGGACATTCGAGTGCCTTTCCTCAGGCCCGAGCGTGGCGGACGGAAGCGGAAAGACAGAAGGCCTCCGGCCGCCGACGCTCGTTCGCTGGTGATCAAGCCAGCGTCCTGAACGGGCGACGATTCTAGACCTGCAAGAGGTTCTGTCAAACAGGCGAGTAAGAATTGCGGACACCTTCACGGGTAGATCGACAGGCGGATTCGAATCACAATCGAGGCGCTCGATATAAAAAATATTGAGGGTGGAGTTCTAGCGACGCACGCCCTACGAATTAAAGGACTTGCGTCACGGCAAATCCTCGGAAAAAGTCCGGCTGGCAGGTACCGACGACCGGGGTCGGTCTGATAGAATGACCGCGCATGAAATAGCCCGGCAGAGAGGGTACTCACTGCCGGGCCTTGATTAACTCTGCACGAGCCAAAGAAATCTTAGCGCTTGGTCCGGTTTTAAGCCACCCATGTGCTAAAATGCCGGCTAACGTTGAACGCCCTGCCTATACCAAAGCGATGGGGCGTGCGACGTACGCGAAGGCCACTCGTAGCTTGCTGAACCGAATTCCAAACGGCCACCGCTTATTGCCAGTTCACTACACTGGTAACGCAGCG
>Ga0268266_10002750_pt1 | contig 18380 bp, 23 predicted proteins | sample KBSS13metaG_FD_190356 | JGI IMG/M metagenome (GOLD analysis project Ga0268266, IMG submission 190356) | Switchgrass rhizosphere microbial communities from Kellogg Biological Station, Michigan, USA - KBS S1-3 metaG (SPAdes) (version 2) | ecosystem: Host-associated > Plants > Roots > Rhizosphere...
GTAAAAGGCCGAGCGGATGACGGTTGAAGGCATAGCCGGCCCAACGCCCGGACGCCGCGCTTCGTGCCGCGAAGGAAAAGGCGCCCCGTTGCCGGGACGCCTCCTTCGCTCAGTTCAGCTCGTGGCTCAGCGGCAGCGCAGATCGCGGCTGCTGCTGCGATCGACCTCACGGCCGATCACCCCGCCGGTGACGGCGCCGAGGATCGTGCCAAGCGTGCTCGAGCGCCCGCCGTCCAGCGAGTTGCCAATCAGCGCGCCCGCGCCGGCGCCGATGATCAGGCCGGTCGTGCCATCGCTGCGACGGCAATAATAGCGGTTGTCACGACCGCGATAGATGCGGTCGTTGGAGCTCAGGCGGCGCTCGCGATAATAGCGGCCGTCCCGGTAATAATCGTCGGGATAATATTGGCCGCCGGGAGGCGGGCGGTTATAATCGTAGCGGCGGCCCTGGCGCCAATCCTGGCGCTGCGCCTGACTGATTTCCCGGGCACATTCGCGCTGCTCGCTGCGATATTCGCGGTTGCTGTCGGCATTGCGGAGCTCGCGAGCGCATTCGCGCTGTTCCTGGGCTTCGTTCGAGCCGCGGCGCTGCGCGGCGTCAGCAGGCATTGCCGCCAATGGCATGGCGGTGGCCGCCACGAGGGCGGCTAGAATCATCTTACGCATGTCATGATTTCCTTTTCTGGACTCAGCTAAAACGAAGGCCGAACCCGGAAAGTTGCGTGAACGTAACATAACGCGCCGTTCATCCGGCGCGTCGAGTCAGCAGAGCGGAGCCTGGCCCGGTAGCGGCGCTCCACGCAGTGGGTCGCCGTCGCAGGGCCTGAAGGGATAATTCGCTGGCTGCATCTCGCTCCGCTGCAGGATCGCGCCCTCGAATGGGCGGAACAGAGCGGTGAACACGGTCCGGCGTAGCCCGGCGCTTTGGTAGAGCGGGAAACCCGTCGGCCCCGTTGCCCCACCGAAGGCATAACCGGCGCTGATCGGGGTGAAGGCGGCCCGATAGGCCTGCCGGCGCGGAAAGGGCATGGAGGTGCCGCGCCATTGGTGGCTGCCGTCCAGCGAGCGGACGCTGTCCAGCAGCACCGAATAACGCGGCTGCGTGCCCATGCGCGGCTCGGCCGGATTGCCGCCGAAGCGGGCGGTGACCGCGCGTACGCCCTGCTGGTCGAGCAGGGCAAGCCGGGCGAGGACGAGCGCGTCGTCTAGGACGGCGAAGCGGGTCGGGTCCAAATTCGTGCGGGTGCGTGGCGCATTGTCGCAGGCGGCGTCGGTGCCGGAGGCGAGCGGGGCGCGCATGCCGAGATCGGCGTCGATCCAGTCGGACGCGCAGAGGAAGGCGAGTTGGCCGTTGGGGGCGGTGGCGAACGTTGTGTTCAGGGTTTCGGGCGTCACCGTGGTCGGGGCGAGGCCCTCTTCGAGCAGATCGGCGAAGCTCTGGTCGCGCAGACCGACCAGGCCGACCGCGAAATCCTCGACCAGCCCGCCCAGATATTCGTCCAGCTGGAGGAGCCGGAAATAGGAGGAGCGCGGCTGGGCGCCCAGCGAGGAGAGCAAGGCCGCGCGCCGCAAGGCGAGATCCGAGCGCATCGCCTGCAGACGCGCGCAGACCAGGTCGCCGGCCGCGGCGGGCTGGCCCTCCAGCACCGGCGCATAGCAGGCGAGCCAGCGGCGATAGGCAGAGGTCGGGCTGGTCCGCTCCTGCAAGGGCGGCCGGCTGGCCCCGCCCTCCCGGACCATGTTCTGGCCGAATTCGAGCGAGGCCTCGATATAGCGCTGGGCGGCGATTTCGAGATCGCGGGTCCATTCGGCGGTGAAGACGGTGAGCGCGCGGGCCTGCTGCCAGGATTCCACCTGGGCGCGATAGGTTCGGTAGGCGGCCTGCACCTCGCTGCGTTGGGCGCCGTTCAGCCGGGCATGGCCAGGGCTGCGCTCGTCGAAGATCATCGAGTCCGACTGCGGTAGAGTGTAGCGCTGCTCGACTGCGCGAACGGCGGCGAGCGTGGTGGCGAGCCGGGCGCGCTCGGCCGCCTCCTGCCCCGGCGCGCGGGCGCGGGCGACACGGGCGAGATCGAGCATGGTGAGGATGGTCGTGACCGGCGCCGCCACCCCGCCGGCGCGCAGCCTTTGCCGGGAGGCCCGAAGGAAGGCTTCGGGGTCCGCCGCCGCCGAGGCATAGAAATCGCCCACGCGCGGGCCGCCGCGCGCGGCATAATCATATTGGATCAGCTGCTGCGCCAGCCAGGCGGCCGGTACGCGCAGCCCCGCCGCGTCGGTCGAATAGTCGAGCCTCTGGTCGATATATTTTTCGAGCCGGAAATGGCGCAGCTCGATCGCCTTGGTGCGGTCGGCGCCGATCTCGAAAATGCCGCCCGCATAATTGTTCACATAGCTATGGGCGAAGGTGTCGCCCGCGAAATGCATGGCATAGCCCCAGGCGAAAGCGAGCTGGTCGTCCGCGCGGGCATTGCTGAGCAGATGGTTCAGCCAGTCCGAGGCCTGCCAGCCACCGGTCACGCCGGGGTGGACGATGGACTGGCCGATGAGCACGTCGGGGAAGACGTCGGGGCCGAGCGCGCCGGCGAGAAATTCGCCTTTATTGGCGCGGATCGCCCGGCACGCCTCGGGCGGGACCGCGAAGTCCGCGCCACGGATCGAGACCCGGCAATCGCTCAGGTCCTGCCAGACCTGCTCGGCGATATAGAGGTGGGCGCGCAGCCCAAAGGCCTGAGCGGGCGCGGGGGCAACGGCGGCGAGCGCCGCGCCAGCGAAAAGCAGAAGCCGCTTCCTCACAGTCGTTCTCCCCTCGCAACGACACGGAGGAGGGATCGGCCAGCCGGAGGGGCAAGTCAATCGCCGCGGAGCAAGGAGAGGCTTGCATCGGCTATGAAATGTTATACTATAACCTTAATCGAGTCGGCAATCGGAGTTGTCCACAGGTTCCTAACAGTTCGGCCCACGCAATCATTAGTAAGGCTAAGCGGGGCCGGCGGTGCGCCAGGGAGGATGATATGGCCACGTTCGAGACGCTTCCGATGCCCGCATTCGTCAGATTGTTCGGCAGCCAGTCCGCGCGCAGGAAAGGCGGCCTCATGGCCAGCGGGCGGGACGAGCCCGAGCCCGTCTCGGAGATCAACACGACGCCTTTGATCGACGTGATGCTCGTTTTGCTGATCATGTTCATCATCACCATCCCCATGGCCAGCCACAAGGTCCCGCTCGATTTGCCCAGTGTCACGCCGGCGCGGATCCCGGAGCGCCCGTTCCACCAGCTCGACATCGCCGCCGACGGCAATCTCTACTGGAACGGCGCCGCCTTGCCTGCCGATCAGCTGCAGGGCCACCTGCTGCAGCTCGCGGCCAGCCCGGCTTTGCCCGAGCTTCGGCTCAATGCAGCCAGCGAGGCGCGCTACGCGCAGGTCGACCAGATCCTCGCCCAGATCCGCCTCGCCGGTGTGACCAGGCTCGGCTTCATCGGCAACGAGCGCTATCATAGCGCCTTCTAAAGGACCCGGGATTGACGCGGCGCCGCCCATTCCCCAACGCTTCGGGGGTTAGGGCGAGGTACGCATGAACAGCGGCAGGCACAAAATCCTCATGGTCCTGAGCTGCCTCTGGGTCGTGGCCGTCTTCGGCTATCTGATCTGGGGCGCGTTCGAATATCGCGGCCTCTACCGCTGGCTTGCCGAATGGCAGATCGATCAGTGGGGCGGCTATTATAAGAAATGGACTGCGGTCCTGCCCGGCCTCGTCCTCGGCCTCCCCGCACTCGCCTATATCGGCCATCGCGCCCGGCTCCACCAGGCCGCGGAAGCGAATGACAAGGCCGCGCAGGCTAGGACGATCGGACGAACGGCGCGCTGGACGATGCTGATCGGCGTGCTGCTCCTCGTCTTTGGCGGCGGGTCCTTCGCCATCTCGCAAACGCTGCCGGACGGCAGCGAGCCGGCCGAGGCGCTTGCCGCGGCGCAGCTGACCGCCGGCCGGGCGCCGGTGACCAAGGTCCGGATCCGCGGCACTGACGATCCTGAGGCGCGGCTGCGCATCGTCCGCCGGGGCGCCGACGAGCGGCTGGTCTATTATGCGGGCTTCCACCTTGACGGCGAAGCCAAGGACGCGCCCATCCGCCTGTTCATCGAGCGCAACACGCCGGGGCCGGAGGCGCTGACCACCTTGCAGGCCTTCCTGCCGGAGCAAACCGGTTATCTGGTCGAGAATGGTCTGCCCCGGGAGGCGCTGGAGGATCTGCGCAGCCGGGGCATCACCCCGGCCAGCCCGCACTGGGTGCTGCAGACCGGCGATCTCGCCCGGCGCGAGCCTTATTATATCGCCGCCGCGCTTGGCGGCTTCATCGGCCTGGTTTGCCTGCTGGTCGGCTTCGCCACCTTCCTGCAAGGCCGCCGCCGGGCCTGGCTGGCCACCGCGATCCGGCCGGACGGTAGCCCGGCGAGCGGCAGCCCTCCCCCGAGCCTCTAAAGCCGGCTGGCGCTTTCCAACCGGGCGCACGGAATCGGGTCGGTGAGGAACAGGCCCGCGCGCCCTTCCTCGGCCCAGCGCACCACGCCGCGATATTCGTCGCCCGTCTCGAAATGCAATTTCGCGGCCATGCCAGTCCGGAAGCAGCCGTCATGGCTGAAGGCCGCGCCATGCTGCGACAGATTATAGACGCGCACGCTGTGCAGCCCCTTGTCGCAATAAGCGATGGCGCGGGTCGCGACGTCGAGCCGCGGCGGGCGATAATCTGGCCGCTTCTGCTCGGCGACGAGGGAGCCGAGCAGCGCCGCGCAGTCGACGGGTTGGTCGAACGCCACGCCGCAGCGCGCGCCGTCCCACCAGACCGCCCGCGCGTCCAGTGCGACATTGTCGGAAAGGCCAAGCGTCAGCCGCTCGCCCGGGACCACCTGTATGGCGGTGGCGAGCATCGCCCCCTGGTCGGAGATGTTGCGGACTCGCCAAAGGCCGATGTCATGCTCGCGGCGCACCCGCGCCACGCGGAGCACGGTGTGGAAGCGCCTGCTGTCCCGCCGCTCGAGTTTGGCAGCCGGGCCGGCCGGGGCGTTCCTGGCTGCGGAATAATCGCCGACCGACATCGGCCTCTCCCTTCCGTTGGAACCATGCCGTCAAAACAATCCAGGTTAGTCTCGGTTCCAATTGGGTGAGATATACTCACAGACTACAAGTAAAAATGGCAGAAGACTCGTAGTAACCAATAGTATTCATAAATTATAGTAAACGAAATATTAACCATCACTCGCCGAGCGTGCCAATAACCCCGCCGCCTTCCGACCCAAAAAAAAGGCGCCTCCGAAGAGGCGCCGCTTCATCTCATCGAGGCCGGGTCAGCGGCCGTTTACGGCATTCCCGATGTCGCGCATGCTGTTGCCGGTGGCCTCGCGGACGCGGCCGGCGCGCTCGTCGATCACATTGGCGGCATTGCCGGCGGCGTCGCGTACCGCTTCCGTCTGGGCCGCGATCTCGTTGCGCGCATTGTCGGCGACGTTGTGCAGATCCTCGGCGACATTTTCCGCCGCCTCGCTGATGTTCCGGCTCGCATTCTCGGCCGGCGTGCTGTTCGTGCAGGCGCCCAGAGCGAGCAAACCGGCTGCGGCGAGGAGAGTCGTTCCCGTCTTCATGTCCAGGTTCCTTATGGCGTTGCGAGGCGCGCGCCCGGCCAGGCCGGGCGCAGCTCAGCAGCATAAAGCGCCGGCCCGGGCCGCAGGTTCCGCGCGCGGCCTCAGGCGCCGCGCCGCTCAGTGACCCGGGCGGTCTGCAGCGTGTCGGTATATTGCTGGAAGCCGACCACCTTGCCGTCCTCCACCCGCCAGACATGGGCGAGTTGGGCGTCGAGCGTGCGGCCGGTCGCCTTGTATTTGCCCCTGTAGCGGCCGAGCACGACCACCGTGTCGCCGGCGTCGAGCATCTCGTCCGGGACCACGGTGAAGCCGTCCCACTCGACCCCGATCCGGCCGAACACGCCGGTCAGCACTGCCTCCGGGCCCTCATAGGGATTCCGGTCCGCATAAGGGAAATTCTCGGCCTCGTTCCACACGATGTCCGGGCTCATCCGCGACAGCACCCCCGGCACGTCGCCGGTGCCGAATGCCTCGTAAATGCCCTGGACCAGGGCCAGATTCTCCTGCGACATGATGCTCCCCCTTCCCTGCTTCAGCTGGCCCTCACCCCGCTCGGCCCGCCGCGGCGGCGGGGTAGAGAAGGATCACGGTTTCCGCGTCGGACGGGCCGTAATCGTAGAAGATCAGCATGTCCCCCGCCGCGCGGCGGCCGAAGGACAAAGCGACCCGCCGCGGCGCGGCATTGCCCCAATTGCTCCAGCGCACGCCCTGCCAGGGCCCGGTGGGCGGCGTGCCCTGCGGGTTGCCGGCGGCGGCGCCATTGCCGAGCCGGCCGTAGGGCGTCTCGATCCGGTCGCGCTCGGGATAGATGACGATCCCGTTGAGCGGCGCGGCCGGGGCGCTGGTGGCCAAAGCCAGCCCGCCGTCGGGGCGCCGGGTGACGTTGAGCGTGACCCGGCCGGTTTCGCGCAGGCTGATCTGGCCGGCCAGGGCCTGGAAGCGGCGATATTCCGCCTCGCTGATCCCGAGATTGGGGTGCCAGGGCAATTCGCCCTCGGGATGCTGGCGGGCATAATTGCGGTACCATTCGAAATTGGCCTGGATCGCCGCCGTCATTCGCCCGGCCAGCGCCTCAGCCTCGGGCGGCACCGCGATCGCCATGGCCCTGGCCTGATGGGTCCCGGGCGCTGGCAGCCAGGGGGCGGCATTGAAGGGCGGCGCCGGGGCGGGCGCGGCGCTGTTGGCTGGCGCCGGCGCCTGTGCGCCATTTGCAGGGGCTGTGATGGGGGCGTTGGTATCGCCGCCACCGCAGGCCGCGAGCAAGGCGAGGGGAAGAGCGGTAAGGCAGAGGCGGGACATGGCCACTGCATAGGGCCTCTGCCGCGCCGCGGCCAGCGCTCGCGGGCCCGTTAGACTATGGCGCCCGCGGCTCGTAAAGGCACCGGAACGATGCTTAGTCCCGCCCAGCTCTCTCTCTATTTCGCCCGGATCGGGATCGCGCCGCCGGCGCGGCCGGATCTCGAGGGCCTGCGTGCCATCCATCGTGCCCACGCCCACGCCTTCACCTGGGAAGCCGCGGATGCTTTCCTGATGAGGCCCGAGGGTGGGATCGAGCCGGGCCGCGCCTTCGAGAAGATGGTGACGGGGCGGCGGGGCGGTTGGTGCTACGAGATGAACGGGTTGCTTGGCGCGGCCCTGTCCGCCGCCGGGTTCGCGGTGACGCGGCTGTGTGGCGGCGTCCACCGGGCCACGTTCGGCGAGGTGATGGTCGGCAATCATTTGTCGCTGCGCGTCGACCTCGATGACCGCCCCTGGCTGGTCGAAGCGGGGCTGGGCGATGCGCTGCCGGCACCGGTGCCGCTCCGCGAGGGCGTGCAGGACGATGGCTTTCTGAACTGTGCGATCCAGCCCGCGGATGGGGACTGGCTGCGCTATGTGAACCAGCGTCACGGCGTCGCGCCCAGCTTCGATTTCCGCAACCTGCCGGCGGACGAGGCGGTGCTCGAGGCCAAGGAGGTGTGGATGCGCACCGATCCCGGCTCGCCCTTTACCGGCGCGCTCTCGATCATGCGCCACTATCCCGGCCGCGTCGAAAGCCTGGTGAACCGCACCCGGCGGACACTGACGGTAGAGGGCCTGAGCGAGCGGCCGGTCGCAGACGAGGCCGAATTCGCGGCGGCGCTGAGCGATGTGTTCCAGCTCGATCATCCCGACGTGCCGGCGCTCTGGGCGAAGACCGAAGCGGTGACGGCCAAGGCGGCCGCCTAGTTTTCGCCTTATTGCCCGTCCAGCTTCCGCGCTCCCCGAGGGCGGTGGAGTGTCGATGGCCCTGATCCTGGTTCTCGCCCTGCAGGCCGCCGCACCTGCCCGGGCCCTGCCCGCGACGCCGCGCTGGGCGATGATCGCGCCGCCGGCCGGCGCGGCGGGCGTTCCCGACGATTTCGACCTCGCTTCCTATGCCCCGCGGCCCGACCCGCGCTGCCTCGGCGCGGGCGGGGGTGAGGAGGTCGTGGTCTGCGGGCGGCGGGGCGGCACCGGCACCTATCCACTGGCCCGGATGACGGCACTCTACGCGCCCGCGCCGATCCGCGCGGAGATGGATCTGGGCGGCAACGTCCAGGGGAACGTCCATCTGGAATCGGCGCCGGGCGACCGGGGCGCGGTCGCCAACCGGGTGATGGTCGGGATCCGCTGGCCCTTCTGATCCGCCGGGCGCCGCGCTAGTCTCGGCGGACCCAAAGCCGGAAAGCCCGTCCATGCCCGTCATCCTCCTGCTCACCGTCTCCAACATCTTCATGACCATTGCCTGGTACTGGCATCTGAAGGGCGAGGCTTTGTCCAAGCCTTTGCTGCTGGTGATCCTGATCAGCTGGGGGATCGCGCTCGCCGAATATTGCTTCGCCGTACCCGCCAACCGGATCGGCGCCCTGGGCGGCTGGACGCCGGGCCAGCTGAAGATCGCGCAGGAGGCGATCGCGCTGACCGTCTTCGGCGTCTTCATGGTGACCTTCCTCGGCGAGGCGCTCAGCTGGCGCCACATCGCGGCATTCCTTTGCATCATGGCCGCGGTCGCCTTCCTGTTTGTCGGGAAATAAAGCCTCAGACCTCGCCCGCGAACCGGTCCTCCAGCCAGTGCGCCAGGTCCGCCGGGCCGCGCGGGGAAGCGAGGAAGCGGGACCAGGCGAGCGCCTCATGCGCGACCACCCCCAGCTCCCAGACGCAGAAGGCCGGGCGCGGCGGCCCCGACGCGGGCGGGTAGGCCGGGTCGAAAGGGGCGAAGGCCGGCATGTCGCCATGGCGATACCAGACCGCCTCCCACGCTTCATTGGCGCCGCGCCAGACCGTCGGCAGCAGGAAATAGAAATCGGCCCCGCAGCGGTGGAGCAGGCAGAAGCCATGGTCGCCGGCGAACGCGAAGGCCGGGTCCTCCGCCAGCGCCGCCTGGGCCAGAGCGTCGACCGCCGCCGGCACCGGCTCGCCGGCCCGCTCGATATGATAATATTTGAACCGCGCCCCGGTCGTCTCGATGAGGCCGCGGGGGACGGCCTGCTTCGGATAATGGGCGTAGCCGGCGGGGACATGAGCGAGCATCAGGCGGCCTCTAATCTGTTCCGCATCTGTTCTAAAGCAAATGTCCCTCCGGATCCAGTCCGGGGCAGGCCTCGCGTCATGAATGACACGAATGTCACACGGAATCGCCGGGGGACATCCCGCCTTGCGTCAGGAAGGCCGGCGGCGGCGCCCAGCCCTCGGGCAGGCCGACCCAGCCATAGCCGGGCGGGACCCACTCGTCGTCCGCCGTCCGGCTCCAGCCCGCCGCGAGCCGCTCCCGCGCCTCGCGCCGCTCCAGCACATCCAGCTTGGCCAGGATGGACTCCGTGAGCTGGCCCTCATCGGCCCGCAGCGCGCTTTCCCGGGCCCGCATCTCCGCGCGCACCTCGTGCTCGATCTGCTTGCGCTCGGCCTTGGCCAGCCGCTTGCGGGTGAAGCCCGGGCGCGCGCCATATTTTTTCGGATTGGACCCCTGCAGAAGCAGGCGGAGCAGCGAATCCGAATAGATGCGCCGCGTGTAGACCTGGCCGCCGCAGGCAAATTCCCGCTCCACCCCCTCGACCGCGCGGCGCCATGCGACGAGCTCGAGCGGCGCCCCGCTCATCGCGAGAGCGACCCGGCAATTCTCCGCGAAGCGCGGGTCGCTCTCCTGATGGCGATAGGCGGTTTTCGGGGAAATGCCGGCGGCACGGGCGGCGTCGAGCACGCAGCCCGTCTTCATCAGGGCGCGGAGGAAGATGCACTTGCGCGTCTCGGTAAAGGCGTCGTGGCGCTGCTTCTTGCCGCCCGCTGCCGCCGAAACCTGGACGGGCAAGCCCGCGGGATCGTCTATCTCCCAGGGGGAGGGGTCTTCGTCGGGCGCGGCCGGAAAAACCGGTTCGGTCATGACATGCTCCTCGGATGAAAAAAGGAGCCGGCTATTTATACCGAATCGGGGGCTGTAGGAAAATGCTATTTTCCCGTTTTGTTCCTGGTCGAGTTGTGGGCGATATCGTCGGATTTCCCCGCGGACGGAAAACCGGGGACCGTTGCCGCAATCCCGGCCTTTACCCGTTCGCAACCGTCCCGTGAGACCAAGGCCGGATGAGCAAGGCCAAGCATCGCTCGTTCCTGCCCTGGTGGATTCGCCGGCATCTTGCGTGGCAGGACAGCCGGGCCGCGCTGCGCGCCCGCGATGGCGACGATTGCTGGCTCTGTCACAGGCCGATGCGCTTCGGGGGACCGCCGAATTGCGGCAAGGCGGCGACCATCGAGCATCGCCTGCCAGTGTCGAAAGGCGGCACGGACGCGCTCGACAATCTCGTGCTCTGCCATGTCGGCTGCAACCGCCACCTGGCCGATCACCCGCCGGAACAGAAGGAGCGGATGCGGATCAATCGGGCGGCGGGATTCGCCGGCGCCCGAGCTGCCGGTCGATATCTTCGGCTGGCCGCAGAGGTCCGCAAGCGGCAGTAGGCGCGACCCTCATATCTGATAGTCTCTCCGCACGCCCCACCGGACGGCGGCGGGGACAAGGGAGACGGACGATGGGCTGGAACGAGCAAGAGGACCAGACGGTCTACAAGGTGGTGATCAACCATGAGGAGCAATATTCGATCTGGCCCGCCGACCGGGACAATCCGCTCGGCTGGAACGACGCCGGCTTCCAGGGCTCGAAACAGGATTGCCTTGCCCATATCCAGGCGGTGTGGACCGACATGCGGCCGCTGAGCCTGAGGCGGGCGATGGAGGAGGGGAACCGGGCGGAGGAGGCGGGCTGAGCGGGCGCCAGGCGCGGTTGCAAGCCCTTGCCCGCGCGGCCTGGTCTCGCGTCACGACCCAGGCCCGGCGCGCGCGCGCTTCGGCTCTCGTCGCCCCGCCGCGCCCCTCGCAGGCGGCGGCCCCGGGCGATTGACCTGCGCCGGGGCGGCCCGCATGATCGGGCCGGGGCCGCGCCGGCCTCGCGTTTCGATCCGGAGATACGATGATCCTGTTCGCCAGCCTGCTCGCCGCCGCCACCCTGCAGCCCGCTGCCGGCAACTGGCAGGCGCTGCATGGCTCCACGGATTTCGACCCGGCCAGCCTGGTCCGAACCGCCGAGGTCACGCGCGTGACGGTCAGGATCAGATATCCCATGTCGACGCAGTCGGTGATCGTGCTGGAGATACGTTGCGCGCGGAACGAGCTGCGCTATGCGCGCCTCACCGAGACGGATCACAGGGGGCAGGTCACGCGGGACGATCAGGGCCTGGACGCGTTCCGGACTATCGCGCCGGACAGCCGCGACGCGGCCTACCGGGATGCCTTCTGCCCGGCGAGGCCCTAGGCGCCCGATGCATTGTCACCGTGATCCGCTGAGCCTGAGGCGGCGCCGGAGGAGAACAGGGAGGAGGATGCGGGCTGAGCGGGCGATCCGCCACCGGTTGCAAGGTCTCGCCCGCGCGGATTAGTCTCGCGCCATGACTCACGCCCGCCTCGCGCTCGCCTTGACGCTCATCGCCGCGCCTCTCGCCACCGAGGCGGGCGCGCAGGGGGCCGCCCCGCCCCCGAACCGGGCCGCGCCGCCCGCGCCAAGCCCCTGGCAGGTCGATTTCGGCCGGCATTATTGCACGATGATCCGCCATGCGGGCGAGGGCCGGCCGTTCTCCACCGCGATCCTCGTCGTCCCCGGCAGCCTGAGCAGCGAGCTCATGCTGCTGCCCGAGGGCGAGGCCGCCTTGCCGCGGCGGCTCAACCGCGCCGTGCTGATGCCGGGCGGCCGCGCGTTCGAGGTGACGATGCTGGGGGGACGGCGCGGCGGGCGGCCGACGCTCTCGCTCCACGGCCTGGATTATGGCTTCCGCGACCTGCTGGCGGGGGCGAGCGAGCTGCGCCTGCAGGAGGGGGACGAGGTACGCGCGCGGATTCCGCTGGACGGCGCGCGCGCCGCCGTCGCCGCCCATCGCCGCTGCACCGCCGAGATTTCGCGGGAATGGCGGGTCGACGAGGCGGCGCAGGCCGCGCTCGGCGAGCGGCCCCGGGGCATTGTGCCCGCGCTCGGCTTCCGCCCCGAAGATTATCCCACCGGGCCGCTCGCGGCCGGCACGCAGGGCCGGGTCAGCATGCGGATCACCGTCACGCAGCAAGGCCGGGTCGGCGATTGCGCGGTGGTGGAATCGAGCGGCAATGAAGCGATCGACGCGCGCACCTGCCAGGTGGCGACGCGGCGCGCGCGCTTCCACCCACCGCGCGACGCGGCCGGCCGGCGGGTGGAAATTCCCTATATCTTCACCGTGACCTGGATGATCCCGGGGGGCTGAGGCGCGGGGCGGCGCCGGGATGGCCAGGAAGGGTCAGTCCTCGCGGTCCCGTTCGTAGCTGCGGGTGAGCGGGAAAGGCGGGAGCCAGGCCTCGCGGCGGATCGTCCAGCATTCGTAGGTGGGTGTGAACTGGTCCGGCGCGTCCATGGCGCCGAGATGCAGCTCGATTTCGTTGCTGCCGGGGAAGCTGGCGAAGACGGATGAGCCGCAGGTGGGGCAGAAGTGGCGGCTTTTATATTCTCGGGTTTCGCCGGTGACGGTGACCGCCTCGGCGGGGAAGATGGCGGCGGCGTAGAACAGGGCGCCATGATGCTTGCGGCAGTCCATGCAGTGGCAGAGGCCAATGCGGTTGGGCTGGCCGGTGGCGGTGATGCGGATGGCGTTGCAGAGGCAGGAGGCGGTGTGGTGGGTCATGGCGCCGACTCAGCGGTACAAGGTCACGTCACAATTCGAAATTAACAAGGCCGAGTACTTGGAATTAGCCCCGCAGCACGGGTACTAATGTGAACCCATAGCTTCAATTTGCATCTTCACTTCCTCTGAAGCCTTAGCGATCCAAGCACTTTGCGTGAGATGCGAAGCTACCGGGGTCATGGCAAGACCCCCAGCCAAGGCCGCTGTCATCAGGGCAACTACGACGCCCTTGCCGACCACCGTGGATCCGAAATCAATTGCCTTGGAAATGGTCTTTTCGATAAAGTCGGCCGCATATCTATAAACTTTAATGACCAAGTTTTCTAACGATCTCCAGACTGCGAAAATTGCCTTCTTAGTCGCGGCTTGTGGGTCTGCGATGAGAGACCTGAGCGCAAGGAGAGTTCTGGGGACTTGCGGATCCGCAATTTCAGGGTTTTCCTCCAATTTGCCGACGATAGCGTCGACTGCTGAAGATATTGCAGGAATATCCGCAGAACTCAGTTCAACCGAGGCGGCTTGTTCAGTAAAGCGTTGCCATTCCGGAAACTGCGCAACGTACATGCCTACGCCGAGCGTATGCGCTTTCATCAACGCTGAAACCGCGTCCGGCAGTTCGCACTGGAATTTGTCGCAAATGACCTCACATGCAATATTTGTAAGGCCGAGTCTCACGACATCGGTATCCGAGGCGAGCTTTCCCTGCAGATCTAGGAAGCTTTCCAGCAGCCGCCTATCGCAGTTAGATTGCTCAAGCTGTTGTGCAATTCTATCACCTTGAGATTTCAACTCGTCCCTTGCAGAAGATACGTTTTCTTCATCAATTCTTAGAGGAGAGTTAACTTGGGGAGATATTATAAGGCGGTGTTCAATGATATCGAACTGAATGGGCGCGACATTTTGTTCTATAGGAACTATTCTATTTAAACGCTTGGCTGCCTCATCAGCAAATCTATTGTCCATTACAGTTTCGACGGTGTCTTCTGCAAAGACCGTCTCAAAATTCAAAGGAAGTCTACTAATCGTATCTAATAGAAGATTCAGCGCTTGCGCGACGCTTATTTTTCTTTTCGTATGAATTAGATCAGAATGAATCCACGATGATCTGGGAATTTCGCGGGGTGGATAAGCAGTTCGATAAGGAATTCTCTCCGCAATCATCATAAACTGTTCATCTTCAATCAATCCTCTTATTTGTAGAAATAATTCAGGCAATACAGCATCGCTGATCTCTCGATCCAGAGGGCGAGTTCTCGCACGGAAACGATGTCGAATTCCTTCGAATTTCAGATAGGCGTCGCTCAGCTCTTCGACTTCGACGTATCGCGAGCCATCAGTGTCGAGGCTGAATCTTACAGAAGTTAGGACTCGCATTAGATCGCTCAGAATGTCTCTGGGCAACGCAGCCATTACCTATCTCCCGGTACTTGATCGCTCTTTGGTAGTTCTCATCGCAGTTGGTGAAAAGGCGAGATTTCCTCTAAGCCGCTATCCGACCACTCAACCCTGTTCGACAGGCGACGACCCCGGTGGACAAGCGCGGTAGTTACTCCGCCGCCACCCCGGCCCGCGTGAACATGTCGTCCCCGCCGTCCGCAGCCTCCGGCGCATCATTCGCCGCCTTCGCTGACTGCCGCCGGTCGAAATTGTCCCACACCTCGCCCCAATTCCCGCGCGTCGCGGCCTTGGAATATTCCGTGGCGCGCTGCTCGAAGAAATTGGCGTGCTCGACGCCGTTCAGCAGCGGCGCCAGCCAGGGCAAGGGGTGCTCGTCGACCATGTAGATGGGCTGGAAGCCGAGCTGGCCGAGGCGCCAGTCGGCGATGTAGCGGATATATTTCTTGATCTCCTTCGGCGTCATGCCGGGGACCGGGCCCTGCTCGAAGGCGAGGTCGATGAACGCGTCCTCGAGGCGGACGGTGCGCTGGCAGACGTCCAGAATCTCGTCGCGGACATTCTTGGTCAGGCAGTCCCGCTCCTTCACGAAGGCGTGGAACAGGCGGGTGATGCCCTCGCAATGCAGGCTCTCGTCGCGGACGCTCCAGCTGACGATCTGACCCATGCCCTTCATCTTGTTGAAGCGCGGGAAGTTCATCAGCATGGCGAAGCTGGCGAAGAGCTGCAGCCCCTCGGTGAAGCCGCCGAACATGGCGAGCGTCTTGGCGATGTCCTCGTCCGTGTCGACGCCGAACGTGGCCAGGTAATCGTGCTTGTCCTTCATCTCCTTATATTGAAGGAACATGCCATATTCGCTCTCGGGCATGCCGATCGTGTCGAGCAGGTGCGAGTAAGCGGCGATGTGCACCGTCTCCATGTTGGAGAAGGCGGCGAGCATCATCTTGATCTCGGTCGGCTTGAAGATCCGGCCATATTTCTCGTGATAGCAATCCTGCACCTCGACATCCGCCTGGGTGAAGAAGCGGAAGATCTGGGTGAGCAGGTTGCGCTCATGGTCGGTCAGCTTCTGCGCCCAGTCGCGGCAATCCTCGCCGAGCGGCACCTCCTCCGGCATCCAGTGGATCTGCTGCTGGCGCTTCCAGAAATCGAACGCCCAGGGATATTCGAACGGCTTGTACTGCTTGCGGGCTTCGAGAAGAGGCATGTGGGTTACTCCGTTCGATCTATCTGGTGATTGCGGGGGCGGCGCGCGAGTCCCCGGCTTTGATGGCCTCGAGGCCGGCGATCGCGCCGCCGAGCAGGATGAGCGCGCCGAGGATGCGGACGAACCAGAGGGCGCCTTGGCTTTGCAGGATGCGGATCTGCAGCGGCACGGTGCCGCCGGCGCCGATATTGCGCTGCTGCCAGGCCATGCCGCGCAGGAAGAAAGCGAGGATCTGGCGCGCGAAGAGGAGGCAGCACAGGCCGAGCAGCAGCATCAGGGCGAGGGGGAGCCAGCTCATGCTTCCTCGTCCCTGATCACGCGGCCCTCGACCACGCCGCTGCGGGCGCGGCGGGTCCCGCGGCTGCTGTGATAGACGATGCGGGTGCGCCGCGCGCCGACGCCGAACACGACGATGCCGAGGAAATAGCCGAAATCGTACCAGCCGCCATTGTTCGGCACGGCATAGACCGCGACCTCGGGCACGAAGAGCGAGACCAGCCAGGCGAAGGGGAAGACGAAGCCGTCCCACAGGCCGCGCAGGAAGCCGGGCGAGCCAGCGACGATCGCGGCCGCCGACTGCCGCGCGCAGGCGGAAAGCAGGGCGACCATGGCCAGGGCGTAAAGGGTGCGGGCGCGGGCCGTCATGCGCGCAGGTCCGCCAGGCCGGGGCCGAAGGCGGTGACGCTGCCGGCGGCGAACCGGGTCGTGCTCACGATCTGCATCGGTTCTTTCCCTCACCCAGCCTCTCCCCCCGGGGAGGGAGAGGATCACGCGGTCACTGACAGGCGAGACACTCGTCGTAATCGGTGCTCTGCAGCTCGATCTCGCGAAGGTCGGGCGTGTTGTCCGCCTCGACGCCGCCGGCGAAGCCCGCGCGCTGCACGGACTTGGAGCGCAGATAGTAAAGCGATTTGATGCCCAGCTCCCAGGCCCGGTAGTGGAGCATCAAGAGGTCCCATTTGTCGACGTCGGCCGGGATGAACAGGTTCAGCGACGTGGCCTGATCGATATAGGGCGTGCGGTCCGCGGCCAGCTCGATCAGCCAGCGCTGGTCGATCTCGAAGCTGGTCTTGAACGTGTCCTTCTCCTCCTGGGTCAGGAAATCGAGATGCTGGACCGAGCCGCCGCGCTCGAGCATCGAGCTCCACACGCTCTCGCTGTTCTTCGCCTTCTCGGTCAGCAATTTCTCGAGATGCGGGTTGCGGATCGAGGTCGAGCCCGAGAGCGTCTTGTGAGTGTAGATATTGGCCGGGATCGGCTCGATGCAGGCCGAGGTGCCGCCGCAGATGATCGAGATGGACGCGGTCGGCGCGATCGCCATCTTGCAGCTGAACCGCTCCATCACGCCCTGGTCGGCGGCGTCGGGGCAGGCGCCGCGCTCCTTGGCCAGCATCAGGCTCGCTTCGTCCGCCTGGGCGCGGATATGCTTGAACATCCGCATGTTCCAGGACTTGGCCATCGCCCCCTCGAAGGGAATGCCGCGGGCCTGCAGGAAGGAGTGGAAGCCCATCACGCCGAGGCCGACCGACCGCTCGCGCTCGGCGGAATAGCGGGCGCGGGCCATCTCGTCCGGCGCGCGGTCGATATAATCCTGCAGGACATTGTCGAGGAAACGCATGATGTCCTCGATGAACATCTTCTCGCCGTGCCACTGGTCCCAGGTCTCGAGGTTGAGCGAGGACAGGCAGCAGACCGCGGTCCGCTCCTGCCCGTTCTGGTCGGTGCCGGTGGGCAAGGTGATTTCCGAGCACAGGTTCGACGTGGTGACCTTGAGGCCGACGTCGCGCTGATGCTTCGGCATCGACCGGTTCACCTGGTCGATGAAGATGATGTAGGGCTCGCCGGTCGCGAGGCGGGTCTCGACCAGTTTCTGGAAGAGGGAGCGGGCGTCGACCATGCCGCGCTCGCTGCCATCCTTCGGGCTCTGCAGCTGCCATTCGCGGCCGTCGCGCACCGCCTCCATGAAGGCGTCGGTGACGAGCACGCCATGGTGCAGGTTCAGCGCCTTGCGGTTAAAGTCGCCGCTGGGCTTGCGGATCTCCAGGAACTCCTCGATCTCCGGATGGGAGATGTCGAGATAGCAGGCGGCCGAGCCGCGGCGGAGCGAGCCCTGCGAGATGGCGAGGGTCAGCGAGTCCATGACCCGGACGAAGGGGATGATGCCCGAGGTCTTGCCGTTGAGGCCGACCGCCTCGCCAATGCCGCGGACATTGCCCCAATAGGTGCCGATGCCGCCGCCGCGCGCGGCCAGCCAGACATTCTCGTTCCAGGTGCCGACAATGCCCTCGAGGCTGTCATTGACGCTGTTGAGATAGCAGCTGATCGGCAGGCCCCGGCCGGTGCCGCCGTTCGACAGCACAGGCGTCGCCGGCATGAACCAGAGCTTCGAGATATAATCGTAGAGCCGCTGCGCATGCTCGGCATTGTCGGCATAAGCCGAGGCGACCCGGACGAAGAGGTCCTGGAAATTCTCGCCGGGCAGCAGATAGCGGTCCTGCAGCGTGTCCTTGCCGAAATCGGTAAGCAGCGAATCGCGGCTATGATCGACTTCGACCGGATAGACGATCGGCTTCACCGATTTCGAATCGATGCTCGCCGCGGCCTTCGCGGCCTTCGCCTTCTTCGGCGCGTCGCTCACGCTCACGCTCACGTCGGCCTGGCTCACCTCGCTGCTGCCGGACAAGTCCATCACTCTACCCCTCGTTCCTATAACGTTCCAGTGGGATTCGGGTCCCATCTAAGCGATTCCTGAGGGACGTGGGCGGTTGATTTCGCCTTGTCCCCGATATCCACAGGGCAGGCGGCGGCCCCCTCGGCGAAGCTCATCGCCGATTGCGCGCTTCCACAACCACTAGCGGCTCCCCCTCTGAAGCGCCACCATCCATTGTGCCTCAATTTGAGTCCGGCGCAATAGCGTAAATATGCCGTAAAGACTCGGTTCGTCGCATTATATGGGTACGA